>Ga0136643_10013602_pt1 | contig 12190 bp, 8 predicted proteins | sample TergutLab28metaG_FD_96883 | JGI IMG/M metagenome (GOLD analysis project Ga0136643, IMG submission 96883) | Labiotermes labralis P1 segment gut microbial communities from Petit-Saut dam, French Guiana - Lab288 P1 (version 3) (version 3) | ecosystem: Host-associated > Arthropoda: Insects >...
AAGACCATCATCAGGGAGCTATATTTTCCTTGCTAAAGTCACATTAAAAATAGTCACTGATTAACTTCGTTGTACTAATAGGGTGTTGTGGCAGCATGCCGTGTTGTGTAAGGTTATGTTGCGTCAGCTTTTCGGGTTTATTTGCGACTGACACTAAAGCTAGTGCTGCACTTCGGTGTTCATTGTAGTCACCATTTGCAGAGTAAAACGGCGACTGCATTGTAGACAGAAACGTTTAGAATGCTTTACCCTACCTTGTGGCTAACCAACGCACTTCAAACTTAACACAAAATAGCGAATAATAATAAAGTAATTTACATAAGAAAAAATAAACAATATTATTTATACAAAATGGCGTATACTTACGAACTTAGGCGGTTTTTATCCGTAGTGAGTTTTTAATGTATTTTTATCCCTATTTAAAACAACCTCCCCTTTCTCCTGCTAGTAGCCAATGACGTGTCGATATCAAGAGGATAAAAAACTGCACCATGCTGGGCGCATGCGAGAGAGAGCGGGTACCCACCGACAGCTGGGATGGAAACGCCTCTGGCGTAAAGCGAGATTTTCATTGGATCATTGCGGTAAAAATAAAAAAAAAACAAAACTTGGAGCTAAAATAGATATATAAAAAAGTGTAAGGCGGGGTACAGTACCCCTTTGTACTTGGAAACGGGTTTTCAGGGTTCAAGTTTCAAAATCAAGTTAATGACAACTAGACATTATATCACTGAATCACATGTGGCAAGGGAGTTCCGTGCATTCTTAACCTTTCACAGCATAGCGGTTACTATACTTACCACAAGGTTTAACAATAAAAAAATTCTACCTTCTGCTTAACACATTGTATTAGTGAGTTTTGTATGGACCTCAGAAATAAGTGACTTTTGCCCAATATATTCTTAACCAGTTTCATATTTTTTATACATGTAAAATAACCACTGCCACCGGGTGACAAGCCAATTGCACTTAATAAATATTATTGTTATTATTATTAATTTAACGGTTTTTTTAACCGGGAGAGAGTGTTTACTGCAGGGTTAAAACGAGGTACTGACATAAAACGAGGCACTGACATAAAACCCATTACGTTTCGTCCTTAAGAGTTGAAGTTCACCCCAGAAGAAGCCACGAAGGACCAGAGGGGGAGTATATGTATAGCTCTACTCTTTCCTTAACCTCGGCGCTAGATGGATGGGTGGTGAACGCCACGCCACGGCCGTTCTACTTCCGAGAAAGACCCGGTACCCGTTGTATAGGAAGCTGGGTGGGCCCCAATGCCGGTCTGGATGGGTGAGGAAAAACTCGCTCCCACCGGTATTCGATCCCCGGACCGTCCAGCCCGTAACGATTCGCTGTACCGACTGAGCTATCCCGGCTCCCTCCGTAAAAAGTACAGTACATGCAAATTCACAGTAAAAGGAAGAGCTCTTCATTTTGGAATTTCTGTGACATTAATTACGTCACGACTAGCTCTTTACCGTACCTGTCTCTTCTTTAATCTATACTGTGGGCATTACCCCGGAGATAAAGCGGTCGGAGTGTGAAACTGGCCACTCATCACTCTGCTCAGTTAAGAATGCGTGGAAAAAATAGTCCACTCCGATTATTCTACATTTGCATCGAATTGTGGTTAGTTAAGCGTAGATGTCCTCCAGCTTGGCCAGAAACTTTCAATTAAATTATCTGAAAAGAATGGGTCAATTGGAAGATCAGATACATATGGTAAAGGTAAAGCAGTCCCATTACAGGCCTGGAGTGGTCCAGAGGGTTCCAGGAAGTTAAGGCTCCCAAATTTCATGACAACGGCACGGGATTGTAGTAAGGTTGTCAGCTTTACGCACCGGCCGCCTTTACCCCCAGGAAATGCTCCTGGTACTCATTTCTGTTAGAGGCTGAGTCGACCCCAGGGCCATAGTGCGATCGGAAGGATTTTATGTTACCAGCTGGGATCGAACCAGCGACCTTCCGATTCGTAGCACAGCACCTTAACCACTGTGCCACCGCGGTCTACAGACATATATGTCAAGATCATATTAAAAGAGGCTTTAAAGTGACTCTGATTGGTTTGAGGTGGCCGAGAATGACGTCCAAATGCTGTACACCGCAACGAAATATCCAGTTAAACCCGGAATTAGATGACTGAGAGACGAACAGCTTTTCAATATCAATTCTGTGTCGTGGCAAAAAGTAAATCAATACCGCTTGTAGTACTTAGGTATAAACCGGGGTTTGATATGGCAATAGAGTTCTAACATGTGAAGTGCGGATTGAATTCAGCTGGCTCTTCTTAGACTATCAATATGAATGTGTAACAGGACTGAAGTGTTGCGTTTATGATTATAATCTCTGGGATCCACAGCATTAGGGAATTTCACGGCTGGCTTATTAGTTATCGTTTGGAGGGAAACGAAATTGTGGCGCGAAAATGTGTGTTTGGTGTCGTGAGATGCAGGCTGTGTACGGATTGCTGTGTGGCCGTCAGCAAACGGTTTGCCTGCAGCGCTGGCTTTCCGCAGTATAGGCTCCACAAAAATGTCTGAAATAGGACAGTTGGCACCGGCCGGAAACAGAGGTGCTTACGTGAACAACATAAACCTGCAAGACACGTGCAGCTCCTTTCTGACGATGGCAGCTTTCTGTCTTTGCTATTTAAGGGCAATGTGTCGTGTGAAGGGATAGCTCATGATCGAGTCGAAGAAAACATCGTGTAAAGCAAGTAATATGGCGGGAAGAGGAATGGTATTTCTGAGTAACTGATCGTTAAGATCGCAGCATTTGTTTCGAAACTGTAAGAAAAAACAACTAAAAGATTAAAGGTGGGCTGCAGCCGGTTAGAACCGGTGCGGCCGAACTTGCACATAAAATCCCGAAAGTGAAAAGAAAGTGCAAGTACTAAACCCAGACCACTCAGAAGCTAACTAACTAACTAACTAACTAACTAACTAACTAACTAACTAACTCCATGAAGTAGTCTTTCTTGAGAACTAACCCCATTCTTACCCAGTCAAGAATATCCCTCGTTACATAAAATCCCGAAATTGAAAAAAGTCCATGTACTAAACCCAGACCACTAACTAACTCCATGACGTAGTCTTTCTTGAGAACTAACCGGTTCTTACCCAATCAAGAGTTTCCCTCGTTACATAAAATCCCGAAATTGAAAAAAGTCCAAGTACTAAAGCCAGACCACTCAGAAGCTAACTAAACTAACTAACTACATGAAGTAGTCTTTCTTGAGAACTAACCTGTTCTTACCCGGTCAAGAATTTCCCTCGTTTTATGAAACACGAGGGTTCAAAACCGCATTTACAAGAGCCAGCCACCCGTCCCTAGCCTGAGCCAGATCAATCCAATCCACGCTCACCATCCCACTTATTGAAGATCCATTTTAATATTATCCTCCCATCTAAGCTTGGGTCTTCCAAGTGGTGTCTTTCCCTCAGGTTTCCCCACCAAAATCTACCAGTCAGGCGCTACGCATGTTTTGTCTGCCAGGAATACATTATAAAACCTTTCTCCTTTCTAGAAAGTAACTAACTTATTAACTCCATGGTCCAGAGCCCTTTCCGAAAAGCGCATGGCTCCTCAGCTAGCGAACAAACTGACCACAATAATTGAGCCAGTGTGTCAATTACCACGTCCACGAGAACCCGCAACTTGCCCCCAACTTGTGCCACATGGATCCAGTCCATGCTTTCCCATCCATTTTATGAACCATTCCAATATTACCCACCCAACTAAACGTGTTTGCCAATCAGTATCTGGTCACATTTCCATACCGAAACCTGTACGCATTTCTGTTCTATCTTGTGCATGCCGCATGCCCCACCCGACATGTTCACGGATCTCTGTATCACGCATTCCGTGTGGATTGTCCGGCACTGTAGGTTATTGTGGAGCACAACTGCCTTTATCATAATTCATGTTTCGCTTACAGCACACGCGTTCCGATGCTTGTGTGTGCGTCATCACCAGCCCTTCTGCGCACTGTGACAACAGCAAGTTAGGGGGAGACAGTGATATTGACGCAAATATGAGCGTCCAAACACGTTTTGTCGCAGACAAAGTACGAATTATTACAACGGGAGTTGTATTCTATGACAATGTAAGCTACTTAAGAAGCTCATCATGCTGTTTTCTCCAGATACCTTTCAGTTCCTCTCACCTTCTCCCTGCACCATATTCTTCACTAACCTCAGCCTATATTCTTTCCTTAAAACGAGAGACAAAGTTTCAAGCCTATCAAATTCTTATACTCTTAGAAGAGGTACTTTTAGCCCAATACGAGTATGTATAAACCAACCGACAACGAGATCTCGTTGAAAGTTCACAATATGCACCTGTACTATGATCATACACTGTATAGGTTTCCTCTATATACATTTTTCTGACCTGAAGATGGCCCACAGTGGCTGAAACATGTCGTTGTCAGAATAATAAAGTAGGATACAAGACAGTTGTGTTTTGACGTACCCCACCCCCTCCCTAATTTCAAGCCCAAATAAGAAAAGAGGAAAAACTGTAGTTCTGTATGAGACGTTAAGTTAGACGCAGCAAACTGGAAGACAAAAGATTAAGGACGAATGGTAGCTGGCATTCCAAATATTTAATCCGCTGCTAATTCTTTTCTTGTGTCCCATTTTGATCCTTTGTGACCTTTTAAAACAGCGACCCGCTTCGGGCCGGACGGTCTGCGGAGAGAATCCCGGTAGCGGACAGAATTTCCTCACTCGTTCAGCCTGGCCCTGGGACACACTCACCTTCCTGAAGCGGGTATCTTTCTCGGCGGTAAAGCGGCCGGGTTGTTGCACTGACCACCTACTTCCATTTAACGCCGAGGATAAAGAAACAGTTAGAGCTATACCTCTACTAGCATGTTGTGCCTTCATGGTCTGTTCTAGGGTAAAATTTGCCGTACACACAACCTACGCAGCGGCTCTCAAGACCACCACCCATCCACAAAAACTCGGTGCAGAAAACCATATGCTGCAACTCAACATCCAATGCTCCTGATGATGGGCGTATGTACCTGAAACGTGTTGAGCTAAGAATACATCAATAAAATTACCTAGTTGCATCAAGTTGGCATTTCACTTTATTTCGTCAGTTAAAATTCTGGCAGCCCACCCTTCTAAAGAACATCCACTGTTAAGCAAGGTCGGTGCCACAGCCGAGTTCCGGATTTTGACTCTTGGATATAGATCAGACGCATTAGATCTGCGCCAGTCTGCTCGACGATTTAAGCACTCTGCACTGCTCAATTGTAAATGTCGTTACTGAATTTTATCTTTCTGAATCAAATTGCTGGGACCAGTAAGAACTGTTACCGGACAAATGTTGTAACTTTCAAATTCATTCAAATTAATTCTTATGTCCGTAACAGAAGTCCCACTGAGATGGAAACAAAAATAAAAGTCCAAACAGGAGAAACAAACAAACACAAAAATGAAAGCTACAAAATACACAAAATCATGAAAATAAACGATTGGGGAGACGAAGGGAAACAAGAAGAAAAAAAGAAACAGAGAAAAAAGGGGAAGGAAAGATAGAACTGAGGCGAAAATAAAGTTTAAAGGAAGAAAAAGGAATGAAAAACAGAACGCCAAGTAAGCTTTACCGTACAGTAAATAATGTTTAAAGAGAAACACAATTTCTTATAATGAAAAAAATGGAAGGCATAAAAATCTGCTTTTCATAGTCAGGAAGAGATTAATGTGTCAGCAGGTTGTGGGGCACAGGCTGTACAAGCAAACACAACAAATGCAGTCAATGTAACGTGACTATTGACAAGTATAGCCCCACGCCCCCATGCTAGGGCTTATCACCAAATAAGCAGCGCAAATAAAGACCAGATCAGTCGTCTCCAGGAAAAAGGAATCTCAGCCCATCACCTAACGAATTGCAAATATGTCTGCTAGAACACGAATTGTGTCTGCAAGTAAGCACTTCGCCGTGGCGACGTGTAACGGGCGTAAAGTTAAACTCGATGCTAGAAAAATGGAGAATTGCGTCACGCACCCGCTGCTTGACCCGTCACTGAAAAGATCCAGGGTAACAACTGGAGGATACTTTGTGTTAGAGGGAAGATCTTATGGGTATGATGATGTTGAACATATCGTGATGTTCCAACCGAGAGACAAGAGTTCAGTGTAGTCAGGAACTGAGGTAGTATGGGTCATTCATTGGTGTTCAAAACAGATTTGTTACCTGCCAATAAATAACCAGTGTCTTACCCAGAACTTTGTACATCAATATTTCATATTTTCAACTAGGAGAGGAACGTCCTACATACAACAAGAAAGGAAGTCACAAGATTGGTCACATCTTGCGTAGGAGTTGACTTCTAAAACATGTTATTGAAGGAAACAAAGGGAAATATAGAAGTAACAGGAAGACGAGGACGAAAACGTTAGCAACTACTTGATGACCTTAAGGAAAAGAGATAATAATGTGAACTGAAAGAGGAAGTACTAGATGGCACCCTGTAGAGAACTCGCTGAGGAAGGGGATATAGACTTGTCGCAAGGGAGACAAGGGAATGAATGGGAATAAAAAAAGAACTTCAATTTGCAGGCAACGATTTAGTGTAGGTCTCTTCGGAATATGGTCCACTGACGTGGATTGAAATCTTGAGCTTTTCAGTAAGGAAACATTAAACTGCATCGGGGTAAAAACTATGAAACACCTAAGTTAAGATTGGAAAGAGTAAGTAATCAAACACAACTATGTCAATTAAGGTGTATTTGATGGCTATACTAGACATCTACATGTTTCGGCCTTTACTGTCCATCTTCAGGTTGTCTTCAAGAGAACTTAACGTAAGGTCCTACTATATACATTGAGCGCGCACGTGGTGCAGATTCTCTACATACGGGCCTTATTGCGTAATTTCTGTATGTGGTGGTATGCTCTGGCTAGAGGCATGGTAGTGCTAGTGGCTAGTGTCAAGTTTGAAGATAAATTGACATAGTTGTGTTTGACTACATACCCTTTCCAATTTTCACACACACAACGGGAATGACACACTTCCTAGACCTAAGTTAAGAGCATTTGTAAATCAAGTGTTCATAAAATATTGGCTGCCAGAAGTATGAAATAAAGTGGCTCGGTAGGGTATCGTTATAGGGATACTTGGTGCGTGGTCTCAAACTTCCGCAGGGGTTTATAAGATCTTGGTTCTTCTGAAATGTTACACAGCGTAGGTTGTAGTCACTGGCGTTTCGGGAGAACCTTTCGGATACATCTTCAAGACCAAGCACCCGAAACCTCTTTAACTAACTACTAATCTACGCTGCTTAATATTCCAGAACGAAAACCTCAGAAATACTGTGACTTGTAGAGGTTACGTGGTAAAATAAATCTGAGAATAATGAGAAAGAAAAGACTGAGGTAAGCCGGGTATCTAGTGTGGAAAGAAAATAGGAAAAATGAAGAGAAAAGTTTAGTGAATAATCGTCATGTTTGCACCGTGCATCAATGATAAATAACACTTTATTATCCAATTAATGCACAATATATAATATGTAGATACAATTAAAAATATAAAATATTTGAAAGTGCTCCAACATGTTTCGGATCACAGAGGATCCATCATCAGGGAGCTTTGTACAGTGCTTGGCTAAAAATTACAACAATGATTCTATCGTGTCCTTTGACATGGACATGGTCGGTGTTATGGCAGCATATTCTGACCCGTTGTGCTTGTGTGTAGTCCACTGTATGCGAAGACATAACACTGACCTTGTCCTTGTCAACGGACACGATAGAATCATTCTTGTAATTTTTAGCCAAGCTCTGTACAAGGCTCCCTGGTGATGGATCCTCTGTGATCCGAAACATGTTGGAGCACTTTTAAATATTTTATAATTTTAATTGTATCTACATATTGTATATTGTGCATTAGTTGGATAATAAAGTGTTTAATTTTAGTGAATAAATCTGGTGGCAAATATTCACTTTGGATACTGACAATAATACAGAAAAGAAAAGGTTACTTCCGGGAAGTGATCGTGGAACTGGAGATAGATAGAAATGGCTTAGAATAGTGTTCAACTGCATGGTACATGTAATAGCAATATTCGTCTTTAGGAGCTGAGAGTTGAACTTTCAGAACACAACATTCTCTTGGTCTTGTCGGACGTTTGAAACATACTGTTCAACGACTGCAAACACTTTCATTTATTTCAACAGTTATTTATTGCGTTTAGCCAAAGACTCTTCAAAAAGGAAAGGTGCAGTTTTAAACGTTTCTAACAAAGACACGTGTTCTCGTACCTTTCTGAAAATTGTGTGTTTTTTTTAAAGCCAACTTCGTGTAATTACACCCTGTGACAACTGCAGGCCAGCTTTCCTCCCCACGACAACCCACGTCCAGCAGCTGCTGACCATCAGACACAGACCAAACCTACAACATTCCGGTCTCTGTTGATAGTATCTCTTCTTTACGGGCAGAATTTATTGTTTACCTTGCAGATACTCTCTTAATAGGACTGTAAATATTACCGTTGTCTACAATCGGTCAATAGTACCAATCGTATTTGATCAGCTATGAGCACAATAGGCGGAACGAAAGTATTCCATTTACTCGCACGATGCCGAAACTTGTTGTAGACGTAGAGGCCAGCTGAAATGTGATGGCACACGCGCAAAAACCAGATTTTTTCTCTCGCCGAAACGGACGAGACCATTTATATCATTTAAATCGGCGGGGGCTTCAGTTCATTCGACTACTGGCAGCCGAGGTGTGCGCATCAGCGGTAGTAATGCTGGATACACCATGTTCCGAGGTGGTGTGAAGGGTGCTGGCTACCCACTCCATTCGACAGTTTCCCCTTCACTTCCATTCCCGTGCGTCACCGTGTGCCATCACATTTCAACTGGAGTCTACATACTTGCATTCCTGAACTGTGGGACTTAAGCGCCATGACCTACCTTCGGGTGTTGCAAGGCCGTTAAGAGCTACAGATCGTTCGGCCATTATGAAAGTCACATTTATGTTTTTAATTAACATGTGATGATCTCTCAGGGCTACTTTCAAATAAATAGTGTAATTCGTAAATGACACTTAGCGCAGAAATGTCTGCATTTTTTTCTATTGTGTGAAAGTTTAGGTAAAGATCATCCTAGAACAGGCCATGCAGAAGTTTAGCTCCATTATTTCTTTAACCTCGGCCCTAGATGGAGTTGAGCGGTTATCACGACGCCCCGGCCACTTTACCCCTCAGAAAGAGACACGGTGTTCATTTTACAGTAGGCTGGATAGGCCCCAGGGTCGTTCTGAATGGATAAGGATAAATTTGGCCTCAACGGAAATCGACATCCGGACCGTCCAGCCAGGAGCGAATTGCTATACCAACTGAAGCATCTCGGCCCGCAATCTGTAAAAACGTGGGCTGATTATTGAGAGATCTCAAGAACTTCGGTAGGATTTTTTGCAAGTTTGCGCACACTATGTCCATGTAAATGGACCAGAGGATTTAATGATTAGTGTTAGACAAGGTGGTAACACAAAAGTAATTTAATTAAAATTATTACTTAATCTTTAGACTAAAACTGCAGAAACTGTATGAAATTTAGAGTTGTTTCTCTAGACTTTTTTATTATTTATTTTAACACATTATCAAATGTTAAAAAATTCGAGGGTGATGCAACTTGCACCCCGCTGCCAGCGCCCGCGACAGGTTTAAGTACGAAACTGTAATTGAATTCAAGCAACTTCTTCTTACACTTCAAATACATAACAGAGACTAGGCGTTTCAAAACATGTTGCTGAGGGGTGTTTAGACTTAAGAGGGAGAATGTGACGAGATGCTGGAGGAAAAACGCGTAGAGTAAATGCATGATATTATACTAGTCTTCATGAAATATTTTTGTGAAGATAAACTCAAACAGGATGAGATTGGAAGAGATTCATGTCCCATAGTAGATAGAAGAAATGTAGTTCTATAAAAAAAAAGTTTGAGTCGGAAAATCTCACGGAAAAGGACCTAACTTTGAACATAATATTAAAATGGTTCACAAACGGAAGGGGAGGCTGTGAACTGGGCGTTGCTCTTTTGAACGCGACGTGAGTCTTAGTTTTCCTTTACAATTCGAAGCACTTCTTGAGTTAACTGAGGGACTATCACTCTTCCCAACAGATTTTTTTGTGTGCAAATAGACATGGTAGCATTTGCTGCTATGTAATGAGATATGGTAGCATCTCTTACCCCTGAACTCTATAGATATATCGCACATAACAGGGAATTTGTTTATGTCTTGTTATGTGTTCTGACTATACAGTCCGGTAATCTGCTGGGAGTTATAGGAATTCTGAAAGAGAAGACAGATATTTCTTAAAACACTAAATACTATAGCACAAGCACAAAGACGATTAAGAAATATGTTGTCAGGCTGACGTCACTGTCATTCGTCGGACTTGTGATATACGACTGATAATTATTTTCAATTGTGAAGGCCGTTGTCCTCCATAGACGTCTCAAACCAAGAAGTTCGAAAACACAGGCACGTTCCCGGCAAATTATAAGAGCAGCTGACACCAACCAATCTTCTGGTATTTTTGACCAGAAGTTCTCTCTATTTTAACATCTGCAGGCAGAACAATATTTCACTAAAGACAACTCGATAATTCCATTCAACTTTAGGTTAGCAGACCCCACGTTTCGAGGCAAATGTAGCGGCTTCATCTCCAAGAGTAACAGGAGAATGACATGCCAAACCTTTATTTCGAAGGGTCGGAATCAGATAACCCCTTGACGCGGCTTCGTTTCCCAGCAAAACGAACATGCGACACCGCTGCAAAAATATAAAATCTCGTAAACTACGTCTATTATTATTATTATTATTATTCCATGACGCCCCTGTTCTATCAAGCCTTGCCTTCTTCAATAATTCGCCTGCAGACATCCCCTGCCAGTTCCCTGCAATCTCTTACGTTCAGCAGCAACAAGAAGTACCTCCAGTTGTTGTCTTCCCATTTGTGTCGTGGTCTCCCCACAAGTCTTCTTCCATGGAATTTTCCATGCAGTGCTTTTATTTTCAGTATTCTAGAATTATCCATTCGGATTATGCTGTCAGTCCATTGTAATTTTTGGAACTGAAGAGATTTCATCTAACAATTCATTGAGCTCTTTATCATCTCTTGTTCCCCAACCTAAGCCATATCCATAGACTGGCCCAAAGATTCTTCTTCTTACCTTTTCCCTTTAAAATATCCCTAGCCTTTCTGCTGATGAATGAGTCATTGCCCATACTTCGCAAACATACCTCAGTACTGGTCCGATTAGAGTCTAAAACACTCCAAGTTTATCTTTTCTACGTGATAGTCGTGGTTTTATGACGGGTAATAGGGAAAGGTATACCTCGTTTGCTGACAAAATTCTGTCTTGTATTTCTAATTCCTCTTGGTTTCATTTTGTGAATTCTCTTCCTAGGGAATAAAAATTCTCGACTGTTTCAGTATCCTGTATTTCTCTTTTGTTTATTTATATCTCGTCTTGATTGGATCACAATTGTTGTGTCCTCGTCATTACTGTTGAATTCTCTTGTCCTGGTGTTACTCTATCACTATACGGTCTGCGTGATCTTACCATGTACTCATACGTCATCTGCATAAACCTGCATAATCGTACAGCACATTTCGCTTCCATAAAATTCCTTCCTGGTTTCACTCCATTTTTCAACCCCGAAAATGAAAAGCGAGGGCTGTAAAAATCCCGGGCACCAGGTTGCCCGGGGAGAATAAATGTTGCACGGTGGCAGAAAATATTTGTGGGTTTTAAGAATGGAATTCTTTTTATTTCACCAATTTAGCACCTAGAATTTTGAGATGGCTGCTAGACGTTTCGAAAATTTGTGCTCCCTGCAGAGGTGTAGGGTCTGTCAGAAAAAGAGAGTCATGAGAAAACAAACAATGTACTTTTTTTATCGATTTTACTGATAAGTGTCTACATAGATTCCAGTTTAAGGACCTGCCTCGTAACCGTAATGAGTGTTCAAACATACAAATGACAACCAAGTATTAATTCGGCAGAACTAAAACACTTTTATTTTATTGTCAGTGCTTTGATAAATATTTCAGCTATGTCTTATTTATCATCAAGGAACTATCCCCCCCCCCCCAATTCCTTTTTGGTCCCTTTAGGCCCCCTCCCCCCCTCCTGTCCACTTTTTAACACTTCTTTTTCCT
>Ga0136643_10013603_pt1 | contig 12189 bp, 9 predicted proteins | sample TergutLab28metaG_FD_96883 | JGI IMG/M metagenome (GOLD analysis project Ga0136643, IMG submission 96883) | Labiotermes labralis P1 segment gut microbial communities from Petit-Saut dam, French Guiana - Lab288 P1 (version 3) (version 3) | ecosystem: Host-associated > Arthropoda: Insects >...
CCTGAAGATGGACGTATTAACGTCTGAAACATGTTGAGCAATATATAATAAAGCAAGTGTCATCTAGTTGGTCAACCATTATTCAAATATCAAGATGATGCACGGTCCAATACGCATAAGAATTGGAAAGGGTTTGGAAGGAAGTGGTAATGCCTGGATTTGAGGTACCATCCCAGCATTTGTTTGGGACCAAAGTAGCACAGTGGTTAAGGCACTGCGCTACAAATTGGAAGGTTGCTGGTCTGATTCCAGATAGTGTCACTGGAATTTTTCATTGACATAATCATTCCTATCACACTATGGTCCTGGGGTCGACTCAGCCTCTAACAGAAATGAGTACCAGAAGTGTTTCCTGGGGGTAAAGGTGGCCGATGCATAAACCTGACAACCTTACCACCATTCTGGGAACCTTAACTTCCTGGAACCCTCTGGGCACCTCAGGCCTCTAATGGAACTGATTTACCCTATCCCAGCATGCACAGACTAAAGAAAATAACTAACCAGACACAAATCCAACATACCTAGACTCCAAGCTGATATTTCAACCCATGACATCCAAAATACAAAGTCAGAGTGCCACCTGTATAACCACCCCAATAAGATAAGATAGTAATGTATTACAAAATTTTATAAAATGGTACACGCTGGTATAAAACATACAGTTGCAGTGTTTTACTGTATATTTATAATTCATCCTGTGATACGTGGATGAACAGATGGACTGCCAGCTGACTAAGAAGGCTGTTGCAGAGGGGAATTGGGAATAAAGTATGATGGTCGTGGGATTTCGACTTTACTGATGTAACTGCTTTAGCTCTGTACATGATATCATATTAAGAGGAACATTGGCCACCACGTGGGCCCCCATTTTCTCTTCTCATGTACCTGTCTGGGAAAGAATGAAATATGAATTAATTACATTTTATACACTAATGAAGATCAGATAAGAAATTTAGACACAGCCAGTGAGTACAATAAGCCTACTAGGCTACAGTACATCTGTGGCATTAGCCACAGGCCCTACTGACGAAGAAGAACTCAACTTTGTATCATCATCATCACAACCACCACCACCATCATAATCATCCTTGTTATCACCTTTGTGCTTGGTATTTACAATTATATACCTGAAACAAACCCTGTCCCTACGGTATATAGTGTTGCAGCTGTACTGTATTTACAGTCTGTGCTACATTTAATGATTTTTCACCCATGAAATATGTTATGTACTGTTCATCAGCACTTCCCACAGAATGTGTGCAGTGCCAAATATGGCTGTTTTTTGTAGTCCCTTAATTTTGTGCTTTCCTGGTATGTTGCATGAGTGAATTTGAAATGATCACAGTCTCCCTGTTATTAGTGGTATCTCTTTTGCTTTCACTTTCCACATGTTCTGAATTTCTGTTATGAGGTCTTTGCATTTTAAAATCTTCTCGGCTTCTTTCTTGATCACAATCGTGTCTCCTTAAATTGCAACATCTGTTCCCTTTTCATTATCACAGATTATGATGTCTGGTTTATTGTTAGGGATGGTTCTGTCAGTTTGCACTTGCTGAATCCATAATATTGTTGTCTTACCTTCATGATAATTTCAGCTAATTTTGGTCCATTGTTCATTGTCTAATTTTACTCCTATTTTCTTGTATATGTTAAAGTGTAGTTCAGCACACACACTATCATGTCTCTTTATGTATTGTTCTTTTGCCATTATTGGGCATGCTTGTATGATGTGTTCCATTGTCTTATCAAATTGTTTACACATTCTGCATTTGCTGTCTGTTCCTGTTTGTCAAAGGATATTTGGTTTGTAATGCCTGATCTTGTGCTGCTATTATTGCACTTCCAGTTTCTCCTTGCAGATCTCCCCTTGACAGCCAAAGGAGTGTGTCTTCTTCACCAATAAGCAGCATCCGTACTTCCAATATACTGGCCATGTATTACCATATATTCTCGAATCTAATCACACTAGTTTTTGCCGATTTCTTAAATGAAAAAAAAGTTAGTTCACGGTTTTAATCTGCACCTTTCCTTCAACCACCTTCAGAAGTCGCGCGGTGGGTGTCAGCTGCATGGAAAGCCATCCCGGAGAGCATTATCGTCAGATCTTTCAAGAAGTGTTGCATAAGCAATGCTTTGGATGGATCTGAAGATGATATTCTATGGGAGGACGATGGTGAAGATAAAGATGATAGTGACTGGGTGACAGATAACGATTCAGTTGTGAGTGACGATGGTGAGTCTGATGAATAATAAATTATAAATATTACATAATATATATTAAACATAACAAATAAAATAATAAATTGTTGTATTGTATTGTTCTTACGGCACGTACAGCGGCTCTGTCATTTTTCCAAAATCCAACTCACGACCGCGAATCTAATCTGCACGTGATTCTAATCCGCATCTGATTTTTTAGCCCTCTGAATCTGTAAAAAGGGTGTGGATTAGATTCAAGAACGTATAGTACTTTGCTTTCCTGTTTTTTCTTTCAGGACTCTCCTGATCTTGCTTTTGTGTGTTGATTGCCTTCCTTCCTTGTGTCGCTGTTCTAATTGGATTGTTTCATTCGTCTGCAGTCTTTCCGGCCATATTATTTGTTGAATTCATATTTGGTTGATTGCGTCCATGTTCGTGATTTTTAACAGTATTTACAAACTGGTCATCCATATATTTTATGTTAAAATATTCTGCATTATTGATTATCTTTGCTTTAGATGTCATCATTTTGTAACAGACCTCTTCCTCTTTTTTCCTTTTTACATATAGCTTATCTATATCAGATTTTGAGTGATGCATTTTATACGTTGTTAGTATCTTTCTAGTCTTCCTGTAAATGTTTCTTATTTCTTCTAATCTCCATTTAATAATATCAAAACTGTATCTTAATACTGGAACAGCTAATGCTCCAAATGCTGTAATTTTATTCTTGACATTCAACTCAGATTTCAGTATCATTCTTAATCTGGTGTATTACTTCTTCAGTCTCTCTTTCATTTGTTGATGTTGTATGCCCTCATGTTCTTCAATCCCTAGACACTTTATGTTTTTCTCTTTTTGAGCTCTTGTATTTTTATATTGAAGTCAAGTATTAAATTTTGTGAGTGAACTAATATTCCTTTCTTGCATAGAGTTTTCACACACTTCTCAAGTCCAGATTCCACATGCATATTATTGTTGATGTTGTTAATGATATTTTGTATATGTCCCAGACAGTAATGAATAAGCAGTTTGGTGTAGTGGTAACATCTAGACTTGTATTCTGGAGGTACACTGTTTGAATCCGTTCTATTGCTGGCTATTGTGTCCAAGGTTCTTTATTTTATCCTCACTCTGTCTGGGTAAATGCTGGAATATTTTTTTTCATACAGGCCCAACCATCTCATACCAAACACTAATATACTAGACACTTAGTGTACCTTTAGCACCGCATCACCTGAGCAGTTGAGACATCATTCTTAAATATAAGATTTGAGGTTTTCTTGAGTTAAGGTTTATGGTGAAGTCTTTATAAGCTGTGGATATGAAATGTAAACACTGACTTAGAAGAAGTACCTCTTAAATGACATGGGCCAGGTAGCTCAGTCAGTATAACGACTGACAACGGGCTGGACGGTCCGGGATCGAATCCCGGTGGGGACGAGATTTTCCGCCCATTCAGACCAACCCTGGGGCCCACACAGCCTCTTGTACAATGGGTACCGGGTCTTTCGTGGGGGTAAAGTGCGGCCAGGGCATGCTGCTGACCACTCACCCCCTTCTAGTGCCGCAGTCATGGAAGAGTAGAGCTATACCTCTACCCACCCTCTGGGCCACACCGGGCCTGTAACAGGATCACTTTACCTTTTTTAGCTCTTAAATGACATTATTGCATCCAAATGTCATCCCCTTCATAGTAATTTCTATCCGCAGCTACACACCACTCCATTACAAGTCATTTTACGATGGTGTTCAAATTACCTGTCATTTTCTTATGGATGTCATCACTTTACTGAAAGTGGGGAAAAGTAAAGTCACCTGGAGCAAGACCTGGTGAGATGAATTGTCTTTGACCATCAGTTTCCTGCCCCCATCTAGAAACTTGTGGACCAAAACAGTTTCGTGCCATGGCATGTTGTCTGGATGCAAGAGCCAATTGTGACCCCCACACATCTTGTCTTTTTTTTGAATTCTATATTGTAATTTTGTTGAACCTTTAACATTGTTGATTTGCCATCTGTTTTGGTGGTATGTATTCAGCCATGGTGATTCCTCTGATGTTGAAGAAAACCAGCATCACGGTGATGCTGGAATTTTCCAGTACACAGATTGACTTTACACGCGTTATTGAACGAGACAAGTTTTATTACAGGTGACCACAGTGTTGAAAAAATTGAATCATCTGCAGTTGTCATCAAAATTTCAGAACAGACTTGCTTGATTTCCAGCTTTTTTCATGTTCAGATTTGTTGTTTAAATTGGCTCCGCCGTTTCTGTGTCCACGTTCATGGCCTCTGTTATCATTCTGAATATGTCTTAATGATGATCTGACAACAGTCCTCATGTTTTTCCACATTTTCACCAGTTTTCACAGTTATTGGAAGGCCAGGTCATTATTTTCCAAATCCTTCATTTGTTCTAACAACCTCTTGTGCCATTCAAGCACATTCGCTCTTGACAGGGCATCTTCTCCACATGCCTTCTGCAACAAATTGAACATTTCAATAGCAGTTCTCTTGTGTTCCTTAAGAAATTTGATGTTTACTTCTTGCCCAGTTTTTCATCAAGCACTGTTTGCAGCACATTTAATAACAGTTTTCAATAATTTATTACTTGGCACTGTGTCAAGGTAACAGTGTGGTTTGGTGTGCAGTTGGGGGAGGGGTCATTGGTAACTGGTATACCGTATGTTCTCGAATCTAATCCGCAATAGTTGTTGCCAATTTCTTAAACGAAAAAAAAAAGTTAGTTCGCGGTTCTAATCCGCACCTTTCCTTCAGCCGCCTTCAGAAGTCACGCAGTGGGTGTCGGCTGCATGGAAATCCATCCCGGAGAGCATTGTCGTCATATCTTTTAAGAAGTGTTGCATAAGCAATGCTTTTGACGGATCCGAAGATGACATTCTATGGGAGGACGATGGTGAAGATAAAGATGATAGTGACTGGGTGACGGATAACGATTCAGTTATGAGTGATGATGGCGAGTTTGATAAATAATAAATTATAAATATTATATAATATTATAAATAATAAATAAAATAATAAATGATTGTATTGTATTGTTCTTACGGCATGTACAGCAGCTGTATTATTTTTTCAAAATCCAGCTCACGACTGTGAATCTAATCCACGTGCGATTCTAATCCACATCCAATTTTTTAGCCCTCTGAAACTGTAAAAAGGGTGCGGATTAGATTCGAGAATATACGGTATATTTACTTTTGTGATCAACAATCAGGGACAGGAGCTGTGTGCACAATCTTGAGGTGTGCTGTGAGGGTGGGTAGCAGGGGAGTTCTGCCTCAAAAAGCAATGGCAGTATACTGGAACCCATATAGTGGCCTACACTGTGTCATGACACAGAAGTAGTCATGTGAATTAAAAACTTGTCACTCAGCTAGAAGAGAAAAAAATGTCACTATTTCATTGTGGACTCAAAAAAACTGCCATGCATGTTTGTTTCATCTTGTATCCTGGAATGAAATGCATTTAAAAAAAAACACAGTTTTCTGATGTCTTCGGATAGAAGTTACTTATTAGAGAACAGTCTTTTAGGGTATGGTGCCATGTAGTTTGGTAGGTAGGTTCAAACATTTGAAAGGAACCTGGTGCCACCATCTTTGGGTTAGAAGGAAAATAATGTTTCAGGAGTGAGAGTTTTCTAAACAGCATGAATATGTAGATGATGCAAGATACCAAATTTTTTGTTTCTCCTCTTCTGGTCCATTTTACATCTTTTTTAGCAGTCATGTGGACAAACATCTGTAAGTTACCGAGTATTACGATGTACTGATGTGCACAGTGGTACATGGTAAATGGTAAATCAAAAGTTGGCCACGACTGTCACCATTTGCTCTGTTGTGTATGTAAAAATTAATTTCAACCAAGAACAGGCCATGAAGACCTAGAGGGGGGAGCATAGGTATGTCTGTACTGCTCAACCTGGGCGCTCGTGTATGTGGGAATTTATATTGATTGGCCCTATTAGATTTGGTGTGTGTCATATGAGGAACTCTGTTAAATGCCTGTTTGAACGTTGTCCAGCAATATAACAACAAACATTCATATACAAATTAATAAGTTTTGGTTGCTGTCTGCAAGGTTTTAACCTTTTGGCGCCAGAATTGTTTTTTTCAATTTTAGCACATCCTGTATATAAAATGTGAATAATACAGGAACCAAATAAGTTAGAATTATGAAACAAACTTCATTTTGAAGAGAAAAAAACGGAGAGTATACACCATGTTTAAAATATTCAGTATGTATATTTGTTGAATAAATATATAAAATGCAACTGTAGTTGACGTTAGGCGTCTAAAGGTTAAGGCACGCATTAAATTTTCAGTTATACCATGCATCTTGATATATCACATATTTTATTTAACCAATTGAATGCAAAACTAAATTGTTCTAGAAAATTGTTAAAATTTACATTAAAATTTACAGTAATGTAAGTTTTAACATTTTTCTGGAACAATCTAGTTGTGCATTCAGTTGGACAAATAAAGATGTGACACATGTTAAACTATATCACATGTTAAAATATAATATAAAATATATATATATATAATATATTTATATTTTATTAGATTATACTAGATTATAATTCCAAGAACACATTTTGGCCCAGTTGTAGGGCCATATGCAGTCTGATCTTTGAACAGGTGGGATGTACAATTAATAATGCTTTCCGTTTGAAAATTTTATCTCACGTTGGTCCCACTAAACTTTCTGATACCAGGTTTTAAGGGTAAATATGAAACAAAATTTCATATATAATTTGACATAAGTCAAAATTTCAAGTTCATGAGTTTGTACCGTGTGAATGGAGGTTAGCGGTTGCTTCAGAAGTATTTGCATGGGTCTCGTCACATCCAACAATTCGGTAATATTGTGGCTGAATGACATAAGGGCCTAAAATACCACGCTGTTTGTGAATTATTAATAATACAGTGGGCACTCCATGGGGTACACGGTGGCACAGTTGGTTAAAACACTGTGCTACAAATCGGAAGGTCGCGGGTTCGACTCCTGATGGTGTCACTGGAATTTTTCATTGACATAATCCTTCCGGCCGCACTATGGCCCTGGGGTTGACTCAGCCTCTAACACAAATGAGTAAAAGGTAAAGTGTTCCTGTTACAGGCCCAGTGTAGCCCAGAGGGTGGGTAGAGGTATAGCTGTACTGTTCCATGACTGTGGCACTAGAAGGGGTGAGTGGTCAGCAGCACGCCCCAGCCGCACCTTACCCCTGGGAAAAACTCGATACCCATTGTACAGGAGGTTGGGTGAGCCCCAGGGCTGGTCTGGATGGGCGGAAAATCTCGTCCCCACCGGGATTCGATCCCGGACAGTCCAGCCTATAGTTGCTATACCGACTGAGCTACCCGGCCCATAACAGAAATGAGTACCAGGAATATTTCCTGGGCATAAAGGCGGCCGGTGCCTAGGGCTTACAACCTTACCACCTTCATGTGCTAATTGTCTTGAAATCTGGGAGCCTCAACCTCCTGGAACCCTCAGGGTCTGTCCAGACCTCTAATGGGATTGGTTACATTCCATTGAGTAGATTAATTTTTTGCAGGCCTGTTTTGCCCTCCTGTGCTCATGTTTTCCCCAACTCATTACCTGTGTGATCACACATGTATGGTGTATGCTTAGTGACTCGTCCATCGATAGTCCACATGTTACACATCTGATGACACTCTGGTGTGGTGTAAACACTAAGACATGTCAATCACTTGTGTCTGTAGTTACAGAAGGAGCTACAGGAGACAAGGCAGCAACTGGCAGCAGCAGAGCAGAAGTTGGCGGAATTAGAATCTGCGGGCAGCGAGCTGGAGAAGTTGCGGAAAGACCAGGAGGACTTGCTGGAGCTGCTCACAGATCAAGACATGAGACTGAACCAGTTCAAGGCTCAGCTGCGAGCCCTAGGCGAGAAGGCAAGTAATTCATTATCTATCACTTGATAAGTTTCCCTTGTTCCTTACACATTATAAGTGAAGAAATGTGTCAGGAATTCAGTAATCCACTTTCTAGTTGATGTTAATAGTAAAATCATAGTCAGTAGCCCACGTGGCTCTGTTTTTAATAATGTAATTGATGTTTTTTTCCCAGCTGTTGTGATGTAATTTTGTGTACCACAGAATAAATTTCTGTGTACATTAATTGAAAGCGTACTTAAAAAATTAGTTTTTCATAAATGATGAAATTAATTTCTCACAAAGTTTTGTGAAACTTAATGTGTGACTTTCAGTCCCATGATGCCAGGTTTGATACTTCATCGTGATCTCATTATTACTTCACATGATCAAAGAGGGCAGAAAAGTGAAGATCATAACCAGATACATTAGAAACAAGGAGTTCTGGACAGACATCACAATGTTTGCCTTCCTATTTTAGACATTTCCAGTTAAGCAAAGCCATTGCTAACCCTTTTGTGGTATTTGCTGGCCAAGGTCAGGAGATCCAGTTCTGTGCCTAGTACCAGGGTTGCACAAATCCTGGGTGTGAAGTCACCATGGCAACTGAATTTTGTGTGGTGTTGCCTAATATTTTGAGTCCTTAATATAGAACTTGCTTCATGATGCCCTTCTGGTGCCTAGAATTTTGGTGAGGCACCTAAATTTTAGAAAAGTTGTGCATCCCTGCCTAGTACTGTACAGGGCGTTTCATAATGTTCACCATGATTACAAACATTTATAACAAGAAAACCAAAGGACCTACCTCAATGGAATTCTTCACAGCCACAGGAAAACTGGTTTTTTTCCGCCCCAACTAGAGATGTTCGATATGGGCACCACAGGTGACACAGCACACATTTATACGATATTCAAGTTCGTGCCACACACACGTCAACATGGTGCATCGATATTCTTCACAGCTGCAATGATCCGTGTCTTTAGGTCAGCGAGGTCACGTGGCAATGGTGTGACAAATACTTTGCACAAAATACACGTTGCATAGTAACCACAGACTTACTCGTGTGATATTCCAAAACACAAAACGACTTCTCCCCTGGAGTGGCCATTTTCTCACTACATACACTCGCATCGCCTAGCGGGAGAAATGTGAACTACGATGAAAAACAACTTACTGGGAAAAAAAAAATTTTGAGTTGTTCTTTTTATCTGTACAGGTTTCATAAATATGTGGCCTACGGTTTTCCTATAATAGATTTTTGTAATCCCGGAGTGCATTGTGAAATGCCCTGTATACTGGGAAGGGGGGAGCATTGTTACATATTTTACATTTATATTGTTTTTAAGTTATTAAGTCATTAAAAGCAATGTAATTTTGAACATTTAAAAATATGCAATGCCAAACCAGTACAACAGGTTTTCAATTATTATACACAGTGGGAATAATGTAATGGTACAGCACTCAGCCTTTGAGATCAAAAATCATGGTATGCTGGTATGACATTTAGGGGTTTATGAGCATGGAAAGTATGGTGTATGTGTATGACACTCGGCAAAGAAATATGTGGAATAGTTTTAATGTGAACAGCAGTAGGCCAGACCATTTGCTACAGAAATTGACTTCATATAGCATGGCACCAGATCGTAAACAGCACCTGCTGTAAATCGCATAGTAACAGTCCTGAAAGGCTTCTTATATTCACATAATGGAAGTTTATAAGACAGGAATGAACTATACAGTTGAGTTCATCAGTTAGTATCTCCTGATGATCACAGGAATGAATCCAAATTATCAGAATTTCTTTTGCTTTCAGTCATCACTATGTTACAAATTGTTATCATTGTCAGTGGCAACAGCATTGGTATTACTGCGAGCCACAATACTGCAGTCAGTATAGTGACTAGTCTCTGCGCTACACACATGGAGAATTGGGGTTATGATTCTTATGTTTATTGGACCATGCATCATCTTGAGAGTTAAATTAAGAAAGACCAACTTGATGTCACTTGCTTTATTATTTCATTATTTAATGCTCAACATGTTTCAAATGTTAGTACATCCATCCTCAGGAGCTTGCGACTTACATGTTGAGTTATTTCATGGGTTGTATTGCTCTGGTTCGATGTGTGTTGGTGTTACGGTGTGGTTTGGCTGGGGTGGTGTGGTATCCAGATGCAGGCTGAAGCACTAATCTTCAGCCTGCATAAGGATACCACACCACCCCAGCCAAACCACACCGTAACACCAACACACATCGAACCAGAGCAATACAACCCATGAAATAACTCAACAAATAAGTTGCAAGCTCCTGAGGATGGACGTATTAACACCCGAAACATGTTGAGCATTAAATAATGAAATAAAAAAGCAAGTGACATCAAGTTGGTCTACCTTTATTCAACTCTGGGGTTATGATGCTCAGTGGAGCAGAAATGTTGCTTTGCACCCACTGTCCATACTGGGGCAGGGGCCCACCCATAATTTTGTACATCAGGTATTGGAAGCTTTTTGTTTCGAGGGGAAATTGAACAGGGCATGACACTAACACCCCACCTCCAGCCACTGCCAAAGGCTAGGAATGAAGCTGTTTGTCTACTCCCCCATTACATGTTTGTGGTGTGATGCATGATTGTCTCAATGTTGATGATAATAATAAAATGAAGCTTCTTCCCATCTGAGTTTATAGATCTACATGTTTAGTTATTTCTAGATTTACACCCTTGTTGTGTTCATCAGAGAGAATGTGAAAATCAAAATGTGATGTTTCTGTAAGAAACAGACAGGGTTAGGGAAATCAGACCAATGGCAACTTCCTCATATATGGTACATACCTATACATATACTGTATAAAAATGTAAAGTGATCCTGTTACAGGCCCGGTGTGGCCCAGAGGGTGGGTAGAGGTATAGCTGTACTCTTCAATGACCGTGGCACTAGAAGGGGGTGAGTGGTCAGCAGCACACCCCGGCCGCACTTTACCCCAGGGGAAAGACCCGGTACCCATTTTACAGAAGGCTGGGTGGGCCCCAGGGCTGGTCTGGACAGGCGGAAAATCTCGTCCCTACCGGGATTCAATCCCGGACTGTCCAGCCTGTAGTCAGTCGCTATACTGACTGGCCCAGCCCACACATATACTGTACATATAATAATAATAATTATTATTGTTGTTGTTGTTGTTGTTGTTGTTGTGTTACTGACAAAAATAAAGAAAACTTTTATAACTATATTCAGATTTACATGAGAATTAGTCTACTGTACAGGTAGCAGTATTTAAAGAGATGAAAGTGTAAAATTGAAGGAAGAAGACATGCACCAATGACTGTGTTGGTTAGTCTAACAATACAGAAATAATTAATGTTAGTTGTTAGCCCGTGCAAATTAACAGGGAATTTTAAACAACTTGCATGTGCTTATTTTAGATGTTGGTTAAGGTGATTTGTTCAGCATTGTCGCCAGTTGTACAGGCAGTACCGTTGGCCAAGGCAAGAGCACAGTAGATGTTAGGAATGTGTTCCGTGTTTTTTTCAGGCTGAATAATTATGTATAATTTCTCTTCAGTACTAATTGCCTCTTTCTTTTTGTTTTTTAACTGGGGTTACACTAGGGGATATTGTGTCATAAAGGTAAAGAAACTTACCACAAAAATCATTGTCAACTGAACAATGAATATACGGTGATAGGTGGATTAGTCAGTGCATTGCCTTTCAGCCTCCTTTTACACCATGAAATCCATACATTTTGGCTTCATCATAGCATGCAGTCATCTAGAGGGGGTGAATTAAGAATTGGTAAAACTTGTCAAGGGGTGTTAAACCAAAAGGTTTATATCAAGAAGTAAAATGTAAAGGTAAAGCAGTCCCATTACAGACCTTGACAGGCCCAGAGGGTTCCAGGAGGTTGAGGCTCCCAGATTTTAAGACAATCAGCAACATGAAGGTGGTAAGGTTGTCAGCCCTTTTCACCAGCTGCCTTTACCCCAGGAAATATTCCTGGTACTCATTTCTGTTAGAGGCTGAGTCAACCCCAGGGCCATAGTGTGACCAGAAGGATTATGTCAATGAAAAATTCC
>Ga0136643_10013604_pt1 | contig 12189 bp, 8 predicted proteins | sample TergutLab28metaG_FD_96883 | JGI IMG/M metagenome (GOLD analysis project Ga0136643, IMG submission 96883) | Labiotermes labralis P1 segment gut microbial communities from Petit-Saut dam, French Guiana - Lab288 P1 (version 3) (version 3) | ecosystem: Host-associated > Arthropoda: Insects >...
CGGTAGCCCCCTACCCCCTAGTCAAGGGTTCTGGAGGCAGCTGTAATTTGGTACAAGAAATTTCATTTCATATAGTAAAAGTTTCTTAATTTTTTATACTTTAAGACTATTTATGATGACAACCAATTTATTTGTCATTGCTAATGTAAATCAATTGCGAACTTAGGTAGTTTTAGAATTTTACTGCCTTTTTTCTGAACATCTTGAAGTGTTGCCATCCTAAATTCAGCAATTTTTAACAGTTTTAACAATCAGGTTGAGTTTGGCACGATTTTGGAGGGCCTTCGGAATTTCGGGGGGGGGGGTTTGAAAAACACCCCCCCCCCCCCTTGGTACGCCACTGCACTGCATGTTAAGGTTTTGGGTTGGTATATGATGCCTTGCAGTTGGTAGATTGGTATCACTCTTCCTGCTCCCTCTGTCTTCAGCAGACTGAACCCTTGAAGACAATGTATTTCTCCTAGGCACTGATATGCATCTACCAAACTACATGGTATTATGTCCCCGGAGGTTCAATATCTTATTGTAGGAGAATATTTGAATGTTATGTGAAAGGCAGCAAAGGAGCTTGTAATGTAATCTCACCAGGGTCTTATGTCTGATAAGTTGCCCCTGTTCATACCATGAAGACAAGTTGGGGGAGTTGAGGTATAACTCCACTCATTCACGCATATGTGCCCTCTTCAAAGTGTACTCTGGAGAACTGGCGTGGAAGGCTATAGGAGACAGATTACAGTGGCCACACTACCTGAGCAGGGCAGACCATGAACAGAAGATTAGGAGTAAAAGGCAAAGGGTGGATATAGAGAAATATTCCTTTGTGGATAGGACCATCCAACACTGGAACCAGTTACCTGCAGAGATGTTAGGAACTCTCCCCTGCAAACCAATTATTTTTAAAAAGAGGGTAAGGAAGGTGATAATAGAGATGAGTTAAAGGAAGATATAGAGTGTTGGAAATCATCTAGAAGTGTACAGAAGTGAAGAAAAGTGAAGTGAAAATCATTTACAAGTGTAGTGAAATGAAATAAAGTGAATAGAAGTGAAGTGAAGTGCAGTGTAGGAAAGGGGGGAAATCGAGGCTTTAAGGGAAAAGTTTATATAAGTAGTAAAGTGGTGAGAAGTGAAGGGCTGGGGTGATAGCGCGAGTGCTATATGTGTGGGAAAAATACTGGAAACTATACACAGTACTACCTTGGTGTTGTTTAGTTGTCTTGTGTGTATTGTTGTCATCTAATGTGTTCATGTGTACTTGTTGTGCTACATGTGTATTGCTGCTTTTACTTTAGATGCCTGACTGCTGGCTAGAAGTCAGTATTCGGAAGGTCCTGCGACCGGCCACCTCAACACAGATTTTTCTTGGTTTCCATGTGTCTATAAGCAAATGCTGAGATTCCAAGTTGCCTCTACATGCTTCTCATGTAGCCCTCCTGACTTAAATTTATTAGTAACTAGCTTCATATTTTGTATACATGTAAAATAACCACTGCCACCAGGTGACAACTGCATCAAGATGACTCATCCCCCTCCCCGCTCTTATGTCTGGGGAAGGATCCCTCAATACCCACTGAAAGGCACCTCAGTTGGGCTCTGAGTGAGTCTGGGCATTTTGAAGAAATGAAAAATCTTTTGCCTCTACTGGGAGTGGTTTTTATTGCCGTATACCTGTTCAATATTGGTGGTATTACTGACATACATACACGTGATTGGCATTCCACCAGAATGCGTTCTCCTCTGGGTTTGTAGACAGGATGCCACCTGCTGCACAAGAGAACAATTCACACATGAAGCATCATTTCATTTAGATACACATGTATAAAGAAACACTGATCTGTCATTGCTGTTTGTACTGAGAGCTGCTATATGCTGCCAGCTGCTGCAATACACACTTACATTGAGTAGTGTCATTCAGTACCTGATAGTTGCTTATCTCATAGAGAATTCCCTGCATTTTATGGGGTCACACAACATCCTGAGTGAACGGAATGCAATGCAGTTGACTCCTTCTACATATCTAAGACACATTTTAATATTATGATTGTCAGAAATTGACTTGACACCATGTGGTTCCCAGCATTTCAAACAAGCCTTCTGGCTCCATCTTCAGGTTAGAAGTGTTGATGGTAATGCAGTACGTTTCCACATCTTGTAAGACAGCAGTCTGCATGTTCATCATCAGGAGTGCTTCAAACGCACCCATTTTAATATTCTTTGGGCTGTGTTTGGGTGTCAGAAGTGGTTTCCTGACTTTGGGCATTTCCAACTAAAGTTCTGTGTGCATTTCTTATTTCCCTATGCTTGTTAAATGTTGCAGCAATTTAATTATCCTGATAACAACAACAAATGTGCACCTTCTGAGTCCCTGGGCTGTGCTGCTGTCCCCATACTCTTAACATCTGTCTTGTAGTTGCAAATTTTCACCTGAATGCTGTATTATCGAACATTCTCAGACAGTAAATATTGAGGCATTCTGATGGCACTCTATGTTGCTGGGATTGTAGTTCCTGATGTTTTGAAGGCCTTCATTTTCAGGGTGAAGTAGTGCAAGGGGAAAAGTGGTTTTTTGTGTGTGGAGATACATACCCAGAAACAGCTGCATGGCTGTATAATGTCTTTGACTGCCTGAAGATGAAGGCACTACAACCCTTCAGAACATCTTGAGCTACACTCCCAATGACACAGGGTGACATTCCAGAAAACACGAGTCTGCAGTGCCATGGTGGGAAACTCTTTATCACATTTTTTAGCTTATATTGCTCTTCTAAGATGGGAGACCAAGTTTTGCACACATGTTTGTAGGACTTATTTGTGTCAGATAAGAGGACAAAAGAATCTAAATTATACTGGTTTTACATTTATTGTCATGCAACATACCACTGCGAGTCTCCGGCCAGTGGCGTGATGTCATGAGGTGACGCAGTCGCTGCCAGCGTGAATGGCAGCTTTGCTGGTCATAGCAGTACCAGCCTCCTGCACATAAAGAAGACAGTTCTGTAGTGCAAGTGTCAGTGATGTGTGGGACTGATGGCAATAAGTACTGTACGGTGTATAAAGCATTTACAGTCACTTCTGGACATGCGAGACAACCAGCACAACTAGTTGGTTGTCTTTGTTGTTTCATGATTCAGCACTGCTTCACTGGGAGAGTAGTACCCTAAGTTTTGAGATCATTGTGTTGTCTTGCAATGTGGTCACCAGTCAGCCACTGATGCAGTTCCACAACACAGAAGAACAGAGATTATTCTTCTGGTTTGTGCACTGACTTTTAAGGGACAGGCTTATCCACATTAGCAGGCCAACTGGAAATGTAAAAAGGGATCTAATGAAACAGCATCCATACCAGAGCCTATATCAAGTCCTTAAGAGAAAATTTAATTCAGGGGTTTGTAGTTATACATGGCAGTTTCATTATGGCAAATGTGACGTCCTGTGTGCATGATATGTGGGCTTGGTTTTTGACTACAAGGCTGGAGATCAAAAAGACAAATGAAAAGCCCTGATGGAAACATTTGAAAATGCCTGAATGACTTAGGAGAAGAGTTTAAGGCAAATTAATCCGCTCAATCAACATGTGACAAGTGAAGTAAGGTAAAATGCAGGACATGGATGAAAGTTTGTTGCAGGTCACAGGAATCATAAGGAGATTTATATGGGTTAGTCGAATTAAAAGCTTGTTTAAAAAAAAAATTGCCAGTACTTCGCTGCAGATAGATTTGGTACAGATTTGTCTTTTTCTGGCAGTCTCACATCTACCGTACACAACACACACTTCTAACCCACGCTGATGACTTGCTGTGCCTACAGCTGCAAACAGTAGGCTTTGAATTTTTGTTACGCTTTTAATGTTCTTATTTGGGTCATCTTTGTAATTAGACCAATATCTTTACAGCATTATCATTTCATTCAAGATTTATCTGAGAGTGCCATGTTTGTTCTGTGAAAGAAGGAGATACTTTTCAAAACTTCCTGTATCAAAAATGAGAAAAGTGCAAGACTGTATCATGAATGTCAAAATGAAATGAATGTATTGGATGTAGAATGTAACTTTGTTAAGAAAATGGACGTGTATTCACTTAAAAAGAAATTTGCTTCCTCAAAACATTAGGGGAATTGAAATGTTGACTGTCATTTTACTTGGACAGAAAATATTACTATACCATATTTGCAATTTTAATGTTACAGCTTTTCTTGGTATGATATTGTTTTTTTTTTATGCTGTTAGAAATTACAAGGGAAGGTCTACAAAGTCCTGTGGTATGTGTGTTTGTGGGGAGGGTGTCTGAATGTGCCAGTGGAGGATGGCAAGACTTGTGAGAGCCAAATTGATGATGGAGAGAGAGAGCAGCTATCATGGAATTTGTAGGAACATGCCTTAATGCACTAGAACTATATACCTCAGCGTGGTGGTGATGATAATGACAATGGCAAAATATCATCATAAAAGTATGATGCAGCTATGGTAGCTAATTTTCTTGAGAATCATTTAATTAATTAATTCACACCTGTAATTTTTGTTTCTCTGTGTGAATCCACACATACTCACCTTCAAGAAACACAACCCAGCGTCTACTGCCGTGTGACCGACGCAGGTAGAATCTGCAATAGAAGCAGAACATCAGTCAGTGTCCTAGTTTGTGTCCTCAGTTTATGTCTTGTGGCTGCAGTACGGAAGGCCTACATCAGTGATGATCATGTCCGCTGAGACACGACACTGTGTCAGTGAGCGGGTAGTGTCTTGACATTTCGGAGGATACTAGTGCTTTTGCCTTCAAGGTCAAGCAGTTTTGGACAGCTTGACCTATATGTTGAAGGCACTGTAATGTGTGAAACGTTGAGAACTGCTTGCTCGATGAATAGCATCACATCCCAGAAGACTCTGTAGTCTTCAGCAACACTGCTATGAGACCCACGGATGTCACAAGGAGAGCAGTGTCTACTAATGAGGCATGATTTCTGTAATAGTATGCTGTTAGTAATGCTGTAAGGTGCAGTGGTAAGTTTATGCAGTGAGTCCACGCGGTAGCCACCTGGTGAAGGGTGATGCCTCTTCATGAAAAATAACGAGGGCTTGGCACTATGTGTACCCCGTTGGTTGTTTGGGTGTCTGGGTCCGGAAACAATGAACTATTATGGGGTAGTACAAGTAAAGAGAGCCATGCAATACACAACCAAGTAACACCATAGTAACAAGCAACATAAAAATATATTCTGAATACAAGATATCCATACATAAATTAAACAGCCCAGAAACACATTAATTAACTAAAGGAACTCTATCGGCCTTCACAGCGGATCGTGCAACATTCCTACTTTCCTTCGTAACATAATGATGCATCCACAACGTGCATCCACAGGCCTAGCCTAGCGCATCAAGCTTCCACACAAGCCTCAGAGAAAAACAATGTTATGCAATATAAACTACAGCCTGACTCATGCTACAGAGTCAGCAACCTTCTGACAGGAACATTCTTACGTGCGTGATCTCAGAACTTTACGTTGGCCCGTACAAACTGTCAATGCTACTCGCACAACAAATACATGCCAAAATTACAAGGACAACAATTAAACAAAACCTCTCTGCTTTGTCCCTAGCCACCAGGGGCCGACGTCGAGTATGAACCAACAAACAACCAAAAACGTCATCTTTAGAAAATACCAAGCCAAAATGTAAATTTCTAACTTACGCTCATACTCGATCGCCGGTCCCATGGGTAGCGTACAACAATGCAGCAAAGCACGTCCTCCTAGGCTGGCTAGCCCCTTCTCCTGATGTAGTAGTATGTGTAAACAGACGCATCGATGTTGTAAGTTGGCGGACGAGATAACAAGTCAGAGTCTGGGCTTCAGTCGCCCTCCAAGAAAACTCTCAAAACCACCCCAACCCTTTCACCTGCTCATGGTGAGGAAGGAACTGCATCATTAAATGTAATTTGAATAAATTTAATTTTTTGAGGTGTTAGAATTCCAAATTAAGTGTAACTGTCTACAAACAATTTCTTGAAATGTAAGAATTTAAATGCTTTCTGAAGAAACTTGTGACTTTAATTTGGTCACATTTTACATATTTGTATTTTTGTGATACACAGACATCATTTTATCTGGCAACTCATGTCACTCTTCATTGAGACTGCTTTTCCTGTAAACAGGCACAGCCCTCTCTGCTGCTCCAGTCTAATGTGTGTCATGGCCCATGCACTCATGCAACACAATGCAGTTTATTTTAGCTTCTTACACACCACACTAAAAAAAAAAATAATGGAAATGTCTTTTTGCAGCTCACAAGCATGCAATATAACATCTGACAAACACTGTTATTGGGTGTCAGTTTGTTACAAGTTAATCAAGTTGGTGGGGAGTGTCTTGCAGCAGTTATTGGACAAAATAATGCTCCTACAATAAACAGCTTCTGCTGTATGTGTACATAGGTACGTATGTATGGATGAATGTAGTATGTATATATGTATGCATGCATGTATGTATGTACATATGTATGTATGTACGTGTGTATGTATGTACGGATGGATGTTTGTAGTATGTATATATGTATTATTATTATTATTGTTATTATTTTATTTTAAATTTATCCTTGCCTGATGGTTATTACGTGGCTGTCTTCTGATAAGTCCAGATCTCAACAAGAGATCAAAGCAATTTATCCCAACACTTTACAAATGCTGTGTGTAGTGCTCATTAGTGTGATCTGGTGTAGCTCTGTGGCAAACAGGTGACCCATGGGCAACTGAAGTTTATGATCTAATCACTTCTTAATTGTTCCTAATGCTCCAATTATAACTGGCACAGTTTTTTTCCCTCACTTTCCACATCCTGCTGACCTTGATCTCTAGGTCTTTGTGCTTGCTTGTTTTTCAGTTTCTTTTGCCTTAACATTTGAATCATCTGTCATGTCTATATTGATCAGTAGGTAAGTCTTCTCTTTCTTATCATGCAGTATTATATCAGGTTAGTTTGCTGGTATTGTTTGATCTGTGATAACTGGTACATCCCACATAATGGTGGTACCGTTTATATTTTTGACCCTTTCAGGTATATGTTCATAGTCCCTGTCAGTAACCTGTAACTCATATGTTTACATACCATCCAGCAGATGTAACCAGCTACCTTATTGTGTCTATTAGTGTATTCAGATGATGCAAGTGTTGTGCATCCTGCAACAATACGTTTAACAGGTTCTTCTGCCTATAGCACATTCTGCATGTATTGCCAGTTGGCTGCTTTGTTATGTTTCTCTGATGATGACGTGTATTGAGTGCTTGATCTTGGGCTGCTGTTATTAAACTCTCAGTTTCTCCCTTTAGGCCTGAGCTATATAACCTTGCCAGGGATATTATCATCATCATCATCCTTGTTATCAAGTTTTTGCAGGGTATTTACAATTACATACCTGCAGCAAACCTTGTTTCTAGGGTGTATAGTGTTGCACCTGTTCTGTATCTACAATTTGTGCTACACGTAATGTTATTTCGCCTGTGAAATATGTTTTGTACTTTTACATGAGCACTTTCCATAGTATGTGCACAGTGCCTAATATGGCTTTTTTTTGTAGTTCCTTATTTTCATGCATTCCTGTTATGTTGTTCAGGTATTGTCTGAGTGATTTTGAAATGGTTCCAGTCACCCCTGTTATTAATGGTATCACTTTTTCTTTCAAACTCCACATGTGCTGAATTTCTACTAAGAGATGTTCATATTTTCAAATCTGATCAGCTTCTTTCTTGATCACATTTCTGTCTCAGGAACAGCAACATCTATGTACACGTATGTTCCTTTTTTATGATCATGGATTATGACGTCTGGTTTATTGTTAGGAATAGTTCTGTTGGTTTGCACTTTTTGGTTCCTTAATATGGTAACCTTACCTTCATGACTTCTTGTGACTGATTGTGGTACATGATCACACCAGTGTTCATTGTTTAATATTATTATTATTTGCATGCCAGTCTATGCCAGCCTTATGCTTTGCTAAATTTTTCAGTGTGTGATTGTGGTGGAAACATTACAAAATCCTAATTTAATTTTTTACTTTCACTGAATACCACAACATGGCCATCTGTATTTCTGTGAAATTGGACTCATTTATTGAAATTGCCACTTGGTTGGGTTTCTTCCCTTCATACAACTACTATAATATAAACTTCTTTTCTCAGTAAATAGTTAGTGGCTTCATTTGAAAATGCACTTATCGTGACAAGAATTAGATCAGGTTCCAATTTATTGGTTCCCCAGAGATAAAGCAGCCAGGGCATGAAGCTGACCAATTAGCCCCCTAGTTCTATGGTTAAGAATGACTGAAGGTATAACCTACCCCGTCATATGACTTAATGGTGTGTACAAGAATTACCAAGTTCATAGTCCCGCTTGTGAGCCAGCGTTGCATGCACATTGTTTTGGTTTGTTGTTGTGCTGGGTAGATGGCATTGTAATAGGCTCTTTAAATGTATTTCGAAAATGTGTTGGTACCTCTCCAACTCCCTTGTCTCTTACCCCGCTGTTTCACTTTAATCGTTCACGATTCATTAAAAATATGTCTTATAAAACTGTGGTCTCACGAGAGTCGAAAGAGTAGTCTTTCGATCATTCACGTGTCATATCGAGAGGTACCGATGCGTTAACTTCAAACATCGACGGAATTGCTGAATTTGTCTTACTGTCCAAGTCAAATTAGAGTCTAGAAAGAACAACGTAGCGGGAAATTCTGAAACGGGTCATAACCGCCATTGCAAAGGATGTGATCGTGTTGCTGAAAGAAGTGTAAAAAGCTGATTGTGGCGACAGAATGAACGTAAGAAATATTGATTCTGGTTTCCAAAAATGTGCAAAGGATTAACACAATCGTTCGAGACAAAGAAAGAGTGAGTTCGTGTCTCGAAAATACTCCACACAGTGACGATCACAGGAACGCAACAAAAAGTAAGTTCAGCCACATATCTAGTTTAACACTGGTTTGTTATCATTGCACAGGATATTAGCAGGGCTGTATCTTGGAGGGAGAGGTTAGTGCTTTGGCCCCTCTAGCGTGGGATTAATGACATGAAAAAATACGATAGTTTTTTTTTTACCTACTTGATGCACAAATTCTTTATTTTAATACATTTATTATATTCCTCTACGTGTTTCGAGCACTATCATGCTCATCTTCAGGAGGTCAAATTGTATTAGTACAGCATCTGGTATCGTCACTCTCTTTAGGCGACTCTTTTCGTAACCTGTGTACTGAACAGTCACCTAAAGACAGTGACGACACCAGATGCTGTACTAATACAATTTGACCTCCTGAAGATGAGCATGATAGTGCTCGAAACACGTAGAGGAATATAATAAATGTATTAAAATAAAGAATTTGTGCATCAAGTTGTTAAAAAAGACTATCATATTAGGATGCACGGTCAACAAAATACATAAAAAAATGAAAAACATATCTACGCAAGATAGATGTTGTTGAAGGAACAGCGTGAACAACCGTTCTACCCTAATATCAGTGTTAGAGACGTTACACATGCCGCTAGGTGCGACGGCCACGGCTAACATCAAATTCGTTGGTAAACTTATTACAGCAGTTTTGTTGTAATTGATACATTGTGTGAACAAGACAAGGAGTAATTAAATTTGTTATGTTGTTAACTCGTGGTGTCACCGGACCCCTGGAAGGCCAGCAGACATCACTCTGGTCGTGAACGTTTATTACATTTTTTATTTAGAATATTTCCTGAACAGATGGCGTTTGGTGCCAGGTTATGGGTCGCTTTCATTAAAAGTTGGCATATCCTTTCGAGCAGCGTTTGCCAATCTTTGGTCCTCTGTCGAGATGTGGTCCGTGAAGATTTTGAACTGTAGAAGTAAACAGCGAGAAAAATATGTGGTCATTAGCCTAAAAGGGGCTCAACAACTGAACATTCCTACTGAACTAACCTTACGGAGCAACTAGTTCCTCAACTAGTCAAGAAATATCCTGCATTTTATGCAAATGGGTTGTTCATTACCGTGTTCACAACAGCCCGTCACCTGCCCGTGTCCTAAGCCTGATGAGTCCAACCCACGCCTCCCGTGGCGCATCTTTTCTTTTAAGATCCCTTTTACTATTATTCTCCCATCCTATCCTACGTCTTCCAAGTGGTATGTTTCTTTGGGGTCTCCACCCCCATAGTCCTGTAGGCATTGCTTTGACCACCATAAGTGCCACACGCCCCTTTTCGGGATCGTCGGCCACGGTAAATTGTGCCGGCTTCCCCCCTCGCGTCTCTTTCGCACCGCACGTTAAGAATATTGCTGAGGACGGCAAATCATGAATCTCATCATGTGCTTTTCTTCAAGCTGCTGTCATTTCCTCTCTCATTAGCCTCAAGGAACCCTATTCTCGAAGACCCTCAGCCTTTAGTCTCCCATAATAGCACAAACTTGGTGTTACACGCATACAAAACAGGCAAACTTTTAGTTCTGCGTGTTTTGGGATAACAAACGGGGAGACGGCAGATTCTGGACCGCATTGTATCTGGGATTACCACTTTCGTGTAGTTACAAAAATGGCCATTAGGTTCGCGCGAGTGTTGAACTTACCCAGCCGGCGATCCATCGTTGCACGTCACGTTGGGAGAGGAGAGGTAGACTCGCTTCATCGCTCGCGTCTCCTCCATCCCGCACTGCTGCAGAATCTGCAATTGAGAAGACAACTATACAATCGGACCGCAAGGGGCCCTGTGCAGGGGTTAGCAAAGTTCTGGTGCTGGCAGAATTTGACATGTACGGTGTCTTGTGAGGAACGTGTGCGGTCCGCCAACGGACAGGGCGCGACGCGAAACTTTCAGAACTGCGACATTGAATTTTCCGTTTTCAGTGTTGTAATAATTACGGCGAGGATGGACGGATGTTTAGTAACCTCACTGTTAAAGGCCATGCTAATTTTTATTGAGTTTCTTTCAATTTCGGGCCGATTTTGACACGAAAGTAGCAGTACGAGTCCTTTAAAGTCTGTCAAGAAACAGAAGCAGGGGTGTGTAGTTAGAGGCACCACGTTAATTATCACAGGAGGATACATTATTTTACTGCTCTGCAGGTTCCCTGATAATGCCCGCTCGTCCTTCTGGTAAAGGTTGGCGGGAAACAAGGTTAAACTTCGGGATGTGAAGAAAGTAAGATGATGGGAAGTGGAGTGTTGAAATACCTAGCAGAGGAAAGAAGTTGAGCATTTGGGCTGAGACAGGGCAGCATTATGACAAAATTTTTATGATATTAGGAGGGGTGGATTGGGGGGGGGGGGCATGAGAAGCATGAAGAGCAACGTGGACTTTGGGTATAATCTGAGCCTTTGCTGTAGGACCGAATAAAACCACGGAGATCTTGATCGGTACGACTTTGAAGATAAAATTCGTACCGCGCAGTAAACACACGCCGTCTTTGTTATAACAAGACAGGCAATGTACGTATAAGGTAATGTTGAGGCGCGTTCGCGTAACCATTGTTGTAGTGGGAAAGCAACAAATGTTATATTCTCTGAGTGGGTTTGTAACCTTAGGTATGCAATGCGCATGCGTCATATCGTCATGTGGCCTGCCTAGATCAACACTAGTTTCCCACATTATTTCATAGATGGCACGATTTTCGAAAAAAAAAAGTCATTGAAAATAAAATGTGTGTTTTGATTCTCTCTACAACGTTTTTCTGAGACACTACTCATTATAAGAAGAAGTGAATGAGATATGATCAAAAATGGGAATCGGTCTTCATGTAAAGTGTGCGTTATTCTGGTCCGATTTTAATGAAACTTGAATTTCCTCGACAGATTTTTCCAAAAAATACGAACACATCAAATTTTAAGAAAATCCGTCCAGTGGGAATCGACTTTTTCTATGCGGACAGACAGACATGGCGAAGCTAATAGCTGCTTTTCGAAATTTTGCGAACACGACTAAAAACCAATCAGTTACAGCTACCTTTAACCGATCGGTTTTTAGGTTCTTAATAATTGGTTTTTACGTTTTTGATAATCGCTCTTTGTTTTTCAGATCCACACAAAACACATAAATACACTGTGTGGGCAGAACGTAGAATTGTTGAATGTTAAACTGGCGGTACATATAGTGACCACTGGGCTTTAGAGGGTTAAATGTCAGTTATAAAAACCAGTCAGTTAATGCTGTATAGGGAAATAATCGCTGTTTGTTCTCAGATCCACAC
>Ga0136643_10013606_pt1 | contig 12189 bp, 10 predicted proteins | sample TergutLab28metaG_FD_96883 | JGI IMG/M metagenome (GOLD analysis project Ga0136643, IMG submission 96883) | Labiotermes labralis P1 segment gut microbial communities from Petit-Saut dam, French Guiana - Lab288 P1 (version 3) (version 3) | ecosystem: Host-associated > Arthropoda: Insects >...
CCGTCCGGATGGAGATTCCGCTCCGACAAGCCCATCTGCACGAAAACGAGTCCATCGTTGTATTTTTGCTTTAATTTCCAGCAAATGTCTCAATTCTGTATCCAAGGGTTAATGCCCACAAGTGGTCACTAACCCAGACACTATTGTTTAAAGCGTTGCGCTGTCAAGGTCGGGTAGTATTTGCTTCGCAAATCTCCACCCTTCTCTTGACAGGGGAATTGTCAGAAATTGGTGTGGACTTGCTTCCGTTTAAGTGGACTTATTTCACCGTGAGCATGGACTTATTACTGCGGCAACGTGGACTTTTCGGCTCGGAATATACACCGGATTCGCCGGAAAACGCAATAAGACTATAATTACTGTTGCACACAGAGACTCGTCTATAAGGCTTTGCAATAGAGTAATTGCACTAAAGTAACATTAATGAAAACGGAGAATCCAAAATATGTACAGTCTTACCCTAGTGTAAAACGATCAAAAAGTTTATTAAAAATTATACATAAAAGTGGGTTGAATAATGAACAAGGTAGATTGCTTTTTAATTGGTCATAATGAGGGTGATTTTACATTCTATGAGAAAAGCTTGCGCTTTTTTGGAATGACTTCTGAAAACTATAGAGATTTAAGAATGAATTTCGTTTTGTATAATGACAGACCACATACAATGCCGATGTTAATCAACAGTATATCGGGTGATAGTGGTGATAATCAATTCAGCGTATATGGTGACTTTAGCCTTACAATTGCATCTATTGCTTCGTACTTACACGAGACAGGTTTATCATTTGATTACATTATTGATTTTCAAAGGGACAAGCAAAAACTTGCTAATGTAATTGAAGATAATAATGCAATAGTATATGCCATCACAACCACATTATATATATCGGCACAGCCAATTATAGAAATAGTTCGTTTTATAAGATCAATGCGAAACGATGCCCTTATAATTGTTGGGGGTCCTTTTATAACAGGAGAATGCTCAACATATTCTCAAAAGCATAATGAAAATGTATTTAATATGATTGGTGCAGATTACTGGATTAACTCAACACAAGGTGAACATACGCTTGCATCCCTGATTCAATGCATCAAAAACGGGAGTAACATTAATAATATCCCCAACCTAATATTTAAATCTGAAAAACAATTTTCCTTTACACATGTGGAATATGATGGTCGACCGCTCTCAGAAAGTCCCATACGATGGGAATTGTTTCGTAACCATATAGGTAAGCACGTGTCGATACGAACTGCACGGTCTTGTCCTTTCTCTTGTGCATATTGCGCTTTTCCGAAACATCAAGGTGCATATGAAACTTTGCGCTTTAATCAAGGTGTAGATGATCTGTTTGCAATATTGAATGATTATGGTGTTGAAAGTGTGAATATAATTGACGATTCATTTAATGTTCCAAATGTGAGGTTCAAGGATATACTCAGAATGAAAATACGGAATAACTGTACATTTCGATGGAACGCATTCATCAGATGTCAATTTTTAGATTGCGAAGCTGTAAGCTTAATGCGAGAAAGTGGATGCGATGGTGTGTTTTTAGGTATTGAATCTGCGGATCAGGGTATTTTAGACAACATGAATAAGAATGTTTCTGTTGCTGATTATGTCAAGGGGATGAAACTATTGAAGGACGCAGGAATTGCTACATTTGCCTCCTTTATTTTTGGTTTTCCTGGAGAAACAGATATAAGTGTACAGAAGAGCATAGCTTTTATCAGAGATTATTGTCCTGACTTCTATAGAATCCATTTATGGTACTATGACCATATGACATCGATTCATGAAAATGCGTATAGTTATGATTTGAATGGCAGGCATTACACATGGTCTCATGCAACAATGGACTCAAGGACAGCTCAGGACTACATCGAACAATCTTTTTCGGAGATAAAAGAATCTATCTGGATGCCGCAATATAATTTTGATTACATAGGGATATTGAAAATGTTACGCAGCGGTATGAGTATGGAAAATATTAAGAAATGTATTACTTCTTTTAATAATTGCATTGTTAAAAACCTCAACATTAGTGGAGAAAATATGAAAAACATGGATTCATGCGAGTATACTGTGTTTAAAGATTCTTTATATGCAAAAAACGAGGTGTTTGGCTCAGAAGAATCTTTAAGTAATGCATACAATTGATAGCGTCATTCTTTTTAAAGCGTAGCATATTGTCCTTGGAGAGGGACGTTAATACAGACTGCGCTCCGCCGCACGAGAATAATCAATAAACAGCCCCAGGCTCCCCACCCCTGTCAACATAGTTGATTTCTTTTAATCTCTGCACCCGCCCACCTGCGGGTCGCCTTGTCAAATTTGCAACTTCTCTAGCTTTTTTGATACCAATAATTGCTGTAACAACGCAAATAAATCAATTATTTGAGTATACCTTTTCGGCTCGGAATATACAAGAGGGCATAACGCGTGGTGCCGACTACTCCCGCAGAGGGGGTGGCATTGATGGTTAATCAGGCTACGATTGACACCATGAAAAAGATGCGGCTAGGTGCGATGTAAATGGTAAAATAAAATACATCAAAAACGGACATCAGGAATGCAGCGAAAACGGACAGTAAGTGCAGCAAAAACGGTCACCGACTACAACACAAAATCCTGAGAAATGATAAAGTGTTAAATGACACCAAAAACATTTCAAAGGAGAAAAGAATTTGAAGAGGTGGCTAATGTACTACGCAATACACAGCATGAAGAATGCAGGATTCAGCAAACGTCAAATTGCCGAGAAGCAAGGCATGAATTTCCGGACAGTGGACAAGTACTTATCGATGACATCAGAAGAATTTGAAGAAAACGTACTAAAGGTAGAAAGACAGCGTAATCTCGATTTGTATGAAGGCGTCATAGCAGATTGGCTCAGAACACACCCGGATATGACAGCGGCTCAGATCCACGATTGGCTCAAAGAGCATTATCAAGTCGAGGTTGGGGATCGCACGGTACGCCGGTACGTTAATGGAATACGGAAGAAGTATTCAATTCCGAAACTGAAAGAGAATCTACGGCAATATGAAGCTATTACAGATCCACCAATGGGCAAACAGATGAAAATAGATATCGGAGAAAAGTGGGTGGATGATAACTACAATCGCCGACGTGTCAAATTGTACTGTGTTGCAGCGGTATTATCTAACTCCAGATACAAATATGGAGTATGGTACACCAAAGCATTAACATCAACTCAATTCATACAAGCTATCGATACCTGTTTTGAATACATGACCGGTATGCCGAAAGAGTTGGTATTCGACCAGGATCGCTTGCTTGCGGTAGATGAGAATTACGGGGACATAATATTCACTAAAGAGTTTGAATCGTTCCGTAAATCAAGGGGTTTTGAAGTTTACCTATGTCGTGGAAATGACCCTGAAAGAAGGGACGTATTGAGGCGGTTGTAAAATACTTCAAAGGTAATTTTGCAAAGAATCGAAACTTCTGCGGAATAGACCACTGGAACGAAGAATTTGAGGATTGGCTTGATAGGACAGGTAATGCAAAACTCCACGAAACAACAAAGAAGATACCGGCAGAAGTCTTTGAACAAGAAAGACTATTTCTCAAACCGGTACCCTCTTCAGTAAAATACTGTGACAACATTGTAACAAGACAAGTACATAAAAGCAATACAATATTTTTTGAAGGTAACCGATACAGTCTACCGTTAGGGACTTACTCACCAGGCTTAGAAGTGTCATTAGAGTTTGATGACAACAAGCTAATCATAGAGAGCGCTTTCTTAAAACTTGATTTAGGTTCGTAGAAAACTAAGTATTACGCAATTTAGCAGCGGTGACCAGTGCTGCATTCCTGATGTCCGAAAATGCTGTATTCTAAATGGCCATTTTTGTTGCATTTTACTTGACCGGTTACAAGTGAGCAGTAGGTATAGCCAAATATATCCATTTCAAACACTTCAACAGGAAACACGAAAAAGTATCTGCAGACATATTCAATTCGCCCTCGTTCTTCGATAAAAAAGACATTGTCCAAGTGAAATACGAAATGATCCGCACATCTTTAAAGACCGAAAGAAGCATCACCAAAGTAGCTAGCGAATTTGGCTTTTCTCAATGACTACATATACAGCGAAGCTTAGTAATTGCATTTGTAATAATTTTATGAAAGAAGTGGGTATTATATGAACGGTTTAATTCTATCTTTGGATTCAGGCATAGAAGATGAAAATTTTGACTTACTAATTAATTGTTTTCCATTAATTACATATGTGCTTATTAATTTGAGATATAAGGAGCATAAAAGTAAATTTATGCTTTCCATGATCAATAACTTGCTTTATTCGGTCGAACTGGATGAACATAACAACTTTATTGATGTGCGCCAGTCATACGACCACTGGAATGATTTTGTGTCGTTTTCAGAAAGTGATGACAACTCGATTGATGCGGTAATCGATATGATCGATCAAGACGGTTATGCGATTGTACAAACTATAGTTCCGTTGTTGCCCTTCATTCGAGAGTATGACCCTGAATACAATATCTCTGAGTTCAAAAGAGGGCATGCTTTTTTGATTTTAGGATATGATAGCGAACATTACTATTATTTCGAACATAAAGCGAGTTTGCATAGGGATAATTTCGTACCATACCAAGAGAATAAAGAAGTTGGCATGGTAAAAAGATCTATTCTAGACGAAGTCTTTAAAAAAATGCTTGTCATAAGTAAAATTGAGTTCAAGAATGGTGATATGCTTGATGAGAATTGTGTAAAATCATATATAAAGGAAATGTTGCGAAATTATCATCTAAAATATTTTCAAAATAGCAACACAGAGAATGTTTTTTCCGGAAATGAAGGAATTACACAATTAATTAACTGTTTTAGGGAGCCAATTGATGTTACAGAGCGGTCAAAAGCTTTCCCCCATACCTATGTAGGAGGTATATTAGCGTGGAGACTTTGTTCGATACGTAATGCTTGGAAATTAATTCATAAATGGTTTGAAGAAAATCCAAATGTATTTGATAATCAAGTAAAGCTAGAAGAAACATCATTATTGTTATATAAAATGTGGTCTATTGCTGCATCTAAGTCACTAAAATATTACAACGTAAAGAAGAGCTTGTCTATATATGAGCAGCTCTTGGAAATCCTAAAACATGAGCATCAGTTTGTTCTTTTTTTAAAGCAGTCAAATCATTTACTAGAATAATGCTGATATATATCTGCAAATAGTATCCATAATTTTAAGCAGGAAGTAAAGTCGATTGTCTCCTTGAAGCAATTAATGCAGTATGAAACAATTGTTATTGCGTATTAGTATCCAGTCTAGCAAAAGACGTATCGATATATCATCGAAGACAGGCTACTCAGAAAAATACATATCTGAATTATTGAAAAAATATCGCGAAGCAGAATTATGTATATTCCGCTTGCTAAGGGTTCTTCCGCAAAAATCCGTTTAATTTTCTTGAATAGTTAGCGTAAACCTAGTATAATAAGTGCATAACTACATGCGAGAGTTGGTGCCGTATGAAAAAGAAAAACGTAATTATTCAGTAGGTACTGCCTCAGAGTGCATTGCAGAAAAAAATCATTGTTTAAAACGGAGAAATTTCAATGCAAAATGCTAAGCGTAAAACCAGACAACGTACATAAAAAACCTTCGCAGGATGGTACAATAACTTTGAATATCTCGAAAAACTTGTATCAGAAAATCGAGACGAAAGCGAGGTTGTTGTAAATGAAATCAAAAGAGGTAACCAAAGAATACCGACTATCGGAATGGGCATGCATACTTCAAGCGCGCAAAGAAAGCGGATTGAAGATTAGGGAATACTGCAAAGACGCAGGGATTCCGGAACACCGATACTACTATTGGCAAAAAAAGTTGCGGGAAGTGGCTTGCGAAGAGTTAGCAAACACACAAAAAAATCTGGCAGGCTTGACACCACCGGGATTTATAGAGGTAAAGACACCTCTGCAATCCGTGCTGTCACCGACAACGAGCGGTCACAGCCACCTCAGTGTCGAAGTTTCCGGTGTGAAGATAACAGCGGGCGGCGAGTACCCTGTGGACAAGTTAGTAGTACTGTTGCGGGAGGTAATGTAGCCATGTTGATGTTGGACGGTAAGCGTGTATTTTTAGCGTGCGGGGCGACCGACATGCGAAAGTCCATAAACGGCTTGTCCTCAATAGTTGAGTACTGCTTGAAGCAAAACCCATATGATGATGCATTGTTTGTGTTCTGTAACCGCACCCGTAACCGTATAAAAATCCTCGAATTTGATGGCGATGGATTTTGGCTTCATTTTAAAAGATTAGAGAAGGGGCATTTCCGCTGGCCTGCTCCGGGCGAAGATGCAATGATGACATTAACAGGTGAAGAATTGGCATATCTTTTGGGCGGGACACGTGTCGAACTTAAGCTGAAACGGACTGACATTTTCAGCCGAAAAACATCATGAAAATTATCCCGAAAATCGTTGTTAATGCTTGCGATTTCTATGTTTTTGTGATATAATCAAAGTATGGATTTGATGAAGAAAATCTCCGAGTTGGAGCAGGAAATTCAATCACTCAAAGCTGTCATTGCAGAGCATTCCGAACAGAAGGATGAGCTTGCTGCAGTGGTTGCCGAGCAGTCCGGAATAATTGAGAAACAGTCAGAACTGATTGAAGAACTGCTGGAATATCGTAACATACAGTCGGAGCTAATCGAAAAGCAATCAAAACTGATTGAGGAATTGCAGAATGCGGCAGAAGCTAAGGATGCCCTTATCAAGCACTATGAAGAACAGTTCGCTTTGGCACAACGAAGGCAGTTTGGCTCATCTAGCGAGCGGAGTCCCGATCAGCTCAAGTTCGAGAACTTCTTCAATGAGGCGGAAGATCAGGCAGACCCATCATTGCCGGAACCTACATATGAGGAAATTGCGTACAAGCGCAAGAAGCGTGTCGGCAAGCGCAAGGAAGATTTAGACGGGCTGCCAAAGGAAACCATACATCATGAGCTACCTGAGTCAGAGTGCATCTGCCCCGAATGCGGCGACACGATGAGCCATATGGGAACCACCGTAGTGCGTAACGAACTCAAGATTGTCCCAGCGAAGGTGGTTAACGCAGAGCATACTGTAGATGCCTATGAGTGCATCAGCAGAGAGTGCGAAAAAAACAACGGCAAGCAAATCATAAGAGCGAAAGTACCAGAACCGCTTATGAAAGGCTCATTGGCTTCGCCTTCGGCAGTGGCTCACATCGCAACACAAAAATATTTCAACAGGATACCGCTATATCAAATCGAAAAAGGTCTGAATCACGACGGTGTTGTGCTTTCAAGGCAGGTGATGTCGAACTGGCTGATATATTGCGCATTGAACTACCTGATTGCAATCTATTCACTTCTAAAGGTACATTTGCTGAAGGAAACCGTCCAACATGCAGACGAAACATCGCTGCAAGTACTACATGAGCCGGGGAGGGCTGCAAAAACAAAGTCATACGAGTGGCTATACCGAACAAGCGGCTGCGCCGGACACCAAATAGTCATTTACGAGTACCAAATGACACGAAGCTGGGACCACCCGAAGGAGTTCCTCAAGGGATTTAAAGGGTATTTACATACAGACGGTTATGAAGCATACCACGATTTGCCGGACGATATAATCGTAGTTGGCTGCTGGTCTCATGCGAGGCGGGCATGGGAAGAATTGTATGAATCCATTCCTGTTGCTGGGCGCGATGGCTCAAATGCGGAGCGCGGTCTTGTATATATCAACCTGCTTTTCGCATTCGAGCATGAATACTCCGAAATGACACCTGAGCAGCGGTTCGGGCAACGTCTAAAGCAGAGCAAGCCTGTTTCCGATGACTATTTTGAGTGGATCGATTCATTGCAGGCACCTCCAAAAACGTTGCTTGGAAAAGCTATCGATTATTCAATTTCGCAACGCATGTACTTGGAAAACATATATCTCGATGGGCGGCTCGAACTTTCAAACAACCGTGCGGAGCGCTCAATAAAACCCTTTGTACAAGGTCGGAAACAATGGCTATTTTCAAACACTCCTAATGGTGCCGAATCAAGTTCGATTTACTTCTCGCTTATTGAAACCGCCAGAGAAAACAACTTGAATCCCCGTAGCTATCTGGAATTCCTGTTAGAGAAGCTGCCTACCGCTACTACCGCTGATTTAGAGTTACTGCTACCTTGGGGGGAGTGTATACCTGATTACTGCAAGGTTCCGGCAAAGGCTTCAAATATCAAGCCGGAGAAACCAAAGTATTCAAGTAAAAAGGGACCATTGCATAATGCGCTACAAAAGCTTCGTGCCAAGTATGCTTCAGTGAACTCATCATAAGTCGAAAACATTAGCATGACGCACCGGTGTCTGTCGATTCGCATGGCGTTTGTATAGATTTTACCAACTTAGCGCTACGACGTTCAAGCTTCAAAATATGGCTAACAGGAGGAAATAGAAGTGAGTAAAATGGCTTCTGCCCCGCAAATATTCAGCACAAAAGGTTGCGATTCAAAAAAGCTGGCCTACGTCATCCTTACATGTGGTATGTTCGTGAAATGCGAGTGTTCTGTGGTGAACAATGATCCTCAAGAAATTGATAATGAGTATATTTTTCCGAAGGATATGTATATTGGAGATGCAGTCACAGATAAAAATGCGGGAACATATCAAGACTTTATCAACAAACTGGGGAGCAATCGCAATAATGTTTTTCATTGTACATGTGCATTAGACAAGACTGACGTCGAAAGAATCACGTTTATTGGCATTAGCGATTATGAAGGCGTAGTAAGCTTCACGTTACTTAACCAAAGCAAACACGATCCCGATGCATTATTCAATAGCCTGATAGAAAAGTACAATGAATATTCCTGAGAATTCTTCACTTGTGGCTTTTATGCCTTTACGTCATCTGGTTTTACGCTTACGCAAAATGATGCCAAAACGATTGTCAAAACGCCGACATCAAAGAATATAATAAATTTTATCCACACTGAGCGGCAAAAGATTAATCTAATGGCATATTTTACATAACCTCATACAAGACATCGAATTTATACACTACAACCCTCAGATGTTACCCACAATATTGAAAGTTATCCACAGTCATATTCAACAATGCCCACATCATCAAAATTCGCTTTATCCCAGCAATTGCAGTATAATACAACTATAGATGCAAAGAGGGAGAAGGTGATTAGGATGACTCGCAATGAATTAGAGATGAAGCTCAAAGAGCTAACCAAAACAAATGCTGCGCTTCATAACATCATCGGCAGTTTAAACGTGACTGTAGCCGAGTCGCACCAGATCATCATCAGTTTGCGGGAGACAATAGATGAACTAAACCAAAGGATAAAAGAGTTAACCGAACAATTGGGCAAGAATTCGAGGAACAGTTCCAAGCCTCCATCAAGCGATGAGTTCGGCAAGCCGGCATCTAAAAATCTTAGCAAGCCATCCGGCAAGAAAGCTGGTGGTCAGCCCGGACATCCTGGCTCACACTTCGACGTTACCGCAGAACCCGATGAGATTTTCCTCCATGCGCCATCAATCTGCCTTGGATGCCCCAACTACGATGTCTGCGTGAGCCAAGCTGGCGTTGGAGAAACAAGAAAAGTGGTTGATGCCGTGGTAACTGTGAAAGTCACTGCTCACCAAGCCCTTGTTGTCGTCTGCCCCAAAAGCGGGCTGTCCCACAAAGGTCAATTTCCGAAAGACATCAAGGCACCCGTGCAGTACGGCGAGAATCTGCAGGCACTGGCTGTAGCAATAAATACTGTTGGTGCTGTCAGCGTGAAGCGAACCCATGAACTCTTATCCGGCGTATTCGGTATCCCGCTTTCCACCGGAACAATCGTAAACATGGTCTCCAGGTGTGCCGACGGTCTGACAGGGATTGTTGAGTTAATCCGTCAGAAAGTAACGTCATCTGCTGTGAGCCATTTCGATGAAACGGGAACGTCAGTAAACGGGATAAAACATTGGGTGCATACTGCTTCTAACCTGTTGTTTACGCACCTGACAATAAATTCGAAAAGGGGTCAGGTGGGAATGGATGCCGGAGGGGTGTTGCCCCGGTTTTATGGGGTTGGCGTTCACGATTGTTGGCGTCCATACTGGAAATATCCATCTATGTTGCACGCACTCTGTTGTGCCCATCTGCTGAGAGAACTGGTAGCTGCACAGGAGCGTCACCCGGATCAAAAATGGGCTACTGAGTTCATAGAACTTCTACTTGATATGAAAACAGCGAAAGAAAAAGCAATCGAAGCGAGAGAAGATAATCTTAGCGATGAAAAACTTCAAAAATTCGACCGGAGATATGACACAATAATCAATCAGGGATATTCTGAAAATCCGTCTCCACTAGAGAATGAAGATACAGTAAAAAAACGAGGGCGTAAGACAAAAGGTAAAACACTTTCTCTTATCGAGCGACTTGACACTCGCAAGGCATCAATTTGCCTATTCATCAATAACTTTGCTGTACCATTCGATAATAATCTTGCCGAGAGAGATATTCGTATGATTAAAACCAAAACCAAGGTCTCAGGTTGCTTCCGCAGTTTGGGTGGTGCTGAAAACTACATGAAAATCATGTCCTATGTCGGCTCTGTGAAGAAACATGGCAAAAATGCTTATGACGCTATCAGACATGCTATTGCTGGTGAGCCGCAATTCTTCTTTGATAGACCTTCTGAATAATTACAGAAAAACAAACTATTGTTAAGCAAATTTTACCCGGAAGAGTACCTGAAGATATCAGACATAGTTGAAACTGCTGACAGGATAATCATTCGACTCAAATCAGTAACAAAGGAATGTAGATGCCCCAGTTGCGAGAGCATTCTAACTGATTATCATGGCACGTATGAACGGACTGTACAAGATTTACCTATACTTGGTAAAAACGTTCAGCTTTTAGTAAACACCCGAGAATATAAATGCTTAAATGAACATTGCATTGTTACAACAATAGTAGAGTCATATGATGGGTTCTTAAACACATATAGCCGAATGACAGAGCGATGTGCAGACTTTATTTGTACACTGGCAATGGAAACGAGCTGTGAAGGTAGTGCTCGTATCTGTGCTAAAATGAATATCAAGATAAGTGGTGACACAATCATTCGGTTACTGACCAAACGCCATCAAATGCAAGAAGAACCAGTCTGCGGAGCAGTGATCGGTGTTGATGACTTCGCTTTCAAAAAACGTCATAGGTATGGAACAATCATAATAGATGAAGCAACACATAAACCATTGGCAATACTTGATGGCCGAGATGGTGCAACATTAAAGGACTGGCTCAGAAACAATCAGCATGTGAAAGCAGTAACGGGGGATAGAGCATCATCCTATGCAACAGCTATTCAAGAGATGCTACCTGATGCAATGCAAATAGCCGACAGGTTCCATCTTCATCAGAATTTATTGGAAGTTATCAAGAAGTCGCTAAATACAATAATGCCGGTAACAACAAAGATACCAAGACATCCCGGTACTGACAACGAATCAATAGAGTTATCAGAAACTACTACTGAATCAAGTAAAAAAGGGACACTCAACTGTGGATAACATTTTGAGACTGGACGAAAAACAAGTGCAAATTTACGAATCTGTCAACGAATTTCATGCAGCGGGTCTCAGTAACCGTGAAATAGCGAAAACTTTACGCATCAGTCGTTCGAATGTGGGAAAATATATTGGTGGAGACTTTATGGCACTTTGCCAGAAACAATTCCGCAGCGGTATGAATATCTATCATGACTATATTGTAAAATCATTAAAGGCCGGTATGAGTAGAAAGGATCTATATAATAATTTGGTAGCAAAGGGTTTCAAGGGCAAGCAGTCTGGTGCATATGATTATATGAACAAGCTCGTTGCACATTACGGCATTGAAATTGCAATCTATAGAAGTTCCTCAACCGATGCAATACAAAAAAGAAAACAAATAGAGGAGTACGATTACGTCACACGCTCTGACATGTTTAACTTTCTATGGATGAACAAACCTTTATCACCAAATCACAGGGAGTATATTTTTAGCATAAATCCACAAATATACGAACTTGCTGTATATTCCGCACAGACTCGACCGTCTTCACGGAGATAATCGACCACCCTCACGGTGTAATCATGCCACCTCCACGGAAGCA
>Ga0136643_10013607_pt1 | contig 12188 bp, 5 predicted proteins | sample TergutLab28metaG_FD_96883 | JGI IMG/M metagenome (GOLD analysis project Ga0136643, IMG submission 96883) | Labiotermes labralis P1 segment gut microbial communities from Petit-Saut dam, French Guiana - Lab288 P1 (version 3) (version 3) | ecosystem: Host-associated > Arthropoda: Insects >...
TGTGGGGACCCGTTGCGCTGACCACGTGACACCCCTCTATCCGCAAAAGTTGGCACTAACTTCGCCGACCGGCGGCGGCAGCTCTGTCGGTATAGTTCGCGTGCGGACTAAGGCCACGGAGAGTTCAACAAAAGGAACAAAAAGGACAGGGAATCAATACAATTCCAAGTAACATTTTTCTTCCTCTGATATTATGTTCTTCAAGATTCTTCTATAAAGCCATAACTGCCCACAAATCTGCTGTACATACAGAAACTGTGAATAGTTTCCATACACAGTTTTTCAAGTTTCAGCATCCAAAATAAAGGCCACCTTTTATCCAAAACCCAGTAATTTTACTGTAACTCAAAGACCAATGTGACGAAACAGAAATAACCTAAAATTAGATTCCTGGAAAAACTTCTACTAACATATAAACCTAAATTTGCCCCTGCTCCCCCTCCTTCACCCCAAAGAAACAGCATTCCTTTCTTTCTTAGGTTAGGCACTGCTGAAATTAATTATCTACGATATTATGGAACTTTTTCATTTTACTAACACCATGTGAGAAAACATTTCTCTTGAATAAGAGATAAATGCTTAAACACTATCCATAACAGTTTCACAAATATTCTTAATTAAACTTAATTTAACATATAATAAATATTTACTAACCTTTCTTTGAAGTTTAAAAGTGGTGGGTCAAATTTTAAATGAAGTTTATTATTATACATAGGATTATCATTTAAACCTGGCAATCTGTAACAAAAATGAAACACATTAAACCATCATTTGAATAAATTCTGGAAGAGATGTGAAACCTACATGATTCCATCTACAAACCTAAAATGTTGCCAGATCAGTCTATTACATATTCATGAAGCAAAGCAGTAAATATTCACAAGTATGTCTACACTATTTATTCCATTATCCTTTCTGTTCATTAATTTGTATAAGACACTTCCATGGAACATATAGCTTAAAAGTACATTTATAACATACTTGTTAAAAGATACATTATATTACAAGGGTTTTTCATATAATTTAAACATCACAATGTTAGTGAAATGTACCACACTACCAATATGGTAATTTTCTCCAGAGCCGTCCATACATATTTTATACATTGTGAGGAACTCATAACACGTCAACTGACTTCAAATCAAAATGCCCAATAAACAAACAAGTAATATTTACAAAAATGTACATTCAAGCACAATATATTACTAATTAGTAAGACACACATTCATCTACGGAGTGAAATGTATGGTGTGAAAGAAAGGATCTCAGCTCTCTCTTAAAGTGATGCATTTTTCCCAACTTACTCAACTGACTCAGCAATTTATTGCACAGTTTAATTCCCGTACTCACTGTATTTTGTTAAGAACACCAGTTCTGCAAAACTGACAATGCAGATCCAACCTTCAGCACATATCATACTTGTGGATATATATACATTTTGTTCCAATTTTTCTAGGCTTATCTTTATATAGCATACTATTGCCCTTCTGTACAAGCAACTAAAGTATGTTCAGAGCTGTGCAACTTTCCCAACAAGAAGTATGTCTCCCTATATTACTAATTAGTCACATAACTGTTTTCAGTAATTTAAAAATACTTTCACTTTCAGAATCACCACCTCAAAATAATTACAACATAGCTGCAGTGGGGAATAAATGTGCAAAATAAATATTCCTTGTAACATACAGGCCTGTTATATCAATAAGAAATTGTAATACATAATAACTTTTGCTAATTTTTGAACTTGGTACATCCCAGTTCACATTTTCATTTAAACACACACATACACACATCCATGAATTTTGTTTCTGATTTATAGGCAACATCCATGCTATCAAATTTAATTTGTTGTTGCAGTGGCATTTTCTTTTGGCAAGTACAGAAAAACATTGTTATTGCCTTTTCAGTATTTAACATAAGACTATTTCAATGAAACCTAAACTGTAGCTCATTCATAACTCTTTCAATCTGTTACTTGAGAATACGTTCACTTCCTGCTGTTACCAAAATAGGTGTAATACTATTCTGTGTAGTTCTGACGATGCTGTATAACATATGAATGCGTCAGCTTTATGGACTTCTTCCATTTTATGAACTGAAATTCAACACACTTTAATGCACTATGCTTCAGGGACAGGATCAGTCATTCTGGAGCTTGCAGTCCGTAAAATGACCACATGTTGCAAGAACAAACTGTCCTGGGTGTGGAAGACATTATGGAGTTACAGCTTGGTTTAGGAATACATATTTTTACACACGGAAGTTATGCCAACAAAAAGAAAGAATTGCTATGAAAAACACTCAGTCTCCTGTTGTCAGCAACACCTATACAGCACACTTCAAGGAGACGGCTCTTGACATAGTGAAATACAAACCATCACTTTGGCTACACTATGTGGACAACACATTCGTGGTCTAGTGACATGAGACTATTCAGCTACATGATTTCTCCAAGCTAATCAATAGTCTGAAAATGACTACTGTTTACTATGGAAAAAGAAATGAGTGAAATTATTCCATTTCTGGAAACAGATTCACAATGTCCATTGCCTCAATCACTGTTCCAATAATCCATCGCATGTAAAGAAAGGAGTTATACAGAACTTATGCAACAGGGCCATCATCATATGTCAACAAAAACAGGATCTAAGAGAAGAAGCAAACAAACTCAAATGATGTCTGTTGCTAAGTGATTATCCCATCCACTTCATTAACTCAACTCTCAACACTCCCATGGAAATCAATTGTCCAAAATAAATCTGAAAAAGCCCTTTGCATCAGTATTTGGGAGTCTGTGTGAAGTTCCAGTCTATCAGGAATCTATAAAATGTCAGAACAGTCTTTAAAACACAACATACCCTCAGGAGTTCACTTATGAAAACTAAACCACAAGGAGGTGTGCAACACATGGCACATTGTGAATACAATATCTCATGTGTATATGGCAGGAATTATGCTGGGGAAACTACACAGACGGCTAGCTATACAGCTCCAGGAGCAAAGGCAGAATCTGAAACAAGGTCATCTGTAAATATCCATATTGGACCAGCATTACTATGAGGAAGGCCACTGGTTAGGTTGGAAAGAAGCCAACATCCTTCAGACAAAGCCCAGCACCAGATATAGGAAATAAATAGAGTCCACACATGTGGCATACTGGGAAACTACCATCAGCCAACCCAGTTTTGAGACATCTCCTATTCCAAGTCCCCTAATCAGTAAGGAAGTTAATAAAAAACATGGAGCAACATGGTTTCTGTAAGCAACCAATACACATTTATTTTCCACTCAGGTGGTAGTTCTCAGGTGGGACCACAGATGGTGCTAATGGTACTTAAAAACCACAACAACTAGAATGACACTCAAACAAACTGATGGTGGTCCACAGTATTACAGACTTTAATGGAGAGGGACAACCAACTTTAAGTAATCAGGATTAAAAATCACACACAACACTTTCTGTGGCAAGAAGCGCAGAAAATTAACTTTGTATCCTTTTCACTACTGGAGACAAGGGTATTCTGTTTAAGAGGCAGTATGTCAACAGCATTTGGCAACATAACAATTCCTTCCCTAACTGTTAAGAAAAGCTGTTACTACCAACAATGGTCTGACAACCATTACCACCTTCAGATTCTGAGAGGTGCTACTGTTTTGTGGAAGAATATATATGTAGTGCCCAAAAACTTTCCAATCTCTTACCTAACACCTGAAGAACCAGAGAATTCCTGCAAAAGAGAAAATCAGTGTAATTAGAAACAAAAAAAAAATATGTATTCAAATTATGACACTGTCAACAGGCATGTAAAAGTCAGCAGACCCAGACCAGTTCAGAGCTTAGGTCTGCTGTAGTCACTATGTAATCAAAACACTGTAAAACCAAACAGAGGTATCTAACAACACCTTACTGCCTACTGTATTTGAAAGTCCACATAACTTCTCAACACTGAGCAATCTTAATGAAAACTGAGTACATTTGAAATTTCACTTAACTGACATCATGATTCAATGGATAACAATGAATTTTTGTATTTGGGAGGTCCAAATTTGTAACTCAGCCCAAGGATTGAATATCCTTACTTATATTTTTAATGAATTTCCACTCCAGGCAAATTCCAGTATAGTACCTCAAATTAGGTCACAACTTCTTCTCTCTGCATCCTTTCCAAGTCATTAAGGTCATTGTGACATTCTACATTATATAATCTGAGATACCAACAGTTCTGTTCAATCAACCACAAACACACTTAAATAAACTGTCTGCTAACATGATGCTAATATGTCATAATTGGCATGTTGAAGCCTATGAGAATGACTAACAACAACTGATGACGACAAAGACGACAATGACGAAGACAGCGAAGACAATGACGACAAGGATGATGACGATGACAACAACAACAATGCAAGACTTAGAATAAACAACAATAAAAAGGCATATTCTATTAATATTTTTGTACATAAAGAATTAAAATTCTGTTCCCAGGTAACAAGCTGTGATAACATCTGTCCACCTCACAATTTTATCACTGTCTTCATAAGTCAAAAAACATCAGCTATCTCCAATCTCAGGTTTCAATGATGAACCAAGCTGTTTAACCAGGTAGCCTCACAGAACAATGCCTTTCTTGAGAAGCTAATAGTTCCGCAAATAGTAAACAATTCAAGGTTCTCACAGCAGTGTTGTTGTGCATCCCAGTCTTCTGGGATATATGTCGTTTTGCTGGGTAAATACCTCCTTGTGGCAAAGAATTGCACTACCTTCAAGTTCAAGCATTAGAAGAAAACTGCCATGTGGGAAGATCAAGTAAATTACACAGACATGGTAGGCAAGGGCAGAAAAAGGACAGTGTGCTTCGACAGCCATTTGGGGTGGTAGTGGTACACACTTGGGATGGCCTCAGTGTACAGGCAGGGATGTTTGTAGCAAAGGCCAGAAATCAGCAGCAAAGGACAAGATACACGGTAATTATCAGGAGATGGGTGGGTAGATGGAGGGTAGTGCTGAATTATCAGTGTGTTATGTCAGTAGTGATACAACTGCATTGTGAAGCCTGGTGAAATGATCGTGGCATGGAGCAAAAAGTGAAAGTTTGAATAAGACAAACTATATTAAAAAAAATTTAACAAAATAAGAAAACACATGTAAAGGGAAGTGGTCTCAAATAAGATAGATTAAATGAGGTAAAATGAAGTGGTCTGGGTTCTGCTGTCACCATTAGGAGTCCCAACTCAGGGGAGGTCTCACACACAATTCAGGCACAGTTATGAGCAATACTAAAGTACCAGGAAGAAACTGTAATATCCAGAGGAGGGAAGAATTTGACGAGAGCTGTAAGCAACTTTCTTCTAGAGGTCTACTACTCTATTTCAAGAATGCACAAAAGGTTTCCATGACCAGCTCAAAATCTGGGCATCCTCCCAATTCATGTTGAGACGCAGATGGATCTCAATCTAATCACTGATGACACGGACTATGTAACAGGGTTTGATGGAGAGGATTTTGGTGCCCTGGAGTTGATCACAATGTCCCTGGCTTTTTTCCTGCAGACTACCTATCCCAGGAAACGGCCCAAAAGATGATGGTAATAGACCCCACCAATATGGTAGAACACATGACCAGTCTTTTCCTCCAGCAGTCCTCATTGTCTGAGGTTTGTCAACAACTATGTCCACAAGGTTTAAGGCCCCTGAGGCTCTATAAACTCCCAAAAATTCACAAGGAAGTCCTCCCAGGACCAACTGTAAGCAACTTCTGAGCACCTACCTACCAGCCATCCAAGAATCTGGCAGACACAGTCTGACCCTCATGGGAAACTCACCAAAACTCATGAAAAGCTCCATTGAGTTTGTCAACAACACATAAAACTCCCGTGAGTTTGTTAGACTGGAGGACTTGGTCAGCTTCAGTGTGGTTTCGTTGTTCACAAGGATGCCATATAGGATGGCCTTCAAGCTCCTGGGCTGACACTTTGAATACAACATCCTGGCACTGTTCTGTCATGTCATGACCTACTCCTACTTCAGCTTCAGTGGTCAGTTCTACAATAAGATCAATGGAGTGCCAATGGGACTGCTGCTTTCGCCCATTATCAATTCCACATGGAGGACTTCATAAGAAAAAGCATGAATGAAATTGTCCACAAGCACCTCTGCTGGTTTCATTATATAGATGACATCTTTGTAATCTGGCCCACAAATTGAGGAAGATGGAAAAGTTTTTGGAGCAACTCAGAAATGCCAACCAGAACATCCAACTCACTACCAAGAAAGAGAGAGATGGCAACCTTCCCTGCCTTTACATTGACATTTACAGGAGACATAATTGCTCACTGGGCCAAAGAATTCACCAGAAATTCACCCACACCAACCTCTGCCTAAAATCCAGATTACATTCCCAATCCCCAACAAGCATATCTTCCTTTCCACCTCGGTACACATGCCCAAGTCCTATGCAACCACCACAGCTTCCAGGATAGGGTTGAGTTCCTCAAGGTCACTTTCAGGAAGAAGGCATACAGCCAGAAATACATATGTCAAACCCTCAAGCCATCAGTGAGGACCACTAACTAGACCAAGTGAGATGCCACTCTCAGTTATCTTCCCACTGTAAATCCAGATGACCTTACATGAAATTAGCAGGATGCTGTTCAGACATAACATTAAAAGTATTGACTTTGCCCTTTGAAAGATGACCTGGAACTGAGGATTTCAGGTGTTTACAGCATCCACTGCAAATGTGGTCAGATCTACATTGGACAGGAAGGCTGATCTGTTGAGACCAAGGTAAAAGAATATCACTGGCACATCTGTCTTGGGCAATTTGACAAGTCCACTGGTCCAGAGCTGCACTTAAACCAGGAACATTACATCTGATCTCCAAGGCATTGAAATCCTCCCCACATAAGCCCACTAAGTGGACTGCATCAGAAGGTGACTGAGACTGAGCTCCAACCTGACAACATTACCAAGGAGGGCTGCCTGATCTCAGCAGGTGATGGAAATCCCACATTCATTCCCTGATATGGCACAGGAGGCCTGCTCAAGACGGCAAGTTAATTATGGTCCTGCTTATACCCATGGGCCCCTGGCACTTCAATAATGCTCCTAACTTCACCTTTAATACACCCCTGACCACCATTATGTTGCTCTGGTGAAAACCTAAAAGTGATACTGAAGCCTGAGCCACTTCATTTAATTTACCTTATTTAAATCCACTTCCTTTAAAATCTTTTTATTTACTTTTATCAGAATTTTATCTTTGTGTTTTACTTTGTTTTATTCATGCTTAACATACCCCCTACCTCCCAGGATCATCCCAAAAGGCTCCACACTCCTACTGCATCCCCAATACCAAACTACAATCTTAATATTTTCAGAGTGGTAATAATTAAATGCTACTCCCCAACCATCTCCTGATCATTACTGTGTAACTTAACCCTCACTCCTGACCTCCAGCAAGCACTATAAATATCCCTGCCAATAGGCCTACAGTAAGGACCTCCTCCAGTACATACCACTATCACTCGAACTGGCTAGCCACCAAAACTGTCCATTCCCTACCTTCATCACCCATACCTATATAATACACCTGATCTTCCTGTCAGGCTGCTCTTCTTGGACTACTTGAAATATGAAGGTACTATAACTCTTCGAAACATCAGAACTATTTACCAGACACAGCATAAAATCCCAGCAAACTCAGATCTTAGCTGCTTAACTGGTCACAAAATTTCATTTTATAGAACAAAAAGGCTCACTAAAATGTTGAAAAAATCTATTTTACAGTCCCTATTCTAAACCAATTTAATCTATTCCACACCATCTCATCCTGCTTCTGTACTATCTATTTTCATGTCACCTTCTCATCACTGCATATGTCTTAAAAGTCAGCTTTCCTTGAAGGTTTTCAAACAAAATTTTGTAACAGAATAAAATTCTAAAAAACGTGAATGGCATTGAAAAATTAAGAAGCACATTAGCACAACAGCATACACGGAATGGCAAATAATGTCATATATAACAATCAAGACTAAACATGTGGAACAATACTAATTCCTCACCATGTCACATGGTATATGACAATAACTACTACTTGCCTAAGAAACTACTACTCTGAGTTCAACTGACATATTAAATCTAATCTTCTTTAATATCTAATAAGAGGTAAACATTGTATGGTCCAATGGAGAATTTATATTTCATCTATAAAGACATTCTTATACCAGCAAAAAGAACAGAATAAAAATTCTACTTAGATCTGTAGCATGTACAAATTTATTGCATTGCCATATTCTGCATACAAATTACATTTTTTTTTAAAAAATTAGGGCACCTCCTCCTTGTAAAGAACCTCATATGACATCTTTCCCTCAAAATCTTGTCACAAAAATTCAAGTTCTGCTACCACATGTTTTGCTATTTATGCATTAATGTGTCTCATAAGGCTACTAGCATTGTATTCCGCAACACTACTTCAACTGAGGTACAGTCAACAATATGACACTTCTAACATTGGGTTGTCAGTGAAAAGTGACATATTTGCATGATTTCATTGGAATCTTGCTCAGTACTTTACACTCATTTGCAACATCGTTAAATTTATCACACTTATTAAAAAGTTACACAGTTACGATTATGATGAATTATTTACCTTGTGTATGGGAGACACTGTAATATCATCCACACGGTATCTCACTTCATTATGGCCTTGCATAAAAGCTGGAAAAGTACAACACACACTTTAAAAGGGGAAGTGATACACACTAAGTTACGGCGACCATGCACAACACAAAATATAATAACATAAAAAACGATAGCATGCAAAATAACCAATGAACGAATGAATTAAATGGGTAAAAGGTTCCATTATTTAACATATTTGAAAAATGACACGAACTACAATATCACCACATATATGTATTATTTTCCCTTTTCCTCACCATGACTCTTTCCATGTATTGTCATCTTAGTTTTTACAACCACTTCCAGTAATGTTATGAGAAATATAAAACACCAAACCGTGTGTTCAACCATTCTCAGTTCCATATTTGACGATTTCGACGAACAGACAAACGGCGGCCATAACACTATCGATTTGTTATCCAGGAACTCGATAATTACGTCGATTCACCACTCGCACACGCAACACGCTGGCGACAATGACTCTGTCGATAAGACGCAACCACCGCAACACAACCCAAAATTAAACGTTACTGTGTATACATGCCTAGACAATTTTTAAATCCTGATACTGCAAAGAAACCTACATTCACTCCATTTCGGGCAAAGTCTCGTTTAAAACGCATCCAGTAAATGCAAGTATTCTGGAGTTTCTTTCAAACAGAATGCAAATGCCCATAGAAACACAGCATTTCTTAGCACAGTCAACAGAGCCTGTGTAAGTAAATATACCATAAGCAGAAAAGCTCATGTTTAGGGGAGGTACGAAAAATATGTTTCACAGTACTACTTACTTACTCCATGGAGACCTTCTTGTGGCGCTAACTGAAGGTTTATTACAGTGTTTACAAGATCCGGTCACCTGTCCCTATCCTGAGCCAGATCAATCCAGTCCATGCCTCCACACCTCACTTCCTAAATATCCATTTTAATATAATCCTCCCATATGTGCCTGGATCTTCCAAGTGGTCTGTTTCACTTAGGTTTTCCCACCAACACTCTGCATATGCCCCTACTCTCCCCATATGTGCTACATGCCCCACCCACTTCACTCTTCTTGATTTGATCACCTGAACAATATTGGGCGAGGCGTACGGATCAATCAGCTCCTCATCATATACTTTTCTCCACTCCCCTATTACCTTGTCTCTCTTAGGCCCAAATATTCTCCTCAGCACCCTAAACTCAACACCCTCAGTCTACATACCTCAATGTGAGTGGCCAAATTTCATACCCATGCAAAACAAGAGGCAAAATTATAGTTCTGTGTATCTTAATCTTTATATTTTTAGATAGCAAACTGGAAGACAGAAGATTCTGCACCGAATGATAGCAAACATTCTCTGACTTCAAACAGCTCTTAATTCTCTAAATTCTTACTGAATAGAATTTTGATTCGTTTGGGTTGTTCCCAAACATATGAAATGTTCCGCTGTTTCAAAGGAACTATTATCAGTCTTCATATTGTGACTTCGTTCTGCATTCTGATTTCGAGACTTGCCCATGTAATTAGTTTTATCAGCTTTTACTTCTAGTCCAGTCTCCGTAATAGCAACTACTAAAGCTTCTGAGTTGCACAGTATTAGAGCTTTTTATGGCAATACTTATGTATATCACACTCTCCTGAGACATGGCAATGTGTAGTCTGGTGGTTACAAATGCTTCAGAAAAACCTACTGTTCCATAAATTGTGATTGTTGTACATCAGAACTCTTGCAAATACACTAGGCATGGCACATTGCAGACTGCAAGCTGAATTGTTGGCCTACGATAACTTTCAACATGATCCACCTATCATTACTAACATGACCTTCCAATGATTTTTTATTCTCACTTACACTACAGCAGCCTATAGAGAATGTATTGTAATCAAAAGAAGACAACAATACTTATGCAGGGAATGGAATGGTTGAAGATGTTTATATAAATGCAAGTTTTGAGAATCACTATGCAGGTAGTTACTTTACACACAACCGGCTACACATCATCAAAGTCCACTCTGTCCACTCCAAATTAAGTATAATTTGTGAAAGCACCAAAGTTTAAAGCACTGTGTCCATATTTCTTAATGTTACTTTTGTCTTCTAATAAACACACAGGGGAGAGGGGACATATTAGTACTGGAGGCAGATGTGAACATTTGTTATTCCTCACCAGATGCTTGGAAAATGACCATTCTGCTCCACAAATGTTGGCAACACCATGCTACAACTGTGTCACTTGCTGCCTGCCATTTAAATTGCATTGTTGTTTTTGCAAGTTGATGTTATGTTTTGGCATGTCACGCATGAATTTATACTTTTTTGAAACTTAAGCTTTTGCTATCTTTTTGTCACCACTGCAGAACTTCTTCAATGCCTGCCTGGTAAGTACTTTTAATGGTCTTTATCAATATTAGTGCAAATCATGAGAACACAACTTCTCATTCTTAAATCTGTTTTTGTTAAAAGGTGTCATATGGGGCAGATCTGAGCAATGACTATGGGGCAGATACAAACACGTTGCATACTACCCCTTCATTTCATTTCATGTCATTTGGCCTTTTCTGTAAATGGAACAATAAATATATAATACGTACATACATCCATTATACACACAATGTTTTTAAATGTAACACCTAAGTTGTTTATGTTAAATGAGATAAAAGCCGAATATGTTGCTAAACAAATGTAAAAGTATTACTGTTTTATAAACTATTATTTCTATTTTGTTGTAGACTTAATATGGTGCAAACACATAAAAGACAAAGAGAGATGTATGTAAATGAAGAAAGAAAGGAGAAGGCTATACCAGCTGTCCTGAATAGGATGACATTGCAAACTGCAGCTAATTTGTTCGAAAGAAAGAAAACCCGAAGAAGAGAGACTTCTCATCAAAGTAAGCTGTTAATCTAGTATTCACAACACAGAAAGAAGATATGCTGAAGAAATACATAATTAAATGCTCAAGAATGAAGTATGGGCTCAATTATACAGAGATCCATCAGTTAGCTTTTGATGATGCTAAAAAACTTGATTCCTGCCCACAGAAATGGCAAGAGGTGGGCTTGGAGTGGGTTAAATGTTTCATGAAACATCACCCTCATCTTTCTCTAAGAAAACCTGAGAACACTAGTCTGGCAAGAGCCACTGGTTCCAACCAACATAATGTCACACAAAGTTCCATCATGACTACAAGGAACTGCATGTACACTTCAAATTCACTAGTGACCAGATCTATAACCTCAATGAAACTGGAGTGACAACAGTTGTTCCAGCACAGGAGTCAAGCAATTTAGACAAGTGGTATCTGCAGTGAAAGGCCAATTGATAACAGTCTGGACTATCATTAATGCCACAGAAAATTCTCAATCACCTGCGGCCTCCCAAACTAAAATGCATGGTATCAAAAAAAAAAATAAATTCACCAGGCCTTTTGTCTGGTCAAAGGCCCAACAAGGGGGTGGATGGGACATCCTTTTTTTTTAACGGTTGGGGGGAAACAAGAAAAATACTTGCCTTGCCAAA
>Ga0136643_10013612_pt1 | contig 12187 bp, 9 predicted proteins | sample TergutLab28metaG_FD_96883 | JGI IMG/M metagenome (GOLD analysis project Ga0136643, IMG submission 96883) | Labiotermes labralis P1 segment gut microbial communities from Petit-Saut dam, French Guiana - Lab288 P1 (version 3) (version 3) | ecosystem: Host-associated > Arthropoda: Insects >...
ACTGAGGCTCTGTACAGGCCGTACGGCCCATAGGGGCAGTAGAGGTATAGCTGTACTGTACAGGCACTGAGGCTCTGTACAGGCCGTACGGCCCATAGGGGGAGTAGAGGTATAGCTCTACTGAACAGGCACTGAGGCTCTGTACAGGCCGTACGGCCCATAGGGGGAGTAGAGGTATAGCTCTACTCTTTCTTGACCACGGCACTAGAAGGGGTGAGGGGTGAGCGTCTCGCCCCGGCCGCTCTTTACCTCGGGAAAGACCCGGTACCCATTATGTAGGAGGCTGGGTGGGCCCTAGGGCCGGTCTGGACAGGTGCGGAAGATCTCGTCCCCAACACGATTCCATCCCCGGACCGTCCAGCCCGTAGCCAGTCGCTATACCGACTACATTACCCGGCCCACGCCTAGACCATACCGTTAGGGTAATGTCAGGGTGCCTAGACTATACGGATAGGCTAATGTCAGGGTGCCTTTACCATACCGTTAGGTTAATGTCAGGGTGCCTAGACCATATCCCGTCCTTTCCCTACGTATCAAGATGCACAATCAGAAACATTTCATCCATTCATGAAGACAGTGTGTGTGTGAAGAAGAGTACCGGAAACTGGCCAAAGAGCAGCAGCGAAACTACCCAACAAAGGACAGTCACGAGGTGTCGAAATTAACCGCCAGAGGGTGGTCATTTCTGATGACAGATTGCGGCGATTCGGCTGATGGAATTGCTCGTGAGGGTGTAACAATAATACGTGACGGTGGGGGAGAAAACATCCCCCATCTGCAATAACAGTAAGGAACTGAGAGGGAGTTATTTACCACACGATGTTTTGGAATTAAGATACAGCAATGGACAATATGGAATCTATGGGGTCACACTCTTCAATATGCAATACAAGAACTTCCTGCTCTCTGTGTGTCTTTTTCCGGTGGACAGTACCATATCTAATATCTGCCCTGGAAAATAAATTCAAAGACATTAGAGACGCTCATGGCGATGGCTTTCAAGCGACGCTGCTCTCAGACGCAGAGATGTTTAATGCGTTAGGAACATAACGACGTTTCGGAGAAGCGTTTTGTCTCTATGTCCATGGCAGATCCTGGTTCAAGACGTCAAAGTTCTGGCTTGTATTAGGAAGCTGACAGTTTCGAATTTCGATCACGTCGCTCATCTTGACTGAATTCTCTTGTGGCACTTTACAGGGCCACTACCAAAATGCCAGGATAGTGAGCCCCACCTCACATCACACCACGACTGCTTCCTCCCCAGTCCTTGCAAACTCATTATCCAAAAACAATGCTAACATTCAACGTTACGCTGCATGTTGATGTCAAATGCCGAATACGGCGTTAAATAAACCAATGAAAGACGAAGTTGTCCATGTCCACGCCATTGAGGCGTGTGGGGAGTGTAGAGGTATAGCTCCACTCATTCTTAACCTCGACACTACATTGGCGATGAGTGGTTAACTATATTCTTCCGGCCGCTTTACCACGGGGAAAAAAGCCGTTATCCATTGAAGAGGAAGTCAGGTGGGTCCCAGAGCTGATCTGGACGTTTCAGAGTACAAAAAATCTCTTGTCCCTACGGGGATTCGAGCTCCGGACCATCAAGCCCCTAGGGCAGTCGGTCATCTCTATACAGAGCACACTACCCAAGCTCCCTAAATAAGCCATAAATAAAGAAATAAACAGAAGTGCTCGGTTTGTCAGCACGATACGCAGGTAGTGCAAGAACCAGCAGTAGTTAAAAGGGATGAATGAGCTAAAATGGTTTCATCACTTTCAACGTCCCTACTTTCAAGTACAGACATACGACGCCAGACACTGTGCGCGCCATACATAAGCTGTAATGCTCTGTATTGGCTCATACGTCATAAACCTCTGCCGCGCTCCATTCTGTGACAGGGTTCCGTATATAAACCTGTGATTATTTCCACCAAATACTGACATGGGTTCCTTCTTCTATGTGGCCCGAGGGTATGAGCGCAGGAGGGGGAGATCTGTCTGATCCCTAGGGAGAAGCAGGATTTCCAGACAAGCAGGATCACTTTCCTAAGTAACAACATCGATTGAAACAGGAAATGGACGCCAACAATCACAGACACTGCCACGCCTTCTGTGACAACAATACCGACAGATTATAGTAGGCCGTGGAAAGATCATGGGGGCTGTGGAATGGAATAAAAATATGGGCACGCGGCCAGCGGCTGAAGGCTGTGATTTGGACTTGCGTGACAGCGGTGTTCGGAGGATGTAATTGTGGGTCGCCACGTGAACGTGCGTCGTGTGGTGGTTGTAAAAACGGATGGCAGTTCAGGGAACATAAAAATACTTCTGGCCCAATTATGGGATGACGCTGAACGCTGAACATGATTTGGTTTCTTTATGGGAGCCGAGATAGCTCAGTCGGTGTAGTAACTGGGTTACGGGCTGGAGGGTCCGAGTCTCGAATCCCTGCAAGGACACTACAACTTTTTCTCCAAAAGCTTCCAGAGGGGCTCTGTGGCCAAACCACCTTGCTATTCATTGGGTACAGTCTTTCTCAGGGGTAAAGACTGACCACTCACCTCTATCTACCGCCTGGGTCGATAAAGATTAGAGCTACTCCTCCATTCACCCATATGCCTTGATGGCTTGAAGTTTAATTATTTCAAGGAAAACTTGACCTCAACTTTAGAAATAGGGGTTTAACTGATGGAAATCTCTCCTGTTATGGTTACAGGATTCGAATTAAATGTCTGTATAGCTTCTCTAATACAAAACATGCGTTATGACAGAAGGGAGCATTACTTCCAACGTTATTTTATGTGAGTTGACGGAATGTATTTGCAAACCAGCCAACAGAAAATAAATTCCACCACATCGATTCGTGCATAAAATACCGTGCTTGTAAAAGAACAGGAATATTAATATTTGTATTTTTTTTAACCAAATTTTATATAAAAGTAATAAGTCTGAATACTGTCACAAACATTTTACAAAGAATTTGGACTCGCAAACACTCCTGTCAATTTTTGACGTTTTGCTGACCGTGCATCTCAGTATATTTATCTCAGTATTTAACCAAATTGATGCACAAAATTTTTTGTTTTACAATAAGTGTATTTCATGCCTCTACATGTTTCGAACACATGTGCTCATCATCAGGAGGTCAAAGTCGCATTACACAGCCACTGGTATCATGACACTTATAGGTGTGATTATACCAGAGGCTGTGTAATGCAATTTTGACCTCCTGGTGGTGAGCACATGTGTTCGAAACATGTAGAGGCATGAAATAAAACTTACTGTAAAACAAAACTTTTGTGCATCAAGTTGGTTAATTACTGAGATAAACTCCTGTCAATATTGTCACATACTGAACACACACACACACTCACACACGCTTAAATTTTATAGCAAGCGAGATGGCACAAAAACCACTTCTGCGCTCATGCGAATTTCTTTGATCGAAAGAACAATATAAAAGACTTATTTCTTAAGATATAAGTAGAAAGAGAAAGAAAATCTTTTCTTCCATTAATACCGAGCATCAGAGGGACTACATTTCCTCTTCGCGCAGGGATTTGTATCGAAGTGCAAACAAAAAAGCCAGGGCTGTCAGTGAAATAGCTAAGCGCTGTACCACTTTGATGTTCGTTTGAAATGGTTTGGAGGTGGGGGGGGGGGTACCGGGTAGCTGTCAGTGTCGTGCTATTGTTTGAGGATTTGGCCGCGTAAGCGTGGCAGGTTCATCAAACGCGGTTTTTAAGGGAGGGAGGGGGACGGGGTGGGAGGCGATGTTCACACCCTCAGCAAACAGCACAGTTACACGGTATATGAATATAATACATAGCTGCTTGTGTCAGCACGAATGCGAGGAGGATTCATTGTAATTGCTACTTGTGGCGAAGTGTGATTTTAGGATTTGTGCCGTTCGGTAGAGCGCGATCGGATTGCACGCCGCGACGGGCGGGACTGCTGTTTGCGCAGAGCAATGTTACAGGGATGCAAGTATGCACATTAGCTTCGCCTCGTCTCTCTTGAGTTTCTGCACCCAGGAACTGCAAAACCGATGATCGACTTCCATGAGTTTTTGTAATTGGATAGTCTTATGGACTAAACACGTACTGACACATTTCCGTTTCGGTTAAAGTCGGAAAATAATGGGGCCAGAACAGCGCAGTCGGTTAAACGATTTGGCTACGGGCTGGACGGTCCAGAGATCGAATCCCGGAAAGGGCAAGAAATTCGTATCTTTTTCATAATGCCCAGACCCAGCCTTCTTCTTAGGGCTTATTGGGGTTCTTTCCCGGCGGCAAACCGGCCGGGGGATGAAGCTAACCACTCACCTGTCGTCCAGTGCCGAGGGCAAGAATTAGTGGAGCTGTACCTCTACTCCACCCATGCGTCTTAATGTCGTGGACAAGGAAAACTTTACCTTCTACCAGACAATAACAGTTATAACTAGAAGGTAAAAGGTCAAGTTCACCTTAGACCAGGTCACGAAGGCCCATAGGGGGAGTAAAGTCATGGCTCTAATCTTTCTTGAACCTGGGCGCTAGATGAGGATGGGTGGTCAGCGCCCCCCGGAAATTACAAGGTATCCTTTGTATAGGAGGCTGTTGGTTCCCCAAGGCTGATGTGGACGGGTGCGGAAAATCTCGCCCCCAACGGGATTCGATCCCCGGACCGCCCAGCCCGTAGCTAGTCCTTATACCGACTGAGCTATCCAGTCCCACAGTTGTCACCAGAGGCATACATGAACACCTGCATGCTTTTAAAGCATAATTCAGTATAGAAAGGCTGCTGAGGAAAAGAAATGTGTGTTGTGTGTCCATCATTCCTCTACTGTAACTCCTAAGGCTTCAGAAGCGGCCTAAATAAACAACGGCGAGCGAAAATGACAGAAATATGGTGCTGTGCTTACATTTACAGATTTGTTGAGGCTTACTTATTTTCACTTCTTTGTCAATTTGCGCTTCGCATTAAGAGAAGCACAAAGAGTTAGGGTTTTGAGAGCAATGGGCTGAGGAGTAGTTCTGCTTCTGCAAAAGAGGGGGTAACAGGATGGCGAGACAATTACATAATAAGGAGCTTCATAATTCACAACCCTTCGCCAGATATTATAGGGTGATCAAATCAAGGAAGACGAGATGGGCAGGTCATGTATAACTCATCGAACATAGGAAATACATATGAAGTTTTGGTGGATAATCTTGGTGAGAAGAGATAGTTTAGAAGGGCCCCAGGGTAGAAGCGAAGACAATATTAAAATTCACCTTACAGAAGGAGGGTGAGAGGATGTGACAGCATTTATCTGGTTAAAGACAGAGAGAGACCAGCGGCGAAGTCTTGTAACCTTCTAAAGTGCAGTGCTTACTTCATATACCGCCAGGTTTAACACTCAACAATTCTACGTTCTGCCCACACAGTGTATTTATGTGTTTTATATGGATCTCAGAACAAACAGCGACTATTTCCCTGTACAGCATTAAATGATTGGATTTTATAACTGAGACGAAGTGTGTTTACTGCGCGGTACGGACTTAATATTTAAATATATTTCTGGTAAACGTTCCTCTTTACATGCCTAATATTGTCACGGACCTTTTGTTTCGCACAAATGACGGAGAAATCTTGTGAGCAGATGAACCATAATTAGATTAAACTTTATTTACACATTACATTGTGACACTAACGAAGAAGTGAGCTGAATACGTTTCGACAAAATATCACAACTTTCTAGAAAGAAAACTTGATCCTCCTAAGCAACGGAATCAGTTGATACATGATGTGGCCTATAAAAGTTGAAACTTGTATAGTTGATATCAATAACCACGAAGTTGTGTTGTGATCCATCGTTCCTGTACTGCCATCTTCACTGTTAGCTTCTCTATGAGATGCTGCTACATGTAAACAATTAGGTAGTGTGCCCGTTCATCCATTCTTTATTTCATCTGTCTATTTATCTATTGGCAGTCACACTTAACAAAACGTACATTTCTATTTCTTGTAATCAACCCAACTAGATGCACTAATTACTTAAATTTATTTTTGGAATAAAACTCTACATGTTTCGGACAGTTCCTCTGTCCATCATCAGGAGTTTTTCACTGTACACGCAGCAATAGTATATGTCATACAGGTTTGCTGACAGCTTGCGAGCAGGATCAGGACGGACGTCCTCATCCAGCTAGCAAGCAGTCAGCAAACCTGTTATGTATTGCTGTGTGTACAGTCAAAAACTCCTGATGATGGACAGAGAATCTGTCCGAGATATGTGGAATTTTATTCCAAAAACAAATTTGAGAAATTAGTGCATCTAGTTGGTTTTATTGTAAGAGCACATTTCTATCTTTTCTTTCTACAGCCCATTTTCTTACTTAAGGCAGTTACTTCGATGGGTTAGACGGCCGGAGGGTGATCCTAATGAAATACCTCCATCCAACATCGATGTTCAAAACACATTTTGTTTGAATTCACACTCCCGAAACGTCTTGATAATTTTGCGGTACAGGGAGGACTTTCATCGATGAGAGTGCCGCAAAATCTCGATGTATCCTCAAACAACATGAACAATGCTCGCTACAGCTTCGAACCTGAGACCCTCAGGAGTGCTTCAAGCTGTCCGCACCAAGTATGTGACATAACTGTGGGCCTTGAGCCATTTCTGCACTCACAGACACAAGGCATATGAGTCATAAAATCTGACAAACCCAAACGCTACATCGAAACTTTGTGTTCAAAGAACAAGGCAACCAACAGAGGCCAGACAACACTTCTGTGTATTTTAACAGCCATCTTTGTTGTGCCTAAGTTGAGGTGCAGAGAGCGAAGTCGCCAAACTGTCTTCACCTGTTTCAGGGGTGTCGAAAGTACGGTCCTAGTACATAACGGAGCTAGTTCGGTCAGCTAAGCCAGAGCTTGCAGTGTTGGCGAAGGGCCGCGACTACAGCTGCTTTCCCAGTAATGGCGTTTCGTGGTTTTACAAAGTAGTTACTACCGAGTTACGCGACAGTGTCTTAAACTGGCGGCAGCCAATTTATTTTCATACCGTTCCCCCACACATTACTCACCAAATCAACTGAATACGCCTACACACGGAAAAAAAAATTCAAAATCCAACCCCTTCTGAAATAAAACACGATTTCATGTGAACTTTAAAGGTCACGAAATAAAGTAATAAAACAATACAAAGTAAAAAGGTAAAGGTAAAGCAGTCCCATTACAGGCCTGGTCAGGCCCAGAGGGTTCCAGGAAGTTAAGGTTCCCAGATTTCGTGACAACGGCACAGGATGGTGGTAAGTTTGTCAGCCTTACGCACCGGCCGCCTTTGCCCCCAGGAAATGCTCCCGGTACTCATTTCTGTTAGAGGCTGAGTCGACCCCAGGGAAGGATTTTATGTCAATGAAAATCCAATGACATCAGCTGGGATCGAACCAGCGACCATTCCGATTTGTAGCACAGCACCTTAACCACTGTGCCACCGCGGTCCCCAGTACAAAGTACCTTCATTTTAATTAAATTTTAAGGCCCTACGTTAAAGACCAGTTCTCTTTTTTCTAGTATCTCCAGTAAAGGTACGGGATGATTAACTTTCCCACGTATCCCAAACAGCAAGCCATGAATGTGTATTGGGGCGTAGAGGCAAACGTGCACTCATTCTCCACCGATGCGCTGAACTCACGTGTTTGAATTCACTCCCGCTTGAAATCGACACTTAAGCCATCAGTAGCGCTGCACTACGTGTGACGTAACAGATCTCTAACGCTCAACATCGCGGCTGGCACACCGTAACAGCCAAATAAACCCAGAGTCCAAACATCCGATTTATCCCCCTAGCATTTATCATAATCCATCTCCTTTTCTGGTTTCCAAATAGGAATTTTCCAAAATTCTAATTGTGTAAAATCTTAAATCCTGACGCAATAACATACGATTTATTACTACGAAAAGGTATTTCCTCATCAAGATTCTGTATGCAAATCTTATGTTTTTGGAACTTTATAAATTGAATTACACCAACCAATTTTGGGGGGGGGGGGCAGCCGCCCATCTCGGGCCTAGCGGCCTCATTGTTCAGGTTTCTAGATCACACGCAATTAGACACACACAAACACACACACACCTCTGAACGAGTGATCAGCCCGACACAAAGACCACATAACTGACACAACGGACGAACGTCCATGTCCTCAGTGTGATTCGAATCCGCGGTCCCAGAAGTGGAGCGACCGCAGACCCGCGCCTTAGACGGCGCGACCACCGGGACCGGCCTAAACCTACAAATGCGCCGTGCCTAGGGGAGCTGTGACATGTTTCGGCCATTGTCAAGAAATCACAACAGTCACAAACAGACGAAAAATGTCGGTGCTATAATATAACACAGACAATCAGGGGGTTTTCCTCAGACACGGTGTATTTGTTGGGTTAATGTTCCACTGGAAATAGACGGTAACATACAACACCATGAGCCTTAGGTTTCTCGCCTAGGCTATATGTCCAGCTCTTCATAACCTCAATTTCGCTAACCTCACCGCACTCCTGGTTATCTCCCTGTGAATGTTGCACACAAAGTCTTCTTAACCTTATTCTCCCCACACGTAAGAAAACACACCTCACGTTTATACAGAACTGGTAAATTATTTTGTTTAATTGTCATTGTTCATGTGTGTTGTTTGGTTGAGATCAGATCGCTGACGTAAACTTACAGCAAAATCACGTAACTTCATGTCGAATGACCGGTGGCAAACTATCCACATATCGACAACGCAAGCTCTAAAGTACAGACATCTCTCGTCATTGTGGTAAATATTTACTGACAAAACACGACAAGACAGAATGAGGTGGCGCCTTTAAGTTAGATTCGAACGGCGCCTGTATCAGCCTCAGCTGTAAAAACGTCACTTAAACAAACATTTTAAAAGTAACAAGAAATAAACAATGGTAACAAATCAGTGAACACATCTAAAAACAAACCAGAGGCAAATTAACATGGGCTTCCTTGAAATAACCAAGAGTCATCTCTTAATTGGTCCTTCTCCTCAGCGCGTTTAAGGTCAACTTTAATGACCTGGCCATTAGAGGAGATGGATATTGTATTTACATTTGGAAGGCCATAGCTGTGGATAAGGAATGGTATTACTTTTATTTTGAGTGTTGTAACTGCGTAATAAAAACTGTTTATAACCTGCAACCTACGAGATAGGAACACTTGTGGGGCTGACATGCTTTTTGCTGCTCAGTCCAGGCTTCTACACAGCGTTCAAGAGACGGAAACCGAATATGTTCAAGTGAAGACGAAGCTTTAAATTTGTATTACAGCTGTGAAATGTACCGAGTACTTCAGGGTGACCTTAAACTGAGGGTGCTTAATTGTATTGCGACTATTTCATTTGGTGTCTATCTTGTACTGTTGTGGTTTAAACTTGTTTTGTAATGTGTCGGTGAGTGCATGTGGGGGTGTTTTGAAAATTGTATGGGTGTTTTGGTAACATGTGTACTTGTACATACTGTGTTTTGTATTGTTTCGTGTATGTATATTTATTCTTATTTGTTTTGTCTGTACTAGCGTAAGGACTACTGCCACCGAGAGAAAACTCAATTGCAGTAATAGTAGTAGTAGTGTGGCAGTAGTAGTGATGGTAGTAGTAGTAGTAGTAGGCAATAGTAGTAATTGGTAGTAGTAGTAGTAGTAGTAGTAGTACGTGGTAGTAGTAGTCGTAGTAGTAGTGGTGATGGTAGTAGTAGTATTAGTAGTAGTAAAAAACTGCGCTGACACACCGGCTCCCCTGAACAAGTACTCTCGTGGTTACTCTCAGTCACCAGAGGTAAATGCAAATATAGAACTTCGATTCGACCACGAACGCATCCTTTCAAATACAGGGTGATTCTTTTCCCGCTTGACCAACAAGCGCCGGCCTGACGCTCTAGTGAGTTTTCATTAGACTTTCTACAGGTTATTACCGCTGTGATCGTTTGTCTAGCTCACGTCATCGACTGTTAAACCTCCCCGACACGCGGCCTGCGATGCAGCGCTGGCGGAATGTCGGGTGGAGTGGTGGGCCGTCGATTATCGGCCACGCACGAAACGAAACACCCTCTATTTTCCAAATCATCGTTCACCAGTCATCCTACCATCGCATCAATACAGTATGTAACAGATAGCGTCGTTAAAATAACAAATCGGAGGTGGGAAAGCAGTGCGAGGAGAAAAGAACTGCTGGGAAAGGCATATGGACAGAAGAATACCCATAGAATTAAGTGCAGAATTTGAACGACCCTGTAAAGCCAATTTCGAAACGTACAAACGTGCTTGGTACACTAATCACAATGTCGTTCACGTATATATTATACGTAAAACCCCATCACAAATCACATCGTTTGTTAAATCTTTATTTCATTCACAGCCGAAATCAAATTACAGCCCTAACTGGGGGTCCACGGGCAGTACACAATTAGGCCGCAATTAGCCCCACTGCGTCATCCCTTTCTGCGAAGTGTTCCACTGATGCAACAAAAACTGTGCGTGGCTCGTCACGAACCTGGCGGTGGGAAAGGGGACTTATAAAGATTCTAAGCTGACAGTGGCGACGCGGGAACCGCCTATCCCAAACTATCACATCCGCACTTAACAATCAGCTGACGACTAACTGATCATTTACGATCTGTGTCAGTGGGTGGATAACAAAGAACACATGCCGGTACTGCAGTTAGCTTCTCGTCCAACACGTTGCTGTATAAGTGGAATGACTAAGGAATATGAGTCATTTGGGAACGATGCGAGAAATTATTAACTGTGCCCACAGAAAAGGTATGAGGCTTTCATGGCCGTGAAAGCTCCATACCTTGATCTCCTGAATCGACACAGTGCAGTCTGGTACGTGAGCAGCAACATTCTGTAGGACAGTATTGCCTTGTTCTTCAAAGCATCGTACGGAAGAACCCAGCAAGTGGTAAGGCATCAGACTTTCGTTTGGGACGTTCCCGGTTCGAATTAGGGTCGGGACACCAGCTAACCGGACTCAGATTGCGCTCAGTTTTCGTCGGTCACTCCGGCGAGTGCAGGGATAGTAGCTACGTTACATCAGGTGACGGCGCTTCCATCTTTATCCTTTGCAATGCAGGTCAAACGTACAGTAGCAACACTGCTCGCTGACTCAGAGAAGGCAGCCAGCGCTTTCTGTTAGCGACCAAATGAATTACTATTTGTTGGGGAATTCGCTAATGCATTAATAAAGTTAAATATTTTTATAGCTTTTTTGTTTCTCTTCATGCAAATACAGTAGGTTACTTTAGTTAATTACGATCCTTTTTCATTTAAAAAAAAATTAAATTGCTGTTCGGGGTCAGCATCGTGTGCATGTAGACTATATGAATATTATTTTTACAGGTATTTGCGCCAGGCGCCTACTGGTCACCCCTGCTGTATAGTCTGAAATAATGACAGCATAATTTAATAAACTGTAAACGATAGCGTGCAGTCTAATAAGTGATTACCAACTTTCGGTGGGACAAATCGCCTCCATCTTCAGGGTATGACACCGAAGGCCCCCCCCCACACACACACACACACACGTACATTTGTTGCGAGCTCAAATTTTCTACGACAAGTAAGATAACTACTTTGCTATATTTCCCAGAATTCTTCCTCTTATTCATGCTCTGGCACTTCTTCATATTCTTCGTTCTTACATTTCCCAGCTGTTAGTCATTTATTCAAAATCTTTCCCTTCATCTCCGCCCCAATTCCTAACCACCATGTCACCTGTCTTCAATTTCCACAAAAAGCACGCTGCTTCCTGTTGACTCTTTCTATCATATCACCGTGTGCGTTCTAAATGCCCACTCCAATCCAGGAAAAGAGAAATCAATTTGTTTCTGTGCTCCATTAACAGCAGGTCATGCCTAAGCATGGATATTTTGATGCTTATCTTCAAACATTCTTAACTTGGGCGATAGGTAAAGGCTAGTGGTCAGCTTCATGCCGCGGTCGCCTTACCCCCAGATACATTCCGCCGGTACAGGACGCTGAACGATCCCCAGAGTCGGTCAGGACAATGGAAGAAAGAATATCTGACTCTGCTGGGAATAGAACCCGGATCCCCACTCCTCTTCAGCAAGTAGAACAGTCACTGAACTGACTGCGCTATCTTGTCCCCCCCCCCCCCCCCCCCCCCCCCCCCCCCCCCCCCCCCCCTCCCCCACC
>Ga0136643_10013616_pt1 | contig 12186 bp, 7 predicted proteins | sample TergutLab28metaG_FD_96883 | JGI IMG/M metagenome (GOLD analysis project Ga0136643, IMG submission 96883) | Labiotermes labralis P1 segment gut microbial communities from Petit-Saut dam, French Guiana - Lab288 P1 (version 3) (version 3) | ecosystem: Host-associated > Arthropoda: Insects >...
AGCAGTCGGCGAGTAGGAAGGGTGGAATCGTTAATATTTTGTGTTCTGCTGTACGGTGCGTCTGTGGCACGTTGCAGATGCGTGATCTTTGGCGACCTGTTTTCTACTTTACTTTTGATTCTATCATAAAAATATTATGTTTCTGCGGCTGTGTGTTAAAGTTTTGAATTACACACACACACACACACACACATTTCACCACCAACTAGTTGCACAATGTTTATATTTATTATACAAAGCTCATACACGTTTCGGCGGTACATTTTGTCCATCTTCAAGAGTTGAAACATGGTGTATCATTGGATAAGAAATACATACATTATGCAAATATTGTATGCTTTCTTCTGGGTAATTCCCCGACTTTTGAATTTTATGTACCAACGTTTCGTGACACACTGTTCCATCTTCATAGGCGGGTAGGTACCTACCCGCCTATGAAGATGGAACAGTGTGTTCCGAAACGTTGGCATATAAAATTCAGCCGCCGTGAAATTACCCAAAAGAAAGTATACAACATTCAGAACACGGCAGAAGTTTGAAATCAAGAATTATGCAAATGGTTGATAGGAAATTAGTGTGTATTGGACTGTTACACGGAAAATGTTCATCAAATTTGAATTATAATCGTAGTACGAATGTATCCTTGAAATTACATGAACTCTGCTACAATGCAGAACCATAGAGAAGCGTGGTTTTATGCCTAGGGAAGAAATTCCGTACCTTTTGTGGAACCCGAACGCTCTTGACCGTGTCATCATTAGCTCGCCGCGGATTTATATGCTGCATCAGCTGAATTCAGTTCAAACCTTCATATCTTTTTTCATGTAATACGTTTTGTAGTGTCATCCATTTACATCTATGTCTTCCAAGGGCCTCTTCCATTCACGGTTTCCGACCAAGATTTTGTAGGTATTTCTGATCTCTTGGGTGCTACATTTCTCGCCATTCTCATCTTTGGTTTGATCGCAGTAAAATTGCATGTTTCTCAATGTTATAAACACGTAGGGTGGGAATTGGGGAGGGTTTGATTTCGTAACCCGATTTTGTCATTTAGGCATGAGTATGTAACCGGTGCTATCTGAGTGAAACTCACCGAATCGTAGAAGACTGTGCGAGGTCACCATACTGATTTGAGGATTGCAGTCGGCGGTATTGAATGTGGATTGTGTACGTGCGCGAAATGGTAGGATTTTAAATAGTATTGAGTTAGCAGTAAAGTTAGTACGGTCATGTCATATTCATTTTGTTGCTTCAGTTCTTCTTTCTTAAGTCTGTTATGTAGATTAAAAATACGTAGTTAGTACAGAAGGATGGGATTACGAGTGGAGGCGGGGGAAAAGAATGCATGTAGATTGTTATCAAGTATGTCTCACGCACATATGCGCTTAGTTTACCCACGTTCATTATTCTACCCCTTGCAGTAATGCTGGTATTTATGTGTGTGTGTCCGGGCGCTGGCAATATTTCTAATAAAGTCAGATCTATCAAGCTGTATGAAGTAAGGTTATGTAAGTCTACACATGCTAATTGTGTACTTAGTTTTAAGCGCGTTCGCAAAAGTGCAAAAAAGACTATAGCGTCATGTCCGTCCGTCCGCATGGAACAAGTCAGCTCCCACTGGTCGAATTTTCATGAAATTTGATATGTGTTTTTCGAAAATCGGTCGAGACTAATCAAGTTTTGTTAAAATCTGACAAAAATGACCAATACTTTACGTGAAGATCTTTGTGCATTAATTGTGTATATGTTGCTCAGTTTTTCATAGAATGAGAGATGTTGCAGACAGAAGTAGTAGAGAAAATCAAAACACGTTTTTGTTCAATACTTTTTTTTTTCAGAAATCTTTCCATTTGTGAGATATTGTGGAAATATATGGTAGAACCAAACAGGCCTTACATGACGGTATAATGCTTCGTAGAAAAGATGGGCTTAGCCTTCCGGATAAATAAGGCAAGAAAACGGGCACAGTCATAATAGTTAATACTTCCTGCTTTTCCACGGCAGCAGTGGTTGCGCGAACGCGCCGCGTCGTTACATTACGAGTATGTACATTGTCTGTCTTGTTACATGTTGCTTTTCCGAGGTTCAATTCGGGAATAACCCCATATAAGAAAATTCAGGTTTGGCTGTCTGTTACTTTTTTAGGCGCGTTCGCGGAGTTGCGAAAAGCGACTATTGGCTGCGTTATGGCTGTCCGGCTGTGTGTATGGAGCACCTCGGTCTCCGTTGGATTTTCGCGAAATTTTATATTGGGTGTATTTACTGAAATCTGTTGGAAATGTAGTTTTGGTTGAACTCTGACAAAAGGAATGGGCACTTCACATATAGGTCTACCGATGTTTGTGACTGCTTTGGTTACCGACGTTGCCTGGTTGCCGTGTATATTAATCGATAAGTGAAAAATAATCAATTATCGATGCCGATTGGTAGTAATCGATAGCAATGTAATGTAAAGGTGAAGTTTACCCTAGAATAGGCCACGAAAACCCATAGGGGGAGTAGAGGTATAGGTCTACTCTTTCTTTAACCTCGGCGCTAGATGGGGTGAGTGGTCAACGCCACGCCTGGGCTGCTTTACCCCCAGAAAAGAGACCCGGTACCCATTGTATAGGAGGCTGTGTGGGCGCCAGGGGCGGTTTGGACTGGTGCGGAAAATCTCGCCCCCACCGGGACTCGATCCCCGGACCGTCCAGCCCATAGCGAGTCGCTATACCGACTACGCTATCCCGGCTCCTAAATCGATAGTAATGTACCTTGCTTTTTCTTGTAGTCTACGTGATACATACTTAAGGATAATTAAAAGTCGTGCTTTCGTAGTTAATGCTTTTTAATTGTGTGTAGGAATATGAAGCGTGGCATCTGTGTAAATTATAAATGTACCAGCAGGTTGCGTACTAAATATTATTTCTAAGACAGTAATTACAAAATATTTAGACAAGGTAGAGAGCTGAGGTTATGTTTGGACCGACAATTTTAACACAGAATGTACGTACACGTGTTCTGCAAATAAATGTAATAACGGAACGTAATAATAGCAGGAACATGTTATTTTTTTTTTGTATGATTTTGAACAACAGCGAAACTATGACGACGGATTAAATGTTGTGACCATTTGACAAGAATCCAGGGTGCAAAGATTCGAACGCACCCCACTCTTAGGTCGTGTGGAAATTACCTGTCTTCAGATCATCGTCGTTCTGGCATTTTTCTGTCACGCGTAATATGTATTATTAACGATTGTACCAATACTTCATATTTTTGTAATAAAAGCCAGCGAGATGCACTGTTTCTCTAATTTATTTCGCTAAAGAGTTCTACATGTTTCGGACAGTTCTAAAGTCCGAAACATGTAGAGTTCTTTACCAAAATAAATTTGAGAAATAGTGCATCTCGTCGGGTTTTACTATAAGAATATATCACGATGCACTGTCCTCCGAATGTCAATGCTTCATGCTCATATTTCATTTATTTACTGTCGACGTTGTATATATGATCTTAGCAATTTACAGTGTCGTCAGATAAAAACAGTTCTTTCTTCTCTGAGTATTGTAGCAGAATGGTATGACAAGATGGAAGTAACGTAGCGTATTCGGTGGAAGCTGGGTTTGCGGCTAAGGCTTATCTTGTTTGTACCGTGAACTGGAGTGCATCATTAATCCGCGGTGTTTGAGAAAGATGAACCGATTACGTCACCTAGTGTGCAGAAGCGTTCGCCTGCAGAAATGGTTAAACGTTTGGCCATTTGGGTTATAGTTATTTAAAACAAGTCGTCTGATGTGTCACGCAACCAATTATCCGATACACGGGATAACTGCTTCTCGCCAGTCGCTTATACTGTTGCCTGCGTCGCGTTTGGTGAATTGCTCTGCCGACTTACGGACTACCAGTTAACTCAATACAGCATAGTCCCGTTTGAGGAGCTAATAATCGCTAATGTTTTTTTTTATATGGCGCTTGGTCACTAAGGGAAGAACATAAGGGTGAGAGTGTTTGACAGTAGGGTGCCGAGGATAAAAATTGGCCTTACGAGGGGGGAAGTAACTGGAGGCTGGAGAAAACTGCATCTTGAATAGCTTATAATTTTTACTCTTCGGTAAACATTTTTCGCGTGACCATATCGAGAATACTCGGATGGGCGGGGCATGTAACACTCTTAACAAAAGAGTTCATGCACATTTTGGATGGGTTAGCTTGAAGAGAGAAGATACTTCGGAAATCCAGGTGTAGATGGGAGGATAATGCTACAGTGGATCATCAGATTGATTTGGTTCAGGACAAGGGCCAGTGAGGGATTATTGTTAACACGGTGATGAACTAAGGATTCCGTTACAGATGGGCAGTTTCGCATCTAGCCGAGAAACTGTTCAGGTATCAAGAGCGACTGTGCTCCGTGGAGTTATTCTTACTTTCATCTATATGCAGTGTGCGATTTTTGCAACCGCGGTGCACAACTTCTCATCTCAGCAGATCAGCTTTCGTCGTAGCGGAGAGATGAACTTCTAACTTCTCAATCAGGACTCTGCTCCATGAAGTTAGTCGTATGTGAGGATATGCGCAGTTTGGCGTTTTTGCGGCAGCGGTGCCACGACCTCTGTTCTCTGCAGATCCTAGGACCAAGCGGAGCGTTCTCCCGATGGCGCTGCTGTCCAAGAAGGGTTGTGTGTAGAGAGGGTTGGTTGGGGTTGCGTGCGTATTGATCGTCTAGACGGTATAGGTTTGTGTGGGGTGGGGCGAGAGACGCCGTCTGGCAGCCACATGAAGAAGACTGCCTGCCCGACCTGTATGCTTCATCGCGGTGAAGGTAGTAAAACACTCGCGGTCGATTTGCTGTTATTTAAAGTGACCAATTAATCGCAGCACACGATTGATACGTAAAAATATGATGCACGTGATGTGTATTATGGCTTGGTAATGTGATGGGAAGAGGTTTAAATCCTTACTGAATGCAGGCTTGCCTCCCATATTTTATGTGAGGGCTAGTTTAGGAGGAGCTAAAACCGTTGTTGCAGTTTCACCGTTGTGGCTTCCAGACGTCAACGTCCCGACAGGAGGAGGGCGGTTAGTTACTGTTTACCATTCAGGGGTCAGAGGGGAGTAGTTTGAAGTAACTTTGGTGTGAAGAACCGCGTGATATACATATGGTTAAATGAATATATTATCAGTTTTTGACCTTGGCTTGACATATTTTATAGGCACACCGAAACATGCACTGTAAGGGCACTATTATTAGTGACAGAAGTAGGCTTGGACGACGGGGTCTGTGTTGCTGACAGAGCCGGTGCTTTTCCCATTTCTCCGTCACGTCACTATCGGCTGTACCGTGTTGGCCTAACCAGACTCCTGTACTGTAAGGACTGAGCGTGTGTCTGGGGATAAAACAGCCGGAGCGTAAATCCGACCGTTGGATATTGTGCCAAGGTTAAGAGTGTATGGAGCTTTACTTCCGCTCTCCCATTCATCTTGTGGTTCTCTAAGGGCAAGGACAGTTGTACTTTACCTTTCCGAATAATTTGGGTATATGATGATATTTGCAAGTGCCCAGACACGGACTAACCCGAATCTGAAAAGACCCATGTCGGATTTCTTATGTCTCTACATGCACAATTATAGGTACAGTAAATGAAAATAACAAATGTGGCATTAATACTTCCATAAACCTGTTTCTTACCATGCAGTAATAATGAAGAGCTGTATGGGGTCATAGTCTTATCACCCCGTGTCGAACTCGAGTATATGGAACACCACGCAATGTGGATTTGCATGTCACCATTGTTCTGTACAGCTAGCCATCAGAGGACTAACACTCCGTTGGAATTTTGACTGCTGTTTCGCCATGTCGGAGATTCATGCTGTTGTCACGTGTCCATATTAGACGAAGTTCAAAGGGAGGGATGTGTACTCCATAAAATATCCAGTGAGAGGAATGTCGTTCACACGGCGACTTGGATTAGTGGGCGAGGCTATTACCTATACAGTGTCCGTTTAAGAAGTTCTCAGACTTTAAAATTATATGACCTCATGATGATTGAGTGTGGTTTAATAGACCGTCGTGATCCTGTTACAGTTTTCATTCAGTCCTGAAGTGTTTTTTATTCCATAAAAATGCTTGTCTGTTTGCAAAGTGTTAACGGAATAGCGTATTTGTGTGAAAGTTGGTTACAAAACTACGAAAGAAACTTACAGTTGTTCGAAGTGGCATTAGACTGTGAGGTATTGTGCCGATCAACAGGATTTGAGTGGTACCAACGTTTAAAAGTCGTTTGGCACCGTGGGGAGACCACAGTCTTTTCGGCCGCCCTTCCATGTCGCTGATGAAAAAATTGGTGCATTAAATTCCCTGGTGCATTAGATGGACAATTAATATGACGAGAAATGGCGGAAGACTTGGGAATATCCGTAGGATCGCGTTTCGTAATTTTGACTGAGAATTTGGGCATTCTTTTGTATCCTTAAAATTTATTGCAGGACTTCGACGGCTGAACAAAAAGAGAACGGACTGAACACCTGCACAGACCTTTTGCGACATGCCGAAGCGGACAAGAACTTGATGAAAGTAATTATTACGGGTTATGAGACGTGGGTCCACGTGTATGATTTCGCAACGAAGCAAAAATCTTTATGGGGGAAGTGAGAATCGCAACTGGCATGCGGTTTTGTCTCGTAGCTGGATCCCCTAGTCTTTAGCACACCCTTCTTTTAGAATTTAAACACTGTTGCTGACGCATGATATAGGGTTTTGGTGGGGAAACCTGAATGAAAGGGATAACTTGGAAGACCCAGGCGTAGATGGGAGGATAATATTAAGATAGAACTTCAGGAAGTGGGATTTGATGGGAGGATAATATTAAGATGGATCTTCAGTAAGTGGGATTTGAGGGCATGGACTGGATCGATCTGGCTCAGGATAGGGACAGGTGGCGGGCACTTGTGAAAGCGGTAATGAACGTTCGGGTTCCATAAAATGCGGGGAATTTCTTAACTTGCTGAGAACCGGATAGCTTCTCAAGAAGGACTCTGCTCCATTGAGTGAGTAAGTAAGAAGGTGCTAACGGATGATAGTCTTGTCAGAAAATTCTACATTCACCATGGAGCTGAGTATAGTCAAGTTTAGTGTCTGCACATTGCAGTGGATGCTAAGGAAATGGGTTAAAACTTTAAGCCCCATAGTTTCGCCACGAAACAAAAAAACTGCACTTTCAATTCCTATACCAATCGGACAGTCTAGTGACAATGGGTGTGGTAAAGTCAGAATTTCTAACTGGAATATCCTTTCGCGAAGCATTTTGCGGTGGTAATAAAGAAATACGTCAGTAGAGCCATACAGCAGAAGGTTGACTGAAGATGAATGCTTTTCGTATGCTACGGGATAATTTCCTACAGTTGCTGATATATGATAGAGAAATTCTTTACTTGGATTTCTGGCAAAACACCAGTTTTGTACTTCTTAGTCAGGATCTGAAATTGTTGTAGGTCGGAAAATGTATTTTATTTTTGGCAACGCGACATGAACCGTTGAATCCTCTGTTCATATTGTTAACCATTTATTCCCGTGCCTTTAAAATTGAGCTTTCAGAAGGACTAGATTCTGGTCTTCATTTATTTAGGTGTAGTAGGACATGTTTTTGTTACCTGGACTTCTCATGTTTCTTCAGACTTGAAAGGACTACGACCTAGAATAATTTTCGACGACTGGACACACATCAGGAAGTAAGATACGCGTGATGAATTTGGCAGTCTTCGTTTCGGGATGACTCTAACGCTAGGTGATTTGAGTTAACTAATTTGTCTGAAGTGTAGGTTTATTTTCAAATTAGTTTTTTTTCACATTTCAGCATTTTTCTGTTGCGTTGTATCACCGATACCCTCTTAGGTGACCACACTCGGTTCTGCAAAACTTCGGGGTTCACTGCACATGAGCTTTTAGCGCCAGGAAGTTGTTAATTGTAGTTGTTTAGGCCAAACACCGACACTGGTACAGTGACCGTTATTTTCGCATGTCTTTGTTATATAGGGAAAGAATTAAACAAATGATCAACCCGTTCGGATTCACACGGCGACTAATAAAAAACACTGTCACTGGTGGCACATAGTATTGGCGTCAATCTAGCTTCTTCCAGTATAAAGAGATCCACGTGTGCGCCCTCGGCGGCGCGGCGGCGACAGCAGTATCATAACAGCTCGAACAGGGGCGCGTGTACGTTCACTTGCAGTGTGAGGATCAGACACCGAGGGGTTAATAGGAACGTAGTGGTGTGATCAGTGAAGCGATTGTTGCTTAAGTCTGAGCATGTCGTCCTTGGTATCGAGTGACAGTTCGAACCACTTTTTTAAATGTTTGAATTTGCATTTTCGTGTCCCGATCAAACGAAGATGAAAAAAAGTAAAATTTACTTCTTTTAAATGGTGGTTTTAAAATTCCGGACACCAGCGTAGAAAATTAGTCACGTTGGGATTTTCCAGCCGCAATAGAACAACGTAAATATGAACATAAATGTTGAGGAACACGAAAACTGCGAATGTAGAGACACCCGTAATGTTACTTTTGTATTACACCCCTACACATTTCGTAGGGAGAATTTGCTTTAATTCCGGAAGATATGTTTTGGGTTCAGCATTCATGTGTGATTAGGTAGGTAGGTAGGTTTTCACCCTTTTTATAGGCCACGCAGGCCCTTAGGGTGAGTAGAGGTATAGCCCCGGCCGCCTCTACCCCCGGGAAAGACCTGATACCCATTGTACAGGAGGCTGGGTGGGCTCCAGGGCCGGTCTGGACGGGCGGAAAATCTCGTCCCCATCGGGATTCGATCCCGGACCGTCCAGCCCGTAGTCATTCGCTATACCGTTATGTGTGATTAACCGCCCTTTTTTATGGAATCCCATGCTTAAAGATGAATACTTCGCCGACGCATGTGTCGTTGTTAAAATTTACTCAATAAAAATATAATAATTTGAGCAAATTAAATGCTAGGTTTGTGAACCTAAGACTTAACTTTGCGTCAAGAGAAATGAATGAATATAGGTACATAACATTGTTAAAAGCAAGTCAGGAAATTGCTTGTAAACATGTCAGGTAGTCATTTGTGGATACGCAGATGTCAAGTGTGCTACCTGAACACTACTTACTACTTGCTGCAACACACCATCAAAACACTTTTTGTGTCTGCAACCTACTCCTGCTTTGTACTTGACGGGCAATACCCTGTACTGCATTAAAGGCTTGGCGTGAACATTTAACGCCCAGCAGGAATTCTATGTATATGAAACGGCGGTACTCTGCATTGTTAACGAATATCCTGGTTCGGCTTCTAAATATGTTACTTATCGTTAAATTTCTCTTTTGAACAGTTTGCTCTGATCCTCTGGTTGATTGGTTGGTTGTGTGACAATGCAGACGTTTAGCGTCGAACGAGATCTGTGATAATGTTCGGTGGCATGTAGAGAACTGGGAGAGGAACGACCTTGGCCTATTTTAAGGAATTGTTCTGGCATTCGTCCCTAAGGACTAAGGAAAGCCGTGATTTCTTTATTTTGTGAAGAAAGCCGACACGCGAATGGGTAGGCTCATCTTCGAACACGGGTCTGATGCATTGCCACATCGTCTGAAATGTTTGGCGTGTTGAAAAGGGCGTGTCTCATTTAGGTAAGATCTTTTGGCTTCATTCTGCCTGCTGTCGGAATCTACGGTTATTAAGTTCGATGCCTTGCAGTGCCGCTGCTCTCCGTGTGCGAATACATGCGCGTAAGACAATCTAATGATTTCTTTTGGGTGGCTGTGAAACGTGGGCTTCATTTTGCGGTTAGAACGTACAGTACATGCGTCTGACAAGAGAATGGAGTGGGTATCTTTAGGTATAGTACACTTGTTGGGAACCGAAGATTTATTCACGCCTGATTATCTTAGGACTTCGATGCCTGCGCGTGAAGTCTCTGACCTGATGATGGTGAAACGCTGGGTTCGCGAACTTGTTAATAAATGTTCTTTGGAGGCTTCTGTTTTTTATGTGCGAGGAATTTAATTCAACATACATGCGTCAGCAGGCTTCGAACTTCGCATGCAAGAGGCGCCTGTAGTATATAGGTCGTCGAAAAGGCGTTTAGGGTTACGCTCCACATATGCATAATCTCGGTAGTGGATGTGGTGAGTGCGTCGCCCGCGTTTTCTTTGCTGAGCGCCATAATATGGAGTTTCATAACGTATACTCGTCACCTAAGATCATTAATGGACAAATCAAGGAGGTTGATATGGGCAGGGGGCTAGTCGAATGCATTGGGGAGGTGCGAATGCGTACAGAATTTTAGTATGAAAACGCGAAGGGAAGAGACCACTTGGGATGCCTAACCGTGTGTTCGAATTAAGTATTAAAACTGATCTTAAGAGTACAGAGCGTGAGGGTGTGGACTGGATTCGAGTGCCCCAAGATACGACACACAGGCCGGCTTTCCTGTACTTGGTAATTAATCTTCGGGTTTCTTAAAAATGTAGCTGTGTTTTTAGTAGCTGGGCTACCGTCAGTGGCTGTTGCACTCACAAACATTAGGTTTCAACGACGAATTTGTAGGTTCGTAGTAGAATTCTCTAGATATATATACTTCTGCTGTTTGCGGCTGAACGAGATCGAAGGTTGTGAATGTTCTGCTGTATTGGTGCCTAATGACGTTTTTATTTTCGGCCAATAAAGATGTCCCCGACAACAAGCAAGGCTATTGGAAGTTCTTCAGGTTCCAAAATAGTTTTATGGTTGGACGAGGAAATTTAATTTTGTAGCGCGTTTCAAGTACTGAGAAGACGTGTAGTAGACTTACCCCGCTCTCGTTTCGTTCTTTGTATGTTTTGCTACAAGGAGTGAAAGATGTGAGATATTTCGACGCAGTAGTTGGAGTTATCACTGTACATGGTTTTATGACATGTGATGACTCATAGGCTTCGGCTGAAGGGGAGTTGTGAAATAAGGTAATTGTTTTGTTGTAAACAGTTATGTGTAAAATGTTGTTAATATTGTAATGTGTATTAAATCAGTGCTTAGCAGACAGATGAATGTTAATTATAAAATCGATTTGCGTATTGTTAAACTGATTCACGAACTATGTGCACCTGCCTAAGAGTCCATTATTATTGCCGAATAATATGGTACGTCTTGCTCGCACTAACTACGTGTTCGTCTTCCTCGCACTACTACATGTTCGTCTTGCTCGCACTAACTACATGTTCGTCTTGTTCGCACTAACTACATGTTCGTCTTGCTCGCACTAACTACATGTTCGTTTTGCTCGCACTAGCTACATTGTTCGTCTTGCTCGCACTAACTACGTGTTCGTCTTGCTCGCACTAACTACGTGTTCGTCTTGCTCGCACTGACTACATTGTTCGTCCTGCTCGCCCTAACTACATGTTCGTCTTGCTCTCACGAACTACATGTTCGTCTTGCTCGCACCAACTATATGTTCGTCTTGCTCGCACTAACTACATGTTCGTCTTGCTTGCACTAACTACATGTTCGTCTTGCTCGCACTGACTACATGTTCGCCCTGCTCGCACCAACTACATGTTCGTCCTGCTCGCACCAACTGCATGTTCGTCTTGCTCGCACTAACTACATGTTCGTCTTGCTCGCACTAACTACGTGTTCGTCTTGCTCGCACCAACTACATGTTCGTCTTGCTCGCACTAACTACATGTTCGTCCTGCTCGCACTAACTACATGTTCGTTTTGCTCGCACTAACTACTTGTTCGTCTTGCTCGCACTAACTACATGTTCGTCTTGCTCGCACCAACTACATGTTCGTCTTGCTCGCACTAACTACATGTTCGTCTTCCACTAACTACATGTTCGTCCTGCACGCACTAACTACACGGTTGTCTTGCTGTCACTAACTACGTGTTCGTCCTGCTCGCACCAACTACATGTTCGTCCTGCTCGCACTAACTACATGTTCGTCTTGCCCGCACTAACTACATGTTCGTCTTGCTCGCACTAACTACATGTTCGTCTTGCTCTCACTAACTACATGTTCGTCCTGCTCGCACCAACTACATGTACGTCTTGCACTAACTACATGTTCGTCTTGCTCGCACTAACTACGTGTTCGTCTTGCTCGCACTGACTACAGTGTTCGTCATGCTCGCACTAACTACATGTTCGTCCTGCTCGCACTAACTACATGTTCGTCTTGCTCTCACTAACTAC
>Ga0136643_10013621_pt1 | contig 12183 bp, 4 predicted proteins | sample TergutLab28metaG_FD_96883 | JGI IMG/M metagenome (GOLD analysis project Ga0136643, IMG submission 96883) | Labiotermes labralis P1 segment gut microbial communities from Petit-Saut dam, French Guiana - Lab288 P1 (version 3) (version 3) | ecosystem: Host-associated > Arthropoda: Insects >...
TATGGGTGTGATGATACCAGAGGCTGTGTAATGCAATTTTGACCTCCTGATGATGAGCACATGTGCTCGAAACATGTAGAGGCATGAAATAAACTTATTGTAAAACAAAAATTTTGTGCATCAGGTTGGTTAATTACTGAGATAAATATACTGAGATGCACGGTCAGCAAAACATTAAAAAAAAACAAACAAACTTACTCCACAGACTTACTAATGTGTTAAGACATTGCTGTGACAGTCTCAGATGTGTGCTGAGATGCTCAGATGCAATTGAAGTCCATTCTGAAAAATATGCTCTTATTGTTTGTATGATAATAAAATGTAACTAATAAAAGATAAATTAATTTTATGGTTCTCTTCACAGTGAGTCATAATTTATGGTTATTTTAAAATGTTAAATGTATTGTTATCAATGGACATTCTGTGACATAGCCCTATCAGAATTAAAGATTTTTGACATGTTGTGTGTGCTGTTCATTAGATATAAATTATATAATATTCAGATTCACATCTTGTGTTTAATTACAATTATCCCCATATAAGTGAGATGATTTTTTTGGGCTGTTTTTGGTAATTAATTGCATGCATAAATGACATGCATTATGAGATGGTAGGTATTCATGTTCTGTGTATAATGAAGTAAAAGTATGGTCCATAATGACATTGAAAAATAAACAGAAGAGGGAGACAAGCATAAGGCCTAAGTGCCATTTTGAGGCTGACTGAACATATTCAAAATTGAATATACAAGTATATCAGTGGTAATGTACAGTTTATTACATGGTGTAATTGCCATAATTGTGAGAATGAAGTATAGGTTATTTGTAATTGTTACTTCATTACTAATTCATTATTGAACACTTTGCTACATGTGAGTTAAGCAGATAACAATAAAGTTTAACCTTTGCAGTATCTATTGCAGAGAATTATAGAAAAAAAATAATTTTTCCATTATTGTGCATAACTTTATGTAGGGCACTGAAAGTAATGAGTCCAATAACAACAGGACACAATAATTTTTTTTTCTGCAAATCTCGAAGGAATACTGTGTACAGTGTGTTAACTGCATTTTGTACCATCAAAAAAGAATAGTGTATACAGTAAATTGCTTACAAGTGTGAAAATTGTGCTGGCATTTTTATAACTGTGGTGGTTATTTGTTTCCACAGACAAGCAGTGGTTACAACATGATAAATCTTTCAACTCATCGTCATGGATCGATTGCATGAAGAATTACGCAGGTTTCAACTTTAAGCTTCCGTCCATCTCTTCACATCACAGCTCGAAAGATGGCTTGTATTCCCGTGTTGGTAACTTTCCATGTCCAGACTGTGGGAAGATATATATTTGGAAGACTTCTTTGATTCGTCATAGACGTGAGGAATGTGGCAAGGAGCCACACTTCCAATGTCCATATTGTTACAAGAAGACAAAACTGAAATGCAACTTGCTGAAGCATGTGAGAAATTGTCATCCCGAATCAAGACTCTAGAACAGTGTTTCCCACACTTGATTTCCTATGGTGGCCCTTTAAGTATGAAAAACTTCATGGTTTCTCTAACCAGTAAGACATATGCATAAAAAATTAAGTGAACTGCATACACAATGAAATTAGGGGCAGATTAAATTTGGGAAATGTTTGCTACCATTCGCTTCAGAATCTCTTGTCCTTCTGTTTTGTTATAGAAAAATGTAAAGTTTAAGATACACAGAAATACAGTCATGCATCACTTAACGGCAGGGATACATTGTGAGAAATTCATCGTTAGGTGATGTCATCATTGTGCAAACATCATAGTGTATATTGACACAAACTTTGATGGTATAGCCTACTACACACCTACGCTATATACTATAGCCTATTGCTCCTAGGTTACAAACTTGTACAGCACATTACTGTACTGAATACTGTAGGCAATTGTAACACATTGGTAAGTATTATAATATTATATTATAATATTATAATCTTGTGGGACCACCATCATACGTGCGGTCCGTCATTGACCAAAACGTCGTTATGTGGTGTATGACTGTATCACTTCATTTAACGTTGTGAAACAATGTGAAACATGGTCTGTCATGTTGAAGAAAGAACACAGGATAAGGGTGACTGAGAATGGGTTGCTGACGATTATATGTATTTGGACCTGACAGGGAGGAAGTAACAGGATACTGCAGAAAATTGCATATGAGCTTTCATGATTTGCATTCATTACCAAATTTCATTTTTGAGTGATCAAATCAAAGGAGGATGGAATGGGTGGTGCAAGTTGCACATGTGACAGAGGAGAGAAATGATTGTAGGGTTTTGGCTGGAAAATCAGAAGGAAAATGAATACTTGGAAGACCTAAGCTTCACTGGGAGGGTAATGTTGAAGCATCTTAAAGAAGTAGTTTGGGATAGTGTGTACCAGATTCATCTGTCACCAGATAAGGACAAGTGGTGGCCTGTTGTTTAATGAATCTATGATTTCCAGCAAATGCATGAAATTTCTTGAAGACTTATTAATTTCTCAAGACTGACATTGCTGCAGGGAGGTAGTTGGTAAATTAAAAATTAGGTGTGTTATAACATGTTATGTTAATCTTATATCATAGCAAATTCACTGGGCTGTGGAATAAGTAAACTGAATTAACTGGTTTTAAGTGAAGCTTATTGCAGGTTATTTGGTTTGTGAACTGCATTTCAAGAATTGTTTAGGTTTCTCTTTTTGAATTATTATTCTCGAAGGAGCCTCATCATCACTATCTACATACATTTTCCCCAATTCATTGTGTTGCTCAATGCAAGCCAATTGTTAATTCTCTTAGTGATACTATGTTTTCAAGGGTTGTGTAAAATTATAATTCTTCATTAGAGACGATTTCTGTAGATCTGCTGGCAACCATTTACACAATGAAGTTGTGGAACCACTGTTAGAAATTATTTTATGGCATATCATTATTAAAGAAGTGCCAAAAATTGCAGCATCTTTGAATGTATATGCACATGTACATGTCATGAGTAATATGTTTATTTGTATGTATTTTTGACCTATTGACATGACTAGGAAACTGTGTATACCCAGAGCTGACCTGAATATGGTAAAATTTTAAAATATTACCTCCCTCTGATGGGAATGTAACCCTCATGTGTCTAGCTAATGGCCAAGTACTTTGCTGCCTCATAGTTGTAGTATAGGGTCATTTTGCTGGCATATATCATCTGTCACTTCCTGTTGGTTCACTTACTGTATTGACATAGAACTTTCTCCCACAGGCATGGCAGAATAATTGTTGGAACTGACAAATAGTATTTGTCAAATATAATAATGACCCTGTGTAAACATTTTATGTAGTGTCCTGTCATATTATTAAAGTATGTATGAGGTACGTAATTCTGTACTTGTAATGGTCACGATTCCATGTACACTCTTCCTATTTGCCCAGTCATGCTGTAGATCCTTATCATCTTCTACGTTCCTGATTAGCTGTTTTCATGGCAGTGTGTTTGTAACATCCTGAATCCCCACTTAAGGTTCCTTTTGAAATAAATGTATTTGAACACTTAACTGAGGAAATTAGTTCTTGGAGGAAATGTTAATATTGAAGCTAACAACTTGGGGTCATTGAAGTTGAATGTGACATGAAATGTAGCCAAGAACAATAAGTGGTGGGTTCCAGTGTGACCTGTTAGGTTTCTTACCCAAATCACTTGAAATCTGAAGATGAAGGCAGCATGTTCCTCCATTTGTAAGACTTCAAGTTGTCAAAAATCAGCAGACCATAACCAAATTATATTTTATCACAACTTGTCTCCATAAAACAAGTGTTAAGTGTTACCAAACGCATCCCTTTCTGTGTTCCTTATGCATTTCTGACACTCTTTCTCTTTATTCTGTGATTTTAAGATTTACACAAAGTGGTACATTTAGCAGTACAATTTAGGTCTACCTCTGTATTATACAGGGACAGTATTATATCTGACCAATATCATATGTCACTTCCTGTTGAGATGATGATGGGTTTGATAGAGTCCACTCAGCCGACCATCCACGTGTGTGGCGTAATAGCAGTGGGAAGTAACAAATGATATTCATAAGATAAAACAGTAAAAATATTATTGTAAAAATTGCTCAGACTGGCAACCACCATGGTGGATATGCAATTCACATCTCTTGTGGACACTCTGATTAGTGTTGACACTGTGCACTGATGCACTTAGATTGTTAAGAAAGAACACTTTTCATAGCCATATCATTGGGTATAACTGCATCTCACCTCTAGAAGCTCACACTATTTTCTAGGTCAGCAGAGGTCACAGTGGTCAACACAGACCATGTCTGCAAGCACCAGATATGCATCATCATCACCACCACTACCACCACCTTCCAAGACAAAACATGAATTTGTTAATTTATTGAACCAATTTTGAGGGCCAAGTTTCCAGTTTTATATGTGTACATATTGATTATTGTGTTTTACATGTGTACATTTTCAAGTCATGTGACAGCAGCTCTTATGATATAATTAATTTTTAGTTTTTAATTAACCGACTGTTGACTGACTGACAAAATGGAACATAGTCCTTCTGGAGAAGCTAATAGTTCCTTAGCTAGTCAAGAAATTCCCAACATTATATGGACCTGAAATTTCATTACCACATTCACAACAGCCTGCCACTTGACCCTATCCTGGGCCAAATTAATCCAGCCCATATCTTCCCATTCTATTTCTTTAATATCAGTCATATTATTATCCTCCCATCTACATCTTCGTCTTGTGAGTGGTATCTCTCTTTTTTAAAGTTTCCTTACCGAAACCCTGTATGTATATCTTTACCCCTGTAAAAGTTAGTTTTAGACACTTATAATATAGTAATTCTCTTTTGTCTCTCAACATGTGTTTTAATTTTGTATCAGTCCTGTGAATGTTAGTGGTCTCTTAGTTTTAGTCTAAAATATAATTTTCTTTAGTAGATATAGTAACCATATTGTGTATAGGAGTTAGACACGTGTTACCAATTAAGATAACAGAAATATTACCTTTACAGATTTGAACTTCTGTCATCGTACATCTAGTATGAATGTAGGATTATCAGATGGCACTGCCTATCTTCAGCAACTGATAAATAGTTGTCAGCAATCTGCATCATCACATAGACTGTCAGATCAACATTATGTAAGCATTCCTGGACATTATCAGTGCCCAGATTGTGGGAGAGTGTACCGCTGGAGGAAAAATATGATGAGCCACAGACGGTTGGAATGTGGGAAGGAACCTCAGTTTCAGTGTCCATATTGCCCTCACCGATTTACACAGAAGAGTAATTGTAATACGCATATAAAGAAATTACATCGACAGTATGCACACAGTTTTTGAAAGACAAATTTATGCTTGTAATTTGTTTTTATTTATGATTAATTTGACCTTGCTTTTTAATAATTAAATAGCACCAAATTTATTTTATAATTAATGAAGAGAGAAGTAACAAGTTGTGCAGTGCAAGGCATCGGTGTGAAGCTGCTTGATTGGCAGGATTGTGGGTTTGAATCTCGTCGAAGGATGGATGTTCTTCTCTTGTGTTTATTATGTGTTGTGTAGATAGCGGGCCCTTGAGATGAGCCGGTCACTCATTTAGAGGAGTCCTACCGAGTGTGTATATCAAATTGTGTGTGATCTGGAAACCTTGAAAAAGAGGTAGACTATGCACTAGTTCGACTGTTGCACCACAGGAAGGGAAAAAAAAGGAATTAGTAGTGATAAAGTAGGATGATTTGTGACCAAAATTAGGTACTGTGGCTGGAAGGATTGAGGAAAAACAATATGCATGTACTGGTAATGAATGATTGTAACTTTCTTGAACTCAGGAAGTGAAAATCAAAGCTACAGATATGAAGGAATTCAGAACAGATTTTTTTTTTCCCCATGTTTCTTGGGTTTTGCTTGCAGATAATGAAGTAATAGTTTGTGGTGTTCTATGTAATACTTTTCTATATTTTCTTTACACATGTTCTGGTACATTCTGAATCTTTGATTTGTACGTATAGTTTGTTCTTGTGTTACAAGTACACTGTTTGTGTTACATAAAGTATTACTGGTCGCAGTGGCTTTCTGTGTGAGATGAGCAAAGAGACGGTTTTATTCAAGCTCACTTGTTAAAATGGCACAGTTTTGTAAGTGGTTTGAAATTTGTAATGTTCAAAATACTGATAAAACAAGTTTTCAACAACATTACTAGGAAATTTGTATTGTTAACTTGTTTGAAGAGTCATAATTCCCTTCTCATGACATTTGAATGAATTAAATTTCTCTTCAGTATTAAATGAAAACCATCCAGAACGTTTACCTAATACAGTACTGTGATGAGTAGACTGTTTGTAATGTTGTACATTTGAAAAGCAATGTTGGTAACACTGGAAGTTGCAGGACACATGTAGTTATAATGATTGTTACCACTTACATGCTGTTTTCATTTTAAAGAATCATCTGGTTGTGTATTATCTTGTAAATGTAAGTATTATGTTGCTGAGAAGCCAGGAATATGTAACTACAATTTTGAGACATGGTAGAACATGCTTCCTTTCACTAAACCTTTGAAGCACAAAATAAACCTCATGAACAATATTTCTTGTGTGTAGCATGGACAAGTAAAACGCTCGTGTAGCCCCCAGTTTCTCATAACAAGGTCCTTTTTGAAACATCAGTCTAATTATAATTCAGTTGTGGTCTGAATTACACCAGCAGTATTTATTTATTTATTCAGTTATTTATTTATTTGCTACTTCAAGTCTGTAGAGCTTTTTCTATTAATTTTCACATGAAGGGATGAGAATTAAGTGTAGTTTTAAATACTAATAAGTGGGATAATATTAGCCCCCAGGCTTAATTTCAGGACAGATTTACAGATATTTAGGGTGATTTTGCTCTATGTTGGGATTCTGTAAATGCAGTTTTCGATAGCATGACTGACTAACTTGGGTAACTAGTCTCATTCCAGACAGCAACACACTGTCTCAGATAAAATGATAATGAATTCTATGTGACTATATCCATGCAAGTCTTGTAGCCAGATAGTAAAGTGTGGCAGTTTTGACAGGGCCACTTTATTGTAGTTGATTTTTATGTCATTACTCTTTGATGCATTGAATGATTGTAATTATAATTAATGAAATGTGAAGTGACTGTTGTCATAGTTGTTCTCAACATGTCATAAGCGAAGTCCTTATGTCAGACAGTGTGAAATGTTGATAATGTATTTGTTGAAGATTGTAGTCTGTTGGGATGTTACACTATGTCGACTTGTGTGGTAAATAGTTACTGATGTTTCAGAGGAGTGTAGTCCTTCCATAGCTTTAGTAACTATTAACTAGTCAAAATGGTGTAACATCCAAGAAGACTAACACTTCAGCAGCACCACCATGAGAACCCATAAATTTCACTACATGTATGTTTTCATGGCAGTATATTTGTGGTATGGAATAGTTTGGTTTGATGATGGTAACTGATGACTCAGCATTAAGTTTGTGTGGTGGAATGTTATGTAGTTTGTACAAATGATACTATTTGTATTGTAACTTATAGAAGTGAGCCCCTTGGAACCCTGAAATTCATTATATCACTGTCAAGAATATTTTTACTATCTATTGTTTATTAAAACTTTTTGTTTGTGATTTTGTAAGAAAATAAAACTTAAAACTAATTTATATTTTGAGAGGCAGTAATTGAATATGAAAGTACTCATGTCCCCCCACCCCCCCCACCCATCCATCAAGTGACATTTCATTAATGATTTCATATTAGTGTGACACTGGATGAAGTACCTAGTGTTGCTACAGTGACATGTTAAAGGTAATAATATTCCTGTCTGTAGTGTTTACCGTGTGAAGTAAGGGAGACATGGAGGTAAGCCTCTTCGTATTATTAACCTTGAAAACAGATGGAAGTCATGGATATAGCATGGGGACTATTAAAGGGACCACAAGCCATTCAGGATTTATGTTGAACAGCTTTCAGTATAATTGGTGGCATGCTGTGTGTGTTTGTGTGTGCAGATTTAACTAAAACATTCACCATAGTCTGTTGAATATATTTTTGTAGAGTAATTGATAACTAAAAGAAAAGAAATATGTAAAGGTAATTGGTTAGCACCAGAATGAAGGGTAATGGATTCTGCTTAGAGTTGAATGCAGAAAGCCCTAAATTTGGACAGATATCTACAGTTTTCTGTCCTTGTCCTAATGGGCAGTACTGGGGTAAGTAGTAATGTCTTCAGTATACCAAGATAAAAAAAATGTAAGTTTTACTGTACTGCATGTTTTTAGAGGTAGAGATGTAATGAAAAACTTTTGTGATAATATTTATGAACTTCTGGGAGAGAGTTTTTGGTCAAGACTTCAGTTAAGACTGAGTACCATGGAACTGGAGTCTACTTGTACAGAAATACACCTTTGCCATATGATCATAAAGCTTGCACACCTGCAAACTTTAAAAGGGTCATTCTAACCAAAGTGTTAGTGATAAATCTGAACAAGAGTTGTGAAAAATGTATTTAACATTTTGAAGCACAAATTACAAGTGGCGAATATTAAAAAATTCAGGTCCTGCTTCACAGTAAAGAGTCTTTGCCCTAGAGACAAATCATGTAAAGCTGCATGGTTAAATTATCACTGTTTATGCTGGAATGAGGTTCTCCATTCAGCTTTGATGAAGGTCCAAGTCTTCTGGGATATGACACTGTGTCAATTGGAAAAGAGTGACAAATATTTTGGAGGAGCTTGCTGCCTTTATCTTTAGCATAGTCTGAGTGTTGGACTACCCTGAATTTAGAGCTATCAGGTTTCTCTGAAATGGTTACCGTCTACAGAACTATGTATTGTCATAACACAGAAGACCAAAATTATGTCAACCCTCAGCTTCTACTCACTGTTCGGTACTTCAAATGTAATGTGCACCATGTTGAGCATTTGAAACTGGAAACTTATTGTGTGGCTTTTTTTGTTCTATCTGACTCTCATGGCTGAAAATTTCTGATGAGACATAACATTATTTTTCATAATTATCATAGTCTGTAGCTAGCTTTTACGGTATGGTATTCATAGCGAACAGTTTAGTTAACAACAAAGTGTGGGTATAACATGTATCAAACATTTGCCTGTTGGATGGAATGAAGCAAGATAATTTTCTTAAAATATGTTCCTTTACCAAGCATTTATTGATTGCGTGAACTAATTTTGTTTTCTTTCTTCCAGGATTGAACTATAAATATCCTGCAGACAACACATGGCAGGATTTAAATGCACGCATGCAGTTTATTGCTTCTGATGCCACATTGCAAATTGGCATAGGTGACACACGGGGCTTACCAGCAAATTTTATTGTAACTCATAGCCCCGCAATGTTTGTGTGTGATGCATGTGGAAAAGTATACCGCTACTACAGGAACCTTCAGAGTCATATCCGTCAAGAGTGTGGGAAGGAGCCACGAATCCTGTGTCCATTTTGTCCATACCGCACAAAGATAAAGAGCAATTTGAAGAAACATATCCAGATTAAACACCCAGTGACAGCAACACAGATTGTAATATGAAAAGATCAAGGTAAGACAGATGAAGTGGTCATTTCCTGGGGTTTTGACTCTGGGAATACAACACACAGGCAAAGCACCATGTACTGTCTTTTAGGATGGGGTGGAGAAGTACTGATTTAGGAAATGAACCCTTTTACTTGTCTGTCTTTTGAGATTTTTGAGTGAGATATGAGGTTCTCACAGCATGGAACTGGTACATTATGATCTTCTGGAATCTGATGCCATGTGGTCCACTAGATAAATACTGATGTAATAGGGGTACCTACTGCCTGCAGGTTCTGGGTAGGAGAATGAGATAGGGGAGAAGATGGGGGCAGCAGATTTTTCCAAAACATTGGTACATTAGGTCCTTGCTGTTTGTGGTCAGTGATATACAATAAAAATGCCTCTTAAAGTGAATCCAATTCAAGTGAGCATTTCAGTTCCTAAGGAATAATGTGAATGTGGGTTAGTGGGACAAATTCAAGTACAAATACAAATACAGTTGTGAACATTTAATAACACTCTTTAATATGGAGGAGAGATTATTATTCGGGTAATATTTTTATTAGTTTACTGATATGTATGACTACAACATAAATGTTTAATACATTGAATTGTTAATTTACAATTTATGAACAATGAATTGTTCATTAAAATTTTACTTTTTTTCAGGTGATGCTCAACAATTTTTGTGAATTTATCAGCGATCGCAGGCATGTGAAGGGCAGGGGAAGCTTATTGGTCACCAACATAAGTAATGGTCTGTTTTAGACAAGCACAATGTACACAATTAACTTTGCACGCAGTGGGGTAGTTATTTATTTTATGCATGGTGCTTGCCATTATGTAACTGATGGCAAGAACAACAAAAACAAAAACAACAAGAACAACAGCAACAACAGATGTTAAAATGGTTACTCACCCCTTAGAGTTGCATCTCACTGGCTGTGCAAGAGCTTATATCATGAGCAGGAGAATGGGAGAAAATGGTGAATGGATGCGAAATTGAAACTATTTTGTGCTGGAAAATTTGTGTTTAGGGATGTGATCCTTGGAAGTGCAAAAATATTTGCATATTGTGTTCAATAATTGTACAGCATATATGTGGACAAGTGGATTGCAACCATCCCTTGTTGGAAAATTGATGGTCCACAGATGTAATTCCTAGAAGTGCAGGGAATTTTTGTGTATAATTCCTAAAAATTTGGCCCCATATGTTCAGGGGGAAATCTATCAGAGATGTGGATGTTGGAGACCCCTCTATCTATCTACCAAAGAGCATGGTGTCATATCCCAGAAGACCATAACCTACAGCAGAGTGGCACACTTAGTAATACATATTCCAGTTTATTTTCTATGTGTGTATTCCTCCTTTCCTGTGTCACTGGTCTTACCCATTCTGTCATATTTTGTTTTTATATCTAAAAACTGATGGGATTCAATGGTGTTACTGTAGGTTACAAAATGCTGAATAAAATATTGTTAAAGTAATCATGTTGATATGTCAGTGAGACAAGAACAGGTAATAAATATCATATAGACAGCATGTACTGAAAGAAATTACCTTATTACTTGTTGTTGGCAAATTTGTCATTGATCCTAAATGGTTTCATTGGATATCATTGCATTATATGATTCTATGAGTCTATTTATGTTGATGTATGTCACCCCACCAAACCATTTGTTTCAGTTTCACAGCTGTCATCCTGGGTACCACATTACACTCTCACTTGTTTTTGTGACAGGCTGAGACAAATAGGATCCCATTTAACATTTTAACTGGCATGTCTTATGTGTACCAAGACTGCAAGTCATTGTCAGTTTTTATGCACTTTTTGTGCCTTTATTTTGTGTAGTTAATAGGCTACAGACTGGACAACCAATGAATTGATATGAGAGATTTTTCTCTCCTCCACAGTGTTTGGACCAGTTTTGGTGCCCAGCTAGCTGGTGTTCTGGTTGGTATTGGGGGCTGATTATCTGGCATTAAAGCAGCGTGGACATGAAACTGAGTGCTCACCTCCATCTTATCCCAAAAGTTGACAGTGACTGGAGCTGTACCTTCACCATCCCATATGTCTTTAATTTCTTGCTGTTCAGTTCAGTACATGACCAAATGGCCCTTTATATCTTAGGCAAATAAAACCCTTACTTTGTATAAAATTCAAATCATTATTAATTGAGTTTCTTAAGTCAGGCTTATCATACAAGACTAAGATTAATTTTACATTTTTCATTATGGCAATTTGGGAATAATTAATGAAACACAAGGAAAATTACCTTCAGGCTTTGCTGAGTATAATTGTCTTTGTAAGAGTGGATTTGTATTATCAATAAACTGCTGTGATAACAGTTAAGCTTGTCTCTCTGCATAATTAAGCACAATGTCTTGAAAGTGTAAAGGGGAATGGATGTATAGCTCCATGTATTCTTCACTGTGGGGTCAGGTGGAAGTGAATGGTCAGCTTCAAGTCTTGATTGTATTACCACTGTTTGGAGATCCCTGGTACTTGAAGAATAAAAGACCAACTTGATGTCACTTGCTATTTTATTTCACTTCTTATGTGCTCAACATGTTTCGGACATTAATATATCCATCATCAGGAGCTTGCGACTATTCTGTTGAATTACCA
>Ga0136643_10013622_pt1 | contig 12183 bp, 14 predicted proteins | sample TergutLab28metaG_FD_96883 | JGI IMG/M metagenome (GOLD analysis project Ga0136643, IMG submission 96883) | Labiotermes labralis P1 segment gut microbial communities from Petit-Saut dam, French Guiana - Lab288 P1 (version 3) (version 3) | ecosystem: Host-associated > Arthropoda: Insects >...
CAAATAATAGAAGCCACTACTCAAACATTGATAATAGCCTCGTTTCTTACATAATATGACAACATTATACACTTTTTTGTTTGGTGTATCAAGTGCTGACCCTACCCCTTTGTAGCTTTGTTTGACCTACAACAACTGATGCCCATTAATCGTCAGAGTAAACCGCAAGCCCAGCATATCAGCGGCGCGGCGGCAGAGGGTCATGCGGTGGAGGAAAATTTCAAAATAATCCATCACAGCGCATTGGGCGGTGTCGATTTCCAAATCTAGGTTAATCTCCGTCCGAGTTTCGTTAATGGTAAGGGCAGAGCCGGTGACGGCGTGGTTGACCCGGTCGTGAATATCAAAGGTGGCAATGTCCCGGTTCCGAACCCGAGTGCGGCGTACGTCGCTCTTGTCTGCCAGAATCACAGCGGCACAGACGGGGTTAACAGGGGCAGAGGTGCCCTCGTCATGGTTGCCGATGGCGGTGATGATAGTGGCAATCTCTTCCGGGTCGCCACCCATGTCTTCTAAGAGCCGGAAGGCGATTAAGGCCCCGGTCTGGGCGTGGGCGGTGCGGTTGACCACGTTGCCGATGTCGTGGAGAAAGCCCGCAATCTGCGCAAGCTCCGCCTCCCGCTCGGAATATCCCATGGTACGCAGGATATCCCCCGCCTCCATGGCGACCTTGGTCACATGGGGGAAACTGTGGTCGGTAAAGCCTTGGACGCTGAGGGTCTCGTCGGCTTTTTCGATGTAGGTTCTGATTTTTTTACTCTGTTGGATGTCGGGGAAACGAATCATAGCGGTCTCCTTTTATTGAAACGATTTAGACCGGAACAGATATAAGCTACGCTTACTGCCGGGGATTTCGCGTTTTTCTAATCGGGTAAAATATTGCTCAAATGCGGCCTCAAAACAAGGCTCGGTATAATCAGGGAAGATATCTGTCCGTGTTCGGAGCAAAATCTGCACCTGAGAATCCTCTTTCGGCACAAATTCAATAATCAGATGCTTGCCGAGGGAAGAGAGCCACCGGGCGATTTGGTCAAGGGGCAGATTATTCGAGATGGCAAGGTGGTGGATCACCGCCAGCATCAGGATGGCATCAGGCGTTTGCCGCTGGTCGATACTACCCCGCTCTAGGTTGGCAAAGCCGATAGAGGGGCTGGGCGTTGCCAAATCTAACAGCAGGGGAAGCATGGGCTGATGGGTTTTGGACACCTGCATAAAATTACGCTCAACCGCAGTATGGTCAATGTCAAAGGCCACCACATGGGCCCCTTTGCTAATAGCCAGCTTGGAATAGCGCCCATCGTTTGCGCCGAAGTCCCAGACGGCCTTGCATGTATCAATTTGGTCGAGATAGGCGGTCACGAATTCTTCTTTTGCTTTTGTGCCATCCTCAGAGTAATTTGTGCGACTGTAATAATCGCCCCACTCGGTCACTGTTTGCTTGGGGTTCAGTTTTTCGATAAAATGCAGCATAGACTGGGCCATGGCGGTGATATTTCGCTTACTGACACTGGCCATTTTGCCTGTTGGATTGGCCTGTTCTTTCCCGTCCTCGCTGTGGCGAGCAATGGTGCGGGCGTGGAGACGGATATGTCCATAGCCGAACGTACCCAGTTTGCCCCGCAAAATACTGTCCGCTAAATCCAACGGAATGCCGTCAATATGGGCCAGCATCAGCTTAGAAAGGCGCACGTCAACCTTTGCCATCAACAACAACGGCGCCAGAAAATGGCGGCAGAACTGCCCATATCCAATCCAGGGCATCCCCTCTTGATAGGGTTCAAAGGAAAGGGTGTCCACCAGCACGGCATAGCCGTTTAGAAACTGGATGTTGTAGGCATTGGCATCTTTGAGGATCATCCCATGGTTCAATGCCCGCAAATGAATACGCAGAGTGGTGAGGGCGGCTTGCTTGTACTGGCCGAAACACCACTCATAGGGATAAGAGATAAAGGGGATTTCTTTCGGGCGTATGACCAAAGCCCCTGCGTCATTGAGGCACGGAATATCCGCCTCTTCATGGGGCACCATGAGCCGGTGTTGGATGAGTTCTTTGTAAAGCCCGGAATCCATCAGTTGTGTGTACTGTTCCCGATAGACGTGGTTGATTTGCCGATAAATTTTACCGTCCTGCCGGAATACAAACCCGGATGGGTCTCGGAAAGAACTGGCTTCCCGCTCACTCATCGGTGTCCACCTGCTCGAAGTTGTCGTTGGCAGGGTCAGCTTCTGTGGGGACGGCATCCTCTTTCGGCTTTTTGCCAAACAATGCCGCAATTTTGTGCCGCATTGTGGCAAACAGAACCCCGAAAAACGCTAGGCCGCCTAATAGAACTTGTACGATCATACTACCAAAACCTGGGTCAAAATACATATCTTTGTCCTCGCTTTATCTCTATATTTATCAATATTCTAACAATTGATAATTTTCGCCTACAAACCGATTGACCAGTATGCGGGATATATTTCTGGGATCCAGCGGTTCATCTAGGCCGCCGTATTGCGGCGGGATGCGGACTGCACTGAATACGCCGTCAAAGAGCGGGAGAAGGTCATCCAGTGGAAGCCCTCGGTCAATCAACAGATACTGATATGTTTCAGGAAGGTTTAAGCCATGTTCTGCTTGTAATACGATAGCAGCATTTGGGTTGTTCTCCAGCACCAAGTCAATTTGCCGCAACATTACCATGATGGCATATTGGTGTGCAATGAGGTATGCGTCCGTTGAAAAGGGGTAGATATCTTCTGACTCAACCACATCCATCCACCGATAACCATGGGCTAAAAATGATACAATAGTGACTAGCTTTGGAGATTCGATAGAAAAAGAGTCAATTAATGCAGCATACATGGAACGCTCATTTGGAAGATTTTTTGTATCTGCCGTAAGCTCATTTACCATAATAGATGAGTATGAATCAGATGTCAATGCCCATAAACTTTCATCAGGGCTTTCATTTTTGGGCAATGGTGTTGTAAGAGAAAGAAGTTCAATTAAGTTGCCAAAACCCTGCCAGAAATGCTCTCCTAAATCCTCGTATGTAAATAATAAGGGGGGGTATCGACCTGCGCACACCGTGGCATAAAAAAAGTCTAATATACTGTTTGGCCAAGTGAGGCTATCTGAACCACCTATCATGATTCTCGTATATTCAGCGTCTGAAAAAGCTTGAAACAGCTCGTTATTGGGAGCGACATCATTTGCAATACAAATTCCGTCCTGCGTAAACCTATCGTCAATTGCATGAAAACGATGATAAGCAAGCAGATGTGCAGTATCCGCTAAAACCGCACCGAGCCAGCTGTCATAAAAGGCAGGAGATTTTAGAGCAGGAATTCCATATATTGTTACCCCTGTATGCAAGTCCGCATCTTCATTAATCACAAAACCGCGTTGCGTCAACTCGGCCCTCAACTCTTCCTGCCCATCCCCAAAGAACTCCTCTATAGCGGCAAAATTCACCATACCATCCACATGAAACCAGTAAATATCTGGACTGGGCAACGAATCATCCACGACAAACTGTTGTTTAATATAAAAATCGCCTTGTGCTTGTCCGCGCATGGCAATTTCGACACGCACACCCGGGGCAAGGTTAAACACAAAAAGTACGCACATAACCGCGGACAAGGCTAAGAAGGCTGGACGAATGGCATGAAATGAAGGATCATATCGACGGAAACATAGTGTCACCAGCAAAACAATAACCAATAAAACAAGCCAAAACAATGCTCTTGGCAACGTTGGCATAAAAGAAGATGCCATCCGATACATCGACTCAAACAGCCAAAAAAATACCCAGAATAAAAGCGAGGACACCATAGCACCTTCATAACTGCGAGAAATCAGACGAAACAAGAAAAATAAGCCTAGACTGATTATGGCAAAGGCGGCGGCCAGCACAAGGGCGTGGTCAAACCGTATAGGATTTCGAGCAATATTTTGGTTGATCAGGAAAAACAAAAAGATATTGGGCAAAAACATGATTGCGCCAACATATAATAATATCCCTTTTCGAGAGATATCTTTTGTTTGCGTGGTATCCATAAATTACCAGCCTCCCTCTCGACACCTATCATAATACAAAACGGACAACAATGCAAGCAAGACTTGGCAGTACTACCCGAATATCCCCTCGCATATAGATTAGCTATAGTCACGGCGTAGGTGACTATAGTATGACTATGGGGAGTGGTAGCTTTTGAAATCGAACATTGAAGAGCGTGCCTGTGACCTAGCGGTGTACATTATAGAGAGCAACGCGACAGTGCGCGCGGCAGCCAAAGAGTTTGGCATTTCAAAATCCACCGTACATAAAGATTTGAGCGAGCGCCTACAGCAGTTTAATAAACCCCTGTATCAACAGGTAAAAACGGTGCTGGAGAAAAACAAAGCAGAACGGCACATCAGAGGCGGGATTGCCACCCGGATCAAGTATAAAGGGGAATAGACGAAAAAGATTGAGCCTTGAAGTATATCGGGGCTCAATCTTTTTGTGTAAACGGCGAATTTGTGTGTGTCCGTTTAGCTTGTCGTGACAAAGAGGTAACTTTTGCATCAAATCGCTCCTTGTGGTATCATAGAACCGAACTGTAAACTAGAACGAAATCCAAGGAGGGCCCACAGCATTGTTTGCTTTGAAACATGTGAACTATCAAAACATATTGCGCTACCCCGACATGACAATACCGGCGGGTGTTACAACATGTATCTGCGGAGAAAGCGGCTCAGGGAAAAGTACATTGTTAAAGTTGCTCAATGGTGTCATCTCCCCCACAGAGGGGGAAATCACGTATTCCAACCAAACACTAGAAGCCTATGACCCGATATTGCTCCGAAGAGAAGTCCTTCTCGTGAGCCAATCGGTTTATTTGTTTGACAAGTCAATCAAAGATAATTTTAACGAGTACTACGCCTATCGCAATATAGACGCTCTGTGTGAGGCGGGGATGAACCGCTATCTTGATATTTGCTCTGTCAGTCTTCCTCTGACCAGCATGTGCCATGTGTTGTCAGGCGGAGAGAGGCAGCGGGTATTTATCGCAATTAACCTGTCGTATCAACCGAAGGTATTGATGCTGGATGAACCCACCAGCGCACTGGACGACAAAAATGCAACTGCGCTGATTGAACATGTGAAGGCATATTGTAACGAAAACCAAATCACGCTGATTATTGTCTCTCATGATAAGGCGATAGCGGAAAAGTATGCGGACAACATTATAGAGCTTGCAGGGGGTGTGAAGGAATGAATGACATCATATCGCTCAACATTGGACAATTTGCTCTGATATACTTGCTGTTACTCGTGGTACTGTCCGTAATGAAAAAATGCAGAATCAATCAAACGAAGCTACTGGTTGTCGCCAGTGTACGTATGACGGTACAGCTTGTATTGGCGGGACTAATTTTAACCTACATCTTTGATAACCCGCACCCGGTTTTCACGGTCTTATATATTCTCATCATGACCGGCTTTGCCTGTTATATGGCAATCCGAAGGAACAAAACAATCAATCGGAACTTCAAGTGGATTGTGGCGGCATCGCTTTCTGCCTCGGGTATAGCGATCGTGTGTTTTTTCATTATGGCGGTCGTTGGGGTGAGCATTTTTAATCCCCAATATACCATCCCCATCAGCGGCATGATCATGGGGAATGCCATGACGGGGGTAAGCCTTGGCATCAAAACATTCCATGAAAACATCCATTCACAAAGGGCGCGGATAGATGCACTGGTCAACATGGGCGTAACCCCGCCCAGAATCCTGACACCCTTTGCAAACCAAGCGATTGAGACGGCGTTGTTACCGACGTTAAACTCCATGCTGGGCATGGGCATTATTTCCTTACCGGGCATGATGACAGGGCAAATATTATCAGGGACATTGCCGATGACGGCGATTCTCTATCAGATTGCAATCATTATTGCGATTAGCGCAGTTACATGCCTGTCTGTGTTCTGTGCGCTGTTTTTTGGTTATCGAACGTTGTATAATAAGCGGAATCAGATTATAATTTGAGGTGATTAAACATGAAATGTTCCAATGTAACATCCTGCGCTTGTCCCAAAGTAGAATGCGAAAACCACGGAAAATGTTGTGATTGCGTGATCAAGCATCGTGACACGGACTCATTGCCATACTGTCTGTTTCCGGCACAGGATAAAAGTGTGGAACAGTATTACCGCAGTTTAAAAGAGCGTTTTGAGCCGTAGCGGTATCTTGCGAAGCGAGATAAGTCGTGATATAATAACACAGATTTTTTCATAAATGCCGCAAACCTGAAGGAGGCGCACCCATGACATTCAAATCCGACATTGAGATCGCCCAAGCCACCAACATGCAGCATATCCGTGATGTTGCAAAATCTGCCGAAATTGACGAGAAATACTTAGAGCAATACGGCAACCACAAGGCAAAAATCGACTATAGTTTCCTAACCGACAACGCTGGGAAGCCAGACGGCAAGCTGATTCTGGTCACTGCCATCAATCCCACCCCGGCAGGGGAAGGGAAGACCACCACCACCGTTGGCCTGTCTGATGCGCTGCGGAAAATCGGCAAAAAGTCCTTCGTGGCCCTGCGGGAGCCGTCGTTAGGGCCTGTGTTCGGGGTCAAGGGCGGTGCCGCCGGGGGCGGGTATGCCCAAGTGGTGCCCATGGAGGACATTAACCTCCACTTCACCGGCGATTTCCACGCCCTCGGGGCGGCGAATAATCTGTTGGCGGCCATGCTGGATAACCATATCCACCAAGGCAACGAATTAGGCATCGATGTGCGGCGGATTACATGGAAACGTGCCGTGGACATGAATGACCGCCAGCTTCGCTTTATCACAAACGGCCTCGGCGGTAAGGCGAATGGCGTACCGCGGGAGGATGGGTTTGATATCGTAGTGGCCTCTGAGGTCATGGCGGTACTCTGTCTGTCTAAGGACATTGACGACCTGAAAGCTCGCTTGGGCCGCATGATTGTGGCCTATACACGGGATGACCGACCGATTTTGGCTTCTGACCTCAACGCCCAAGGTGCTATGGCGGCCCTGTTAAAAGATGCCTTGAAGCCCAATCTGGTGCAGACCTTAGAGGGGACCCCCGCCCTCATCCACGGTGGGCCGTTTGCTAATATTGCCCACGGCTGTAACTCTGTTACCGCAACGAAAATGGCCCTGAAACTGGGTGACTACGCCGTGACGGAGGCGGGCTTTGGTGCGGATTTGGGGGCGGAAAAGTTTCTCAATATCAAATGCCGGGTGGCAAACCTAAAGCCGGACGCGGTGGTCATCGTGGCCACTGTTCGTGCCCTGAAACACCACGGCGGCGTGGCGAGGGCCGACCTTGGCACACCGGACACAGCGGCCTTAGACCGGGGCTTGCCGAACTTGCTTCGCCATGTGGAGAATATCACGAAACACTTTGGCCTGCCCGCTGTGGTGGCCATTAACCGGTTCCCGACGGATGCGGTGGAAGAGCTGCAACTCATTGAAGACCGTTGCCGTGCCTTGGGTGTCAACGTGGCCCTCAGTGAAGTCTGGGGCAAAGGCGGGGAGGGCGGCGAGGCCCTGGCAAAAGAAGTTGTCCGCCTCTGTGAAGGGGAGAGCAAGCTGGAGTATGCCTATGACCTAGAGGACACCATTGAAGAAAAGCTAGATGCCATTGTCAAAAAAGTCTACCACGGCAGCGGCGTGGCCCTGACCCCGGCGGCGAAAAAGCAGGCAGAACAGCTTGCGGCCCTCGGGTTTGGGAATTTGCCCATCTGTATGGCCAAGACCCAGTACAGCTTTTCCGATGACCCTGCCCTTATCTGTGCGCCGGATGGGTTCACCGTTACAGTGCGGGGCCTGAAAGTGGCGGCGGGTGCCGGGTTTATTGTGGCTCTCACCGGGGATATTATGACCATGCCGGGGTTGCCGAAGGTGCCTAGCGCAGAGAAGATCGATGTGGATAGTAGTGGGAAGATTCAAGGGTTGTTCTAAGATATACACGCAAAATTTGAAAGGCCGGGCAACTGCGAATGGTTGCCCGGCCTTTTTTGTTCTTTGTAGGGAGCGCTGTCCTACATACCCGCTAAGGTCAAGGTTCAATGTAGAGCACTGTGCTGCAGTAATCATCGGCAGGGGAGGGAAGAGTGTACAAAAAAGATGTTATGCAACCGATCCGCTGGGTGAATCGTCGTCTGCCGTCTGCAAAAATCTGTTGTAATGACCGCATTTACATAATCTAGATTGCTCGCCAAGATATGGTATGTGTAGCAAGCAGACCCCCAAAATATGGTAGAAATTTCGTTGGAAACAAGGGTTGGTGTACCTTTCGGTTCTGCAAGTAGACATAATATTGTTTACATAAAATCATGGCAAAATAACCAAAGATGGAATATTTCCAGAAAACACCTTGCATCTTCTGCGGAAATGGTTTATGATTATCTTCCCTTTATTATGTTAAGTGTCATGAACCACGCCTTGTCCACATAGGTATGGACAAGGGGTGAGTGATACATGAACAAGCGAGGGGTTCATGCCGCAGGGACGCAAGACGAGTTTCATGGTCTTATACTATGTGCCGCATGTTTTGTTGTCGGCGTGGTGGTGGGTACGGTTTCCGCCCGCACGTTGGATGCCGCCGGGGCACACGAACTCAGGCAGAGCATGATCTGGCATTTGGGCCAGATTACAGACGGGTCATATCCGGTACCGGGGTTTCTTGCGGTATTATGGGACACCGGGCGGGATTTTCTGCTGGTGCTCTTGCTGGGATGCTCTTTTTTGGGTGTTCTGGGACTGCCGATTGTGGCGGGGGTGCGTGGGTTTTATTTGAGTTTTTCGATTGCCGCCTTTTTGCGGGCCTTTGGTTCCGGCGGACTTTTGACTGCGTTTTCGCTCTTCGGTGTGGGGGCGCTGGTTACGGTTCCTTGCTTTTTCTTGTTGACATCTCAAGCCTTTGAAGCGTCCGGCCGGCTGGGGCGGATGGCACTGGGGGATGGACGAGCTAGGACAGAGCCGTTATTTGGACGGCGTTATTGGCTTCAGACTGGGATTGCCTGCTTTGGGTTACTTGTTGCGGTACTTCTCGAACTCTATGTCACACCGCTGTTGGTGGTCTGGGCTAGTTCATTTTTGTTGTAATATTCGGAAAGGGGTCTTATACCAGATGCAAAACACAATGTATATCAATCAATATGAGGCCTATTTACAAGAGGTCAAACAGGTGTCTAAAAACACCTTGAGTTCCTATATGCGGGATCTCAAGCAGTTTGGCCAATACTGGGCGCGGAACTCTGGCACAGCGTTTCGTGACGCTGTGGGTTCGGATTTGGACGAATATATCAAATGGTTGCGCAAAAACGGGAAGTCCCCTGCTACTGTCTCACGAAGCATTGCGTCTTTGCGGAGTTTTTATCAATTTTTGATTGAACAAGGCGTTGTGTCATCAAACCCTGCGTCTAAGTTAGTGCCGGAGAAAGCGGTGAAGAAACTGCCCCAAATCCTCACCAGCCGGGAGGTGGAGCAGTTGCTGGATCAACCATCCTGCACCGACCCAAAGGGCTATCGGGACAAGGCCATGCTAGAGGTGTTATACGCTACAGGCATCCGTGTCAGCGAACTGATCAGCCTAGACGAAGGGGATATTAATTTAGCCCTTGGTGTATTGCATTGTAAAAATTGGAACAGAGAGCGGATGATACCCCTCTATCCCGCAGCCATTGCGGCGTTGGAGGAATATATGGGCAAGGTGCGGCCCCACATGCTATCAGACCGGGATGAGCCGGCCCTCTTCGTCAATATGAGCGGTGAGCGCATGAGCCGCCAAGGGTTTTGGAAGATTATCAAGCAGTATCAAGAAAAAGCAAATATCAGCAAAGAGATTACGCCCCACACCCTGCGTCATTCTTTTGCCGCCCATTTATTGGAAAATGGGGCGGATTTGCGGAGTATTCAAGAAATGCTGGGCCATGCGGATATCTCTTCGACCCAAGTCTATGTACAGCTAGTGAAAAAGCAGCTCAAAGACGTGTACCTCAAAGCACATCCAAGGGCGTAGCGTATGAGGGAGCAAATGAGAGAAGAGCTGCCCCTGAAAGAGCGCTTGGCGCGGGGTTTTTGGGTGGTTCGCCGGGTTGTGGTAGTGAACTTGCTTATATTTCCGGTTTTGTGGCCGGTGTTTTCTTGGTTTTATCTGATTATAAATTCTTATTTCTATGCCTTCTACGGAGACGGCATGGTGGAAATGTTGCCGGGTTTTGGCTTGTTTGGGGGATTGTTGCTCCAGTTGCCGCCGGTGATTTTTTATGTCCTGTTTGGCTTGTCTGCTATCTTGGCTGGGCCGTTTGTGTTGGGGCTTCACTATGCGCTGGGCAATTTTGTGGCTGGGCGGCACATGTGGGTTTCCGATGTGTTTCAGGGGGTAAAAGACAATTTCCGGCAGGGTATGGTGTTGGGGGTTTTTACCGTGGTGGCAGTGCATCTGCTACTCTGGAACATCTTTGGCGGGATAGTTGCGGACGGGGCATGGTTTTCCGTTTGGCTGATGGTGTCCCGGTGGGCTTCGGTGGTGTTATTGGCGGCCCTGTTCATGACATTGCCCTTTGTATGCCAAATTGCGGTGACAGTGAGACAACCTTTATTTACAGTAATAAAAAACGGTGTGATTTTAGCCCGGGTTTATATTGGCCGTGGGTTGCTTGTGCTGTTGGGTACGGCTCTTTATTGGGCGGGGACAACCATACTGGCACCGGGTCTGAACTTGGTGATGCTGCCGTTATTTTCCGTTGGCCTTACAGTGTTGTGGCAAGCCATGGTGTGCCGTCCAGTGGTGCAAACGCGTTTGATTGCGCCCATGGAACAACAAACAAACCCTGAAATTTTTGAAACGGATACCCCCTAGTGGGTTGACGGCACAAGTGGAGATGTGCTATACTCGTATCGAAAATAATTGATGTGAAAAGATGGCGTTGATAAAGCATCACAAGAATGTCAAAATTTTCACAATGAGACAGCAGGGTAGTAGCTGTAGGCAAGGCAGGAAAAAGGACATGTTTTTCACATCGGCTTTGTCGAAATTTATACTACGATAATCGCCCCTGAAGGCTTGACAGGGCTGAGAATCATGGTATCATGTTACCCAAAGAAACAGGCTGAATTTTACTGCGTTGCCGCCCATGGTTGCGTGTATGATTATACAATAGTTAATAGTATCGGAGCGTGAGCCATGAGTTTTCGTATTGTTTCTACCGGCAGTTTTGTGCCGCCCAAGGTTGTCACCAATGAAGAGCTGACCACGTTTTTAGACACGTCAGACGAGTGGATCACTGAGCGTACCGGGGTCAAAGAGCGGAGAGTCGCAACAACCCAGACCGCCGCCACTATGGTTGTGGAAGCGGGCCGCCGGGCGTTAGAGGCCGCCGGTATGACCCCTGACCAGTTGGATATGATACTATGCGCCACTATCAGCGGAGAATTTCACACACCATCCCTTGCTTGCTGCGTTGCTGAGAAAATTGGCACCGAATGCCCTGCGCTTGACATCAATGCCGCATGTACGGGTTTTGTGTATGCTCTTGATATTGCATCAGCATATATTGAAACAAAAAGAGCAAAAAACATTCTGATTATTTGTGCTGAAATGATGTCCTCTCAACTGGACTGGAACGACAGAAACACCTGTGTATTATTCGGTGATGGTGCCGCAGCAGCAGTTGTGACAGCCGGAAACGCGCTAAAGTATATGTCTCTTTCAGCAATACCGGATACAAAAATCCTATATCTGCCATCTGACACAGGAAACAGCCCATTCATTAAAAACAAAATTGAAAGAAGCTATCTGCATATGCAAGGACAGGAAGTCTTTAAGTTTGCGGTAAAAATTGTAGGCAAGGATGTTAAGCAGGCACTTGAGGCAGTAAATATGTCACCCGATGATATAGACTATTTCATACTGCATCAGGCAAACAAGCGAATAATTGATTCAATAAGAGTAAAGCTACGTCAACAGGAAGAAAAATTCCCGACAAATATAGACAAATACGGCAACCTATCATCTGTATCTGTCCCCCTGCTGCTTAGTGAGATGCAGGATGAGGGCAAGATAAAACCGGGTAGCACCCTTTTCATTTCAGCATTTGGAGCAGGACTGACAGACGGAAGATGCATAATGATTTGGGAGTAAAAAATATAAAAATTAGAAAGAAA
>Ga0136643_10013625_pt1 | contig 12182 bp, 6 predicted proteins | sample TergutLab28metaG_FD_96883 | JGI IMG/M metagenome (GOLD analysis project Ga0136643, IMG submission 96883) | Labiotermes labralis P1 segment gut microbial communities from Petit-Saut dam, French Guiana - Lab288 P1 (version 3) (version 3) | ecosystem: Host-associated > Arthropoda: Insects >...
GAAGGCCCTCTAAAATCGTGCCAAACTCAACCCGATTGTGAAAACTGTTAAAAATTGCTGAATTTGGGACACCAACACCCCAAGATATTCGGAAAAAAGGCAGTAAAATTCGAATACTCCCTAGGTTCGCAATTGTTTCACATTAGCAATGACAAATAAATTGGTTGTCATCATAAATAGTTGTAACGGTGTGACAAAGGTAGCGCAGTCCGTTCCTTCTTTCAGTTAGCAGTCGTCTTAACACCGGGTTCCTGTTCTCGTCCAAAGCGAGATCTCCACACAGTGCGATCTAGTGCTTCATCTTTCGATTTCCAGAATCCTCTCTATTCCTTAAGGTCTTCCATTACCTTCTTACGTCTTCCTCCTCGTTTTCCCGTCACTTCCATCCTTCCCTTTAGCTTTCATTCCGCAAGGTGTTTTAAGAGGGCTGCCCCTGCACAAGACGGACCAATCCACTTAGTTTTCCTTCGTTTCACTCTATGTAGGATATTCCTTTCCTCGTTTAATCAACGTAATGCTTTTTCATTTTTGACACGATCGGTCCAAATGATCTTCTCCATCCTTCTCCAGCATCACATTTCAGAAATTTCTACACAATTCTGATCCTTTTGCCGTAGTGCCCAAGTACCAGCACCACACAAAGCTATGCTCCAAATGTAGCACTTTACTGGTTTCTTCCTTCAATTTAAACCCATTTTGCTGGTGAAAGGAGTCTTCTTTTTGTTTAATGCTGCTTTTGCCGTGGCAATCCTGGATTTAGTCTCAAATGTAAATGTTGCCATGGTTAATTAATTAAGCACCATACCATGAATACTTAATTGTAGAGTTTAAGAATATCGCTATAGGGTAGAGGTAAATAATCAGCTTAACACTCCGGCCGCTTTACCCCAGGTGAAAACCCCTCGATATTTGTGGAATAAAAAGACTGTATGGTTCCGAAATTTAGTTTTGAGGCGGTGATGGAAGAAGAATGTCTGCCATTTCCGGGAATAGAAGTCCGATCCTCCGGCCCTCGTGCCCGTAGACTGGTCGCTACGCCAGGTCCTGTATATTGTTCGGTGAAGGAGCCAACGTTAGGTTTTAACTTTTACGCATATCTGGCCAGCGGTGACAGTTGTTCTGCTGTGCAGTGTGCGTGTCAGCACGTAGCAATGTTCCTGTCTTGTCCAAAAGCTCTCTGCCATCAGTAAAATGGTGTGAGTTGGGTTGCCTACATTCCCGCGGCTAGGGCCAGCACGCAGTTTGTGGTAAACACATGGGTACACATAATGGGCCCCATGATGAGGGGAAGTAATGTTGTCTGGGTTATATTATCGCAGCAGTTAAGTGTTCCTCAGAAACCGTGCGCGCCATCTGAATGTCATTCCTGGCGCTACATACAAACAAAACATCTTCATCTTCGTCACTACATTCTTCATTATCACAGCTGTAGGCCTCTAATAGTATTTATTACGTGAAAGGATCATATTTAATCACACATAATGGCTTGAAACTTTTCTTAGCAAATATGACGTGTTTCTGAAAACAAGTTCTCTTTCAACTCTTGCGTGTTTTGTCAAGAGAGATTCTGTGAAATACTGGAAATGTCTGGCAGAATTATTTCGTGTTATTTTAATATTGTGGATACAGTGCATCGTATGATAATTAGTGGGTAGGACTAAATTTAAATGCACTACGTATGTCACACACTGTCAATTATGCTACATGTTGCGGTACAAGACACGTGCCATCATCTGGGAGTTTTTGTTGTTATTATCAAAACTTTTTCAAACGGTCGTTTTACCAAGAGGAATGAATTCAAAGTTATGCACATGGACACTTTCTAAAAGTTCCAGTTGAAAAACAAAAAAATATTTAAAACCAAACTTTAAAACACGAGAAAGAAGGTATTCAATCGGGAACTTTAATAGTGTGGATGGTGACCTTTATAATCTTCGTTAGTTGCCAACAATTATCCAGAGATATTCTCGAAGCCCCATATGGATAAGTCCTTAGTGTTGTCGTTGTTGTGCTCTTTGTGCTGGTTGGTAGCCTTCTCCTAGTTTTTTAAAACTCACGATTGAATATTTTATGTGTTGCAACTGGAATTTTTAGAATGTGTGTGAGTGCGTAACTGTGTGCCACTCTTGGTGTTTACCCATCACAGCTTACATACAAATTTCCAATACATTCAACGCTAGAGGGTTTCATTTGAATAACTAGATATTTATAAATATTAATTTAAATCGGATAAAAGCAAGGAACATTTTAAACGAATGCCTAAGAGGTTTCTACGCGAAACTTTCGAGTAACTCGCCATATATTAATAGGGACGAAGAAAATTTTGAACAAAATTTGAGAGGAAAACAAACCCCAAAATTTATTTCCAACGCATTGTTATATTTAATCTTTTAAATCCTACTGGTTACTTTAAGTACCACCAGATATAATATTCGAAAATTCTTCATGGTGTTTACGTTGCGTTTATGTGTTTTATACGGATCTCACAATAAACTGTCAATTCTTCCGTACATATCATTATCAGATTAGTTTTTATAACCGAAGTGGAGAGTGTTTCCTGCGCGGTATGAACTGATTCCTTACATAAAACAGATACGTCTCGTCCTTACAGGGTTAATATTGTGCCTTAAAACGTAATTAATTAAGAATGACAGCAAGCAGCAGAATTCATATGTTGGACACAAATTTCATAATCCATTTTCTTATTCTTTTATATCAATACCTGCATCCAACGTTTGCAAATCATAAGCTATCCTCAATTAATACTATGTTTACAGTATCAAACTCTCTTGTATTATCAAGTAAAAATGCCCAAAATATCCAACAGAACACATCTTTGCATGGCAGAATACGTCGTTGCTCTTATTAAACACACCTTCGGGCACGTATCTTATTTACTGGTTTAAATTATAAACTTAGAATACATTTTCTTCGACTGTCTGCATGCCAGCATCTTTTGTTGTTTAACCGAGGACCGTATTTTACATTTTACATCCGGCAGTCCGGCACAATACAAATAACAAAATTGCATAATGTGGGATATTTGATTATCTCATGCTGCTTGTAGACTATTGGCATTTTCTTTGAGACAATAAAGGAAACATGAAATTCCGTAAGTAGTTTACAATTTGTTTTATTTCTCCATACTAAAGAGAGTCCGGACCGAGACCAAACATAATTTTGCACTTCTTTATTACTGTGTTATTTTCATAATAAAAAATACCAAAAGATCGGGGGCAATTGTAACGAACAAGAAATACATTAGCTGCACTATAAATAATGATAATTACAGGCCACTGCTCTGGCATTCACCCCCCACTCCATCTCTGTTTTTGCTTGTACTGTGACTTTTAATTTTCTCTTCCACCTATATTCGTGCTGTTCTGAAATGTGATACAAACCAAGAGAGGGGAAGAGATAAAATATGGTTCCACGTACCACAGATCTATGTATCATGGTTGCCACCACACAACACAATGCTCAAGCCAGGACACGGTCCCATGCTAAATGTCCTGTGGTACCATGCACATGGTGAGATTATACTGTATAGCTGCAAGTTTCAATTTCCTCTCTTAAGTCCTGTTCCCACTGCCAAACTGCAGAACCCATTACTGCTTGTTTGGTACAGCAAAGTCAACAGTTCTGAAAGCCTGGATAACACGCGAAACGGAAAGGAAGATTCAAATTCCACTTCCGCTTTTGAAGAAAATTCTTTCGCTCTTCTAAGTCACTCACGTCTCCTTCCTACCGTCGACGGCCACACTGCAATTTAGGCCTACGCTGGTATCGAAGGCCGTAACTAAGTAACTATCTAACTCCAAAGACAGAGTCCTTCTTGAGCAGCTAACAGGTCCTGAGCTAGTCAAGAAATTATCCGCATTTTATGGAACCAGGAGGACGATTACACTGGGCATAAGAGCTCGCTATTTGTTCCCATCCTGAGCCAGAAGACCTCAGTTCATTCGCTCCCGTCTGATTCTATAAAGACCCACTGTAATACTACATTCTCCTAAATCCTTGTTATTCAAAGTGGTCTCTATATTTCCGGTTTCTCCACCGAAACTCTGTACGTGTCTCTCGTCTCCCCTACACACAACATATTCACCACCAATCACAGTCTCCTCTACTTAATAAAAAAACTCTTATATCTGGCGAGGAGTAACACAGTACATCACGAAGTTTTCAGTTATACAGTTTTCTTTGTCGTCTTGTTACATTTAACCCCGCAGGTACTAACATCTTTCTCAGAATTCTACTCTCCAACACCACTAGTGTATGTTGTTGCCTTAAGGCAAGAGACCAAATTTTAACACCCACACAAAACAACAGGCAATATACTGTGTGTATTTGACTGTTCGTGTTTTTAAGATACCAAACGGTAAAAAAAAAAAAAATATTTGAATATTCTGGACCGAAAGGTATCAAGAATTCCATTAATTGTGAGAAGCGACTGCTACCTCTCTCATGTCTGTCCGTCTGTTCGTCGTCATAGAAATAACTGGGCTGCCAATTGAAGGGTTTTCGTGAAATTTGATATTTAAGTATTTTTCGAAAATTTGTCAAGAAGATTCAGTTTTCATTAAAATCTGACAAGAACAGCGAGTACTTTACATGAAGACCAAGTACATTTATTATGCGATTTCACTGAATTCTTCTTAGAATGAGAAATGTTTCAGACACATTTTGTAGATAAAATAAAAAAACACTTTTTATGCCCAAAATTTTTTTCCCCAAAAATTGTGCCGTTTGTGAGATAACGTGTAAAAAATATGGTGGAGCCAGACAGGCCACAAATGGTGACATGGTACAAGCTCTTTGCATGCCGGATACCTAAATTTACAGACACACACACTCAGAATATGTAATACTTTTGCCTTCCAAGGTAACGCGAATGCGCCTCAGTGTAACGTTTATATACATATATTGTCCATCTTGTTACTTCTTCGTACACACAATTTCGATATTTGGTGTTGTTCCCACATGTATTTAGCACAGAAGTGTATAACTGTTACTATCCTCAGCATTATTTCTAGGTAAACCTCCCCAACTGCGACTAATAAAGATCTTGTGCTTTTACATGCAATGTGTACAGGGTTCTTATTCACAGGAATAAAGCGACCGTAATGTGACGTTTTGCACTCACTTCCGTCTAGGGACAAGCTTCTTCCATTTTATACCTCCACGGCGTGGACAGGCACCACTGTAAGTGTATTGTTGTTATTATTATTATATCATTTTTATGCAAGTGTATCATCATAATCATCATCATCTCCTTTATGCAGGGCATTTATACTTATATTCCTGAGACAAACTATGTCCCTACGGAATACAGTGTTGCAGTTGTTCTGTTGTTACTATTCATGGTGCTTATATCGTTAGTTCCAGTGTTCCATCTACTGAACTTTTAGATTAGTACTTTCCGAAGTATGTGTGCAGTGCCCAATATGACTGTTTTCTTGAGTTCCTTGAATTCATGTTTTCCTGGTATGTTGCTTATAATAATAATAATAATAATAATAATAATTATTATTATTTGTATTATTGTCTCCTGTCACAGACCTTTTCTTCCTGGTACTTCTCTTGAACCAGCGGCGATCCCCACCGCTCAGGCTTCAAGCTTCACACTGCAGTACTTTCCATAATATGTGTGATGTTCCAAGTATAGCTGTCTTTTGTATTGAATCTATCGAGTGTTTTCCTGGTATATTTTCCAAATTTTCCCTTAAACTTAAACTTCAACTTATTATTATTATGTAACACTACTAGCAAAGGCATATAGCTAATTAATTATGTGGTGATCATAACGGCAAGGTCAACTCTTTTTCGTCAATGCGCCATTATTTGAACGAAAGAAAGTGGGGAAAGAAATCGACGTGGGTTGCTTGTAACAGCAGAATCAATAACTTTAACAAGTTTTACTTCCTGAAAGGAAAGAATATATTATTTACACTATTCCCCTATCTATACTAACTTCCGAAGTACGGAGCGTGATGGACGGACGGACTGACGAATCCCGTGAATTATACACGTATATAGGCTGGTGGGTGAGACCCATAGTTGGTTACATAAAGTAGTCTCCGGGCTTAATTAATTACACACAATGAAGGCGAGGCATTGGAGGTACAGATCCACGCACTTTGAAACTCGGCTTTACGTAAAAATGAGCCGTTACTTCACGCTCCGACCGCCTAGCTCCCAGGGAAAGATTTACCACTCTCCTTGGAATAGGAATAAGTAAATTAGGATTTGTGTGTTATGAAATGATCCATTAAGTAGCAGGACGTGTAATAAGCCCAGTAACACTTTGTATGTTCATGTGACATTACAGCTGTGAGACGAAAGGTAACTGTCACAGCTGAGATCTTCGCTCTTCTGGGATGTTACGCAGCGTAAATTGGTAGTTACCGACGTTTCGGGACAGACTTCAACGATAAAAATGGGTCCGATATGTTGTCCCGAAACGTCGGCAACTAAGTACCAATCTACGTTGCGTAACATCCTAGAAGAGCGAAGATATCATTTACACGGCAGCGAAAGCCTGAAATCACGCATCGAACAATCACTAGAGGGGAAGGTCGTGGTCAGATTCACGCCTCGACCGCTTTACCTGCGGGTTAGAACCCTCGATAAACTCTAAACAGGATGTTGCGTTAGCTGCAGAGACGATGTGAGCGGTTTTGAAAAGCGATGTCTCTTGCACCCTCCGGGATGCGAAAACCGAACGTCCAGCCCACAGCCTAGTACCAAACCTAGTACGCTGTCCCGGCTGTTCAGCCCTCCGCACCTTACCGAAAAGAAAATCGGCATGTATAACTCTATACTTTGTCATTTATAGCAAAAGGAGACCGATATTTGCAAATCTTTCTGTTACCGGCGAGTTGGTCTTTAATGTAGCGTCGTCTGAAACAAGTTACCTGATTCGGAGCGCTGACATCTTTAATCTTTTAGACACAACGATTAAACGGTTTAGTTCTTGTCATTAAATATTCGTTAAAAGAAAGCGTCACTGGATCGTGCAGACTGTGCGTGCTTTATGAATAAGCAAGGTCTTCCAGTTACTCACTATTTCACCAGCAATGAAGCGTTGCTGTCTCCTTGGATTCGTGTAATTAGGGACTTACTTGTTACTCAGAGGAAGGAAGAAGATGGAGAAAGTGGAATTTATACCCCTAACACCTCTAAGTAACGAGGTTCGTTCCGGAAATGATTACGTGTAAGCTGCTATCATCATTGCGGAGCCAGAAACAGCTCGAATGCATATATCATCTATAAAACGGAAGAGGGGTACAAGTACTGACGAACCTCCCTGACTCCAGGCTCTCATATTTTAACGTATTTGGTCATTTCCGCCAAAGGTCACGTTATGGTGCAAACATAAACTTTGAAACAGGAGATTCGAAGTTATCATGGCGGTGTCTGTGGCGATAGCTCTCTTATGGATGTCAGGCTGTGTAGTCTAGTAGACACATACCGACGTTTCGGAGAAATATGCTGGTACATTTAAAGTGCTTTGTTTAAAGACGCTGTCAGACTATCAGATATAAATAGCGCCGGTCGTAGTTAAATGAATGGACATGAAGCGTGATACTGACGGTAAACACTGAATTACTTTAACAAAAATCTGTTCCGGTGTCACTTTGTTCACCATAAATGCCACACAGATTATTCCGAAATTTAAGACGGATATCCGATGTAGGTGTTAGGGTCTGTTGAATGGTTGGTACAAATGTAACGCAGTACACAACATTACACTCTGGGAGACAGTTGTATCATACAAGTTAATATAGAAATTCAACTACAAAAAATTACGTGAAACGGAAAACCTGCGATTGTCATGATCATATAAAATATCATAATCATCATCATCATCACTTAGTCTGGCTTGTGACAGGTCCATAGACTCTTTCAAAGCGAGTTCTCTAGAGAGTGCGATCTAGTGCTTCATCTTTCAATTTCCAGTACCTTTTCGTTTCCTTAACCTTTTGACGCCTAATGTCAACTACAGTTGACGTACCGCACCGCTAACCTCTAAAGTTGCATTTTATATATTTATTCAACAAATATAGGTACTGAATATTTTAAACATGTTTTATACTCTACGTGTTTTTCTCTTCAAAATCCAGTTTCTTTCATAATTCTAACATATTTAGTTCCTGTATTATTCACATTTCATATTCAGGGTGTGCTAAAATTAAAAAGAATAATTCCGGCGCCAAAAGGTTAAGGTCATCCATTAGCTGCTTACTTCTTCCTCCTCCTATTGACGTCCCTCCTTCCTTTCCTTCTGTCTTCTAGAAGGCAGTTCCTACGCATTACATTGTATTGCAAGCTTAGGCCCGAAATTAAGCCTTTTAGAAAATTCGCTGTCTGGTTCTATGCATGGAATCTCAATGTAGCAATAAACAAAAGAAATAAGAATATTTTCTGAATTACATGAAGTCATTGAGATTTATAAGAATTAATTCTGGATTACGTAACCACGATTATGCTAACCGTAATTTATACATAATACATGCAACTCACACCAGTGTACTTCTTCTCTAATTGAATGCTGTCAAGTAGACCTACACGGAATGTAGTTAATTAGATGCTGCTACAGCATTGCTTGTGGCAGTTAGCTTCGATATTGCTAACGAGAATCGCTGTACATAGTTGTGGCATTACGTATGAAAAAGGCTGGTAAATATATTAGCTCCCACGCATAGGATATGTACTCAAGAGTAGATATTAAACAATACAAAACTTACTAGTTAGAGCAGCTTCTAATTTATGTGTAATGGCACGGAACATTTATGAGTATGTACAGTTCCCGCGTCCACAAAAAACGAAGCCAAAAGAAGATAAACCGTTAGAAAAGTAGATAAATATCATGTCGTTTATTGCCTAATAACGAGACCTTCGTTCGGTACGCAGCACTGCTAACTACAGCAAACAGATACAGACTGGCAGGACATGACGAAGGAAAATAGAGGGTTAAATGATATAACAAATTTCCTTTGTTGTCCAAAGTTTAATTCCTTGAATACGGCCGCCCGATTTCGGTACGTAATTATAAGCTAATTTAGATAAACGTCAAACACAAATCATAGTAGTTAGCGAGACTGATGCTGTTCTTGTATTCATTACGCAGCGCAGCTTGGTAGATAGTTACGGGCGTTTTGAAACAACCTATCGGTCTGACTACTTGACCCGTGAAGATCGAAAGGATATGTTGTCCAGAAATGTCGGTAACTAAAAACAAATCAATGCTGCGTAACATCCCAGAAGAGCGAAGATCTCATTAACACCGCGGCGGAAGACGGAAATCACGAAGAGTAGGTAAGATTCAAAGTTATCGTTACGGGAAGGTAAGGGTAACATTTCAATGGTACCAGCTTATCTGGAATATCATGAACGTATTGAGGTAGTAAGATGTGTAGACTGCTGTGCCGTCTGTAGAGGTTACAACTACTGACGAGATACAAATGTAAGGTAATCTACTATCCTCAGCGCCTCTGATGCTGGAATCATAGTTTCGACACTCACTCAGAGGATGGAAACAATATCTGTCTTTTATACTAGTCGGAAGCATTGCACAGCTACAGAAACAAACGCAAAAACTCTCCCTGCAGTGAGCAGGTCGCCATTGCCATGGGTTAACAGGTACTTGCGTCACTGACACTGCGATTTTGTTGCTGCGATACTGCCAGTGATCTGGGATAGGGGTTGCGTGTTCGAATCCTTTTACGATTATATCGGACCTACGAGTGCAGAACGGACTCCTAATTGGAACGCATTTCTCTAGATTAAAACTCACATTTTTGTCTTTTTAGCTTAGGTTATGTTTGGCGTTACTCTTACAGGGCAGCGTCTGTCAGCGTTTACTGTACAACTGATCGCTTACATAGTATCGTTTCAACAATTGTGGGGAACATGTCCCCAAAATTACCTCAACTCGCCCACCCCTAACTTACCAACCGCTGTAGCATTTCATAAATTTCAAATAATTACAAACAGGAAATGTAGGTACCGTAAAACTTTAGTCGGTCATTTTAAAAATTCATCACAAAAGTATGATTTTCCTATCAGTAATGACTCTATAATTAAGATTAGAAAAGAAACCTAAAGAAAGAAACTTAAAGTGCTGCTGACCAGAATCTACACTGTCTTGTAGCATTACTCCAGATAATCACGTTTTGTAAAACACTAAAATTATTTAATACAATGTATTTTTTGCCTTGTAACATACCATAGAAAGAAAAAAATTATGTAACTAACCCCTAGCTTGGCCTTGTGAAGGTAGGGGTAGAATTTTCAAGAGGTTAGCGACAGAAACGTGAAATTGGCAGTAGTGATGTGCAAACAGTAGAGTCGTAGCTGCATAATCCTCAATACCTTCATGCCTTGCTGCTTAGGAGAAGGTAATACACACATAAGGTAAAATAAAGTAATGTTAATGTCTTATATAAATATTACCTTACATTTGCGAAATCAGAACTTCCAGCGAACTTCTCTAAAACTGTCAGAAGTAGACCTTGCTGAGCTCTTATGAATATTTCAAAGACGCTGTATCAACTACCGTGAAAATTTATCATTTTTTTTTTTTTACAAATGATAGTTCAATAAACACAGGAACGCAACAGACTGTAAGAAAACTTGCGACAACGAAGCAGACCATTTTGTATTCAGAACTGTTTAATTCCGACGAGACATGATGAAGGTGGATATCAAACCCAGGCGCTCTTCGTGTAGAACCCAGTTCTATTCCGTAGTCTTAAATTGACACATAATATGACAAAGATTTGTCATGAGGTATTTAAATGCCCTTGTACAGCGTGTTTCTTTTATCGTTTCCACGAGCACACCATTTTTATCACCTAGGAAGCCTGCTGAACCCGCTAGTACATTCCGTGACAGATTTTGTCCTCAAAGGAAAGACAGAAGAGACATTGGTTTGTATCCTTCGCGTACAAGTAAACCCGTGCTGTCAGTTCCAATGTCAGTTAGGATACCATGAAGTTATAGTAAGTGTGAGCATGTTACTGTATCTCTGACAGCGGCGTTGCAGCAACTTCGGACAAAATGCATTCAATTCTAATTCTTAATCCCTGAAGTGTATGAAATATGATAGTCTTCACAGTGCGGAAAGGAAATTCTCATTTCATAGAAAAAGCTGTTTGCACTTAATAGGCCTATTAAGAAAAGGCATGTCTAAAACAGTGGAAACTCTTCTTCTGTTTACCGACAGTTCACGTGCATCCTATTGCAGTGCTCAGGATGTTTCGCCTGCTTATGCAAGCCCAGTGAGCAGTAACTGTGACATATTTAATTAATCCCCTTTACGGCCTAACGAACAATATGGATCGCAAGGTGCTGGATTCAATTTCCGAAAGATGCAGCATATTCATCGACCAATAATGGTCGTTCTTTACAAACTCGCTGGAAATTTTTCTTTGGATTTTCTTATTTTTATAAAAATTTTGCATAAAATTGCATCCTGTAATTTCTGTGATTTAAATTCGGAGTAACGCCGACAGTTTAATTTTCGCTGCACAGTATGTAGGCTATGTGACCGTCCGTGTTGTAGGGCAGGCAACATGTCGTGTTTTGATGAAGGTTAGGTGACTTATTTTACATCTAAACTAATTTTTTATTTATTTTCGCGAATCCGTCAAAGCCTTAAATTCAGTAATATTATTCTATTTGACAATTCAGTTCCTCGCTGCAGAAACACACTTCATCTCCACTACAAAAAATATGTTTATTTTCGTTGTAAGAAAGGCCGGATAAACAGTCTGTAAGGGAAGGAAGAGCTATTTATTGTTACAGTAGGTGTTGTACCCTACATTTATTTTTACTATAGGTGTTGTACTCTACATTTATTGTTACAGTAGGTGTTGTATCCTACATTTATTGTTACAGTAGTTGTTGTACCCTACATTTAATGCTACAGTAGGTGTTGTACCCTATATTTATTGCTACAGTAAGTGTTGTACCGTGCATTTATTGTTACAGTAGGTGTTGTACCCTACATTTATTGTTACATTAGGTGTTGTACCCTACATTTGTTGCTACAGTATGTGTTGTACCCTACATTTATTGTTACAGTAGGTGTTGTACCCTACATTTATTGTTACAGTAGGTGTTGTACCCTACATTTATTGTTACAGTAGGTGTTGTACCCTACATTTATTGTTACAGTA
>Ga0136643_10013633_pt1 | contig 12179 bp, 8 predicted proteins | sample TergutLab28metaG_FD_96883 | JGI IMG/M metagenome (GOLD analysis project Ga0136643, IMG submission 96883) | Labiotermes labralis P1 segment gut microbial communities from Petit-Saut dam, French Guiana - Lab288 P1 (version 3) (version 3) | ecosystem: Host-associated > Arthropoda: Insects >...
GCTCGAAACATGTAGAGTGAAGGACGACTAACCCTGAAATAAAGGATAGTCCAAAAGTGTCATCTTGTTGGTAATTATTTTGGAACAATTGTAATGATGCACGGAACAATGAATGTAAAATTTATATTACGACTTGTCCTGCATTCTGGCAGCGATTCATAAGCATAGTAAACCACTTATCACCACATCAGTCTCCTTACTGCGGTCTAATTGTATGCGAATTTCTCCTTCTGGCACCCTCTTCATGTATCGAACACATTCTCGTAACTACTAGACTGCTTATACCGATGCATGTAGAAGTTCCATATCATAGCTGTATATACAACAGTCTTCCTGAAGATGAAAACTCGAGTTCGAAACATGTAGAAGACATCACAAAATTAAAAATTAAAATATTAAGGAAAAGTGCATTGCGTTGGTTTATATCATATAATTATATTATAATGTATGGTGCAAAAGCCACACAAAAATATTCACGGTTTCTCCCATTAAACGAGAATCACAAGCTTATAAGTTGATGTGTTGCATCCAGTCCTTTCTTATTTACTTGGACCGTCCAATGGAGGATGTCTGAGCTGTTTATTAAAAACGCTTTCAATTATTCGGAATATATGTAGCCGAATGATAGATTCGTTAGAGAATAATTGTTCAAGACGCGGAAGGAAGCGGTCGTGGCCCACTTGAAGGTACTATACCTGCATCTGACTGGACAAGCCGCGTGACACTAACAAAACACCGGTAACGATGACAGGTCTCAGGCCGAGTTATGAATCTGTGACCTCTCGATGACGAGGCAGACGCTAACCCATCGACGGCAAAAGTTCGGTGACATATTTCAACTAACTCCAGGGAGGAGAGTCCTTCTTGAGAAGCTGACAGTTTCTCACCTCGTCAAGAAATTAACGTGTTCATAAGAGCCCGCCGCAGATCCCTGTCCTAAGCCAGATCAACTCGAAAGAATCAGTCCTTGGCGCTCATTTTGTCTTTAAGATCCATTTTAATATTATTCTGCCATCTACGCCTAGGTCTTCCAAGTGGTTTCTTTCCCTCACCAAAACCCTGTATGCACCTCTCCTCTCCCACAAGCGTGCTACATGACCCACCAATATCATTATTCTTGATTTGATCATCCGGATATTTGGTGTGCTGTACTGATCGTGCAGCTTCTCACTGTGCAATATCATCCAACGGTGACGTATTTTACAGTGGTACAGCATCTTCAAGCATTCCCATTTCGGTCCAATTTTTAAAACTGTCAACTTTACAATTAAAATAAATCTGTTTATTCCGCGAAAGCTTCAGAGCCCACAAACAACAATTACTGGGGTAGGATGACTCGGTGTATGTCGTCAAAACAGTGAAGACATCGGACGAACGCCAAGAGTAGGTCTAACGCAGGCAGGCTCTAAGTACAGCTGCTAGTGACGTCAGAACTGACGTCAGTATTGATCCGTGCACGTCGTCAAACAGCCTCCAGCTCCATGTGACCTTACTGTGTGCATCACTTTCTTGACACTATCAGAGCTCGAACTGCACCAAGGAGGAGGGAGGGGGAGGGGGGAAGGAGGGAATTATTCCAAAAGTCTCACGTTTTAGAGCCTTATATGAGGCCCACAGCCTACGTTTCCTGTGAGAATCAATTCCAGACACCATAAAGCAAAGTCATTCCTGTCAACTAATCAAGGACTTCGTCTTTTCTGGAACCATTATGTTCATTACCGTATACAAAACAACCTGACACCAAACATCGCGGCTGAGTTAGTCCAGTTCAGGAGGTCCGAATTTAAAATCTCGACCCGAAAACCAGCTACCCTGGCTCAGGTTTCTCGTGGTCTTCCTCAGTCTCTCAAGAAGAATTTGGTGTACCTGCAGTTAGGCCAGGATGGCATCATCGTACAGTCTTTCCCATTTATAGATTCATCATCACACCATATGACGCTTCTGAGGGCGTCGTTAAACCAAGGAAACATTTTAGAAATAATTCAAACTGAAATTTGTCATCAGTTACACTGGTTGGCTGTAAGAGGATTCTTTAACAGCACTTGTTGCAAATTTGTTTCCCCAGGCCAATTAATCATTTCGAATCATCGACCCCGATGAACCGAGTATGAACCGTCCCTTTCACCACAAGACCAAAACGGTCTAGCATCAAAACGAGTATAACAAGAAACTCGAAATGTGTACAGGCCTGAGGCGTCTGCCAAATGAGGTCCGAGAGCCGCTGGCTCAGATTTTAGCAACCAAAGTTTCACCTAGTTATCTAACACACATGCACCAGTGGGGCAAGAGGGTCTAACCAACTGACTCTACCTTTGTATTACCGACACAACAGCCACATTCATATTGGTGACATGCTACACTTACCAATGCTAACAACAAAAAATCCATGCGTCTTGCACGCGTAAATTCTGATCATGTGGCCTACTACTGACACCCGGTCACCTTGCCGTAAATCCTTTAAGATAATGGCATGAATATGTGGCGTCACCACCTACCATTCTGTACCGGTAACCTAAGGACAGCGAGATATGATGTCACAGCGATGCTCTTGACACAACGCAGTCTGATGGATTATTACCGACGTTTCCAGCGAACCTGTTACCTCCATCTTCAGGAGAGGTTCCTCGGCAACGCCCGAAACGTGCTATCAAGTCCGACGGTGTCATATCCCGGGAGACTGATGAGATGGCATCATACCTCAACTACAAGACATTAAATTGCCCCTACTAATAAAATTACATAAAACACACTTAACATGATTACTACTCTTGTCTGCCACTATATAATGGAAAATATGCGTGATTTCTCCTGGCACGAGAAGTTCGCGAGAATCCTGTGTCTTCTATTAAATGTCTAACTTTAAGATAAATGATGCCGCAAAGTTTAGCTCCAAGACATCTAGCTGTGCAGTTAATTACCTGCCATCACGAGAGAGTTAATAGAAGGAGGGAGGGTTATGTGTTCGGCATCAAATCTTTCATAGCATCTTTACCCTGAATTTAAAACCCGATACATTAATGACCTATAAAAAAAGTTCGGTCAAGTCAGTACGGATGAGTGTCATCTGGGATGCGACAACGCGTAGAGTTTTCTCTAAGGATGGAGAACAACAGGTCCCTTCAAAACATTAGCACATTACTTCCAGACTACACGGCGTCACACTCCAGTGACATATCTTCACAGCTGCCACTGTGCGAGTCTCATACATCACAACTGGACATAGGGATGAGATTCTGAACAGGTTTAAATAATACAAATTACACTGACGTCAGTGACCGACTGCATGGAAGCGCGCTCCGAAAATTGAAATGCGACGTCATGTGAGTCTGTAAGAAGAAAATAACCAAGGGATCCCACTGACAACTGGGCACAGTGCATTTCAGTTAAACAGACCGTCTTGCGCTGTCCGCAATTCCGCTCTTCGGACCGGTAATGAATTTCCGCTACGTAATGGTCGACGTAGCAAGACGCCCACCAGCTGCTGGCCGATAACCCTGCACAATGGGTAGCGAATAATACATGTATTGCACGCATATTGCACCACCACTAACAGCAAAACGTTTCTAAGAAAATACAGAACGGGCCACGTGTCAGTGTCAGTTTACCTAACAAACAAACTCGCGCATTTTAACTTTAGGTGCGTTCGCAAAATTGCGAAAAGCCACTATTATTTTCATCATGTCTGTCCGACCGTCCGCATGGAACAACTCGGCTCCCACTGGACGGATTTTCATTAAATTTGGATATCTGAGTATTTTTCGAAAATCTGTCAAGGAAATGCAAGTTATTGAAATCGGCCAAGAATAACACGTACTTTACATGAAGACCAATACACATTTTTTATAATACCACGCTCAGTTAAGCGGTACAGAAAACCAAAAGACGCATTTTATGTTCAATAACGTTTTTTTTAAAACATGCCGTTTTTGAGATATGTGGAAAAATACTGTCGAGCCGGACACGCCGCATAATATGGCGCATTACATGCTGGATACCTAAGGCTACAAACACACACTCATAATATGTAATAATTATTGCTTTTCTACTGCAACAATGGTCGCACGAACGCGCCTCACTGTTACGTTACACGTGCACTGCCTGTCTTGTTGAAATCAATTTCACGCCCTTGTTACTTTATTAGTATTAATATCATATAGGGTGCAGCAGAAGGCGCTCACATGTTTTACATTGTAATTACTCCTAAAGCAATAAAACAAGTGATAACACAATCATATAAAAATATCAGAGGCAGATAAAAGAGTGTCACATATATAGAAAACACTGTCAGGTGACCTACTTCGCAAGCAGTAACTTTGTTCATCCGAGAAATGTAAGTTAAAGCATTGCCTTCTGTAGCCCTTCCTGTGAAATAGCAGCAGTCTCTTCCCAAATTCTTGTCTTCAGTTCCTCAAGCCTTGTTGGACGTGTCTGCAAAACAAACTTTTAGCGTATCAAAGGCCGTCAGGTCCGGAGACTGTGGAGGCCTGAAATGTCCTCGGATCCGGAAATAAGTCGTCCTGGAAAAGCGTTCTGCAAAGTATACATGGATATCTTCGCTGTATGGGATGTGGCAACTTTCCTTCTGGCACCATGCACTTCGCACGCATAGGCGGCGCATTAGAAAGCCATATTTTCGAGCACGCTTCCGCAAATTTCGGCGTTTGCTATTACAGTTTCGCGTCAGTCATTCTAAAAGACGTGAGGTCCAACGACGGGGAACGATATTACACCGCACCACCCTGTTATCGTGGCAAAACGAATTGGGGACCAATGCATTTCAGAATTATTTTCTTGACAACAGTAGCGAAAGTTCTGCCCATATACATATTCAGAATTAGAAACCGGGTTTTAGTACCATTATACGTTATGGTGTTTGTATTTGGATTTTGTAACTCCAAAGCCTCAACACAAACAACACGCATCTGCACTTGCAACTATTCTACATTACACTCGTACGCCAGCAATAAACAACTGCCAACACTCGTGACCTTGAGGAAAGCCAGGCGCGCTAAAATTCAAAGTCGTAAAATCTACGGCGACTCAAAATGTGTTAGCAATTTCTGACGCTCATTTGTAGCAACGTGACAGAAACTGAAACAAGAATTCCAGAAGAGACTTCTCGCTTGTTCACAGGAAGAACTACAGACGGTAATGTCAAACCTACTTTCTCAGCGAACAAATTCACTGCTTTTGATGAAGATCACCCGACAGACGTTACTTTTGAAAAATAGGACATCTGTGTACCTGTATCGAATTCTCTCAAAGCTTCGTCTTTATCTTGATGTAATTATATCTCCAGTGTTATTACATCCTAAAAGGTAAAGTGATCCCGTTACAGGCCCGGTGTGGCCCAGAGGGTGAGTAGAGGTATAGCTCTACTCTTCCATGACCACGGCACTAGTAGGGGGTGAGTGGTCAGCAGCACGCCCCGGCCGCACTTTACCCAAGGGAAAGACCCGATACCCATTTTACAGGAGGCTGGGTGGGCCCCAGGGCCGATCTGGACGGGCGAAAAATCTCGTCCCCACCGGGATTCGATCCCGGACCGTCCAGCCAGTAGCTCAGTCGCTATACCGACTGAGCTACCCGACCCACTTTATTACATCCTAGTATTGTTAAAATACAATATAAATACGGTATTTTCTGTCCCACTCTGTATTTATACGGCCTCAACCGTTGACCGTCTAGATAGCCTACACTTCACACGATGCACGCCTATAACCAGGTATTACGCTTCTTCACAATACGCAACCTTCCAACTTTCCCCACGTTTAGGGTCACAAGTTGCAAATCAGAATCACGAGTCACGAAGACGCTTTCGTATTGCGGTAGGCGCCCACAGAAGGCGGGGGTAAGCAAGAACCGAATTTAATGTTTCCGCGTGGATACTATTTTAGGCGCGTTCGCAAAACTTCGAAAAACGACTATTAGCTTCCTCATGTCTGTCCGTGTCTGTTCGCATGGAACAACTCGGCTGCCACTGGACGGAGTTTAATGAAATTCTACATTTGAATATTTTTCGAAAATTTGTCAAGAAAGTTTAAGTTTCATTAAAATCCGACAAGAATAACGGGTGCTTTACACGAAGACTAATGCACATTTTTGGCCATAGCTCGCTCAGTTCTTCTTACATTAAGGAAGTTTCCACATAGAAGTTGTAGAGAAAATAAAAACACATTTTTTCCCCCGAAATCATGCCGTTTATGAGGTATAAGATAGATATAAGATATATTTAACTGCAACTGGGTTGACACCCGGTGGCAGTAGTACAATACACATTTACACACAAACAATACGTAGAACAACCTCAGAATTATAGAACAACACAATTAACAACTTTGGTTGGAAGGCTTTCTGGGATTCGAACCCAGAGTGGTCAAATTAAGATTAACGATGAATTAACTGCGTAAAAATTACCGCCTAATGGGAAGAGAGCGGGCCGTGCCCCGTCTTTGCGGTTTATACCTTGACATTTGCCTTACAACTGAGAAAAAAGCAAGAAAAACCTCAGTAGAGCTGGACAGGTTACAGATGGCAATACGACGCAAGCGCATTGCATGCAGGGTACCTAAGGCTACAAACACACACTCACAATATGTAATACTTATTTATTTTCCACTGCAATAATCGTTGCAAGAACGCGCGTTAATGTTACGTTACACGTACATTGCCTGTCTTGTTGACTGTTAGTGTCGCTCCCAAATATACGAATTCTGCCAAACTTCTAAATTATTTGTTAGCTCTCTTTATAAAGATCCACAACTTTCACTTGAAATATTTTTTCCATGTAATTTATATTCAGAGAAATACAATGAAAATTGACGTTTCTGTACAGTGTAAAATATGCATAGCTGACGGTATTCGTAACACTGTTCAGTGTTGTATCCAATCACTTGTTGGCTCTGCAATAAACATCCATCGCCATCACGATATAGTCATGTGTAAGGAAAGTGCCAGTAGCATTTACAGAATGCAGGCATGCTTTCCGAGTTGCAAAGTCATGAACCCGCTGACTCACCAGAAGTGGCGACAGCAAATCCGTACTCCAGGAAACGGTGCAAAACAGTCTGAACAGTGCACAGATATTTGGATGCCACTGCCATACTGCGTTACGCCAGTCTCTTTGCCGCGGTGTTCACTTTGCTGGTCGTGTTTCGTTACTAAGTCAGTGTTTTCACACGCAAAAAAAAAAAAATACACTTTTACTCGTACTATCCCGTGGACGCCGAGATAGTTCTGGTGTCAACAGTTCTAAATTAGACTGTAAAGCAACGCAAAATATATGAATACCATCGGCAAGATAACAATATCTTTGCGTTGGGATATTCAGTGTGCTGCTCGTTTGTGACGAACTGCGTGTTGAAGACAAAAAGGAAAAGAAAAAAATTCATTAACTACTGACTTTGACTTTCGTTTAACTGCCGATGCAATGAAAATTGACGCCATATTCTTGACATTCTGAGTACCAGCAATTACTACTCAACAATATCCTTATTTGCCTTTACTTCCTGTAATGTTCTTACGTATTCGTGGAGACTGACATCCAGATATTATGAAACTTACATAGTCTCATTCTTTCACAGATATCAGCCACACATCAACAAAACACAATGAATGAAAGGGACAAAATAATCAGAAATAAATACGTGTATATTCCTATTACGAGAACACTGTTCAGGTTCCTACCGCCTTATTGCTTTGGAAGCAGACCTGCTGGGCTGTTGTGCCATGCGGTTGGGTCATTCCTTCCAGCAGTTTCGAACAAACAGATTATGAGTCAATTCACGGACTCATAACACTGATAATGAATGGGGCACGTTCCTTCGAAACGTCGGGAAGCAATTTCCCAACCGCAGGACGCAACAACCAAACAAGCCCTGCTTTCTCAATTGGCAAACACGTTTGCAACTAATACAATCTCTCAGCACTGTGTCACTTCCAGCGGGTAAAGCGGTGAACTTTCCGCTACAGTAACCATATCTTTCTCTGCGTTATTCTCTCTCTCCCTCTCTCTTATTACGCAAACAAAAAAACAGTTTAGCTGTTATTGCAGTCCTTTGCATACATTTAAATGGACGCTGTGGAGAATACACTGCATTCTCTACATCTCACACACACAAACAGATACGTCAAGCGGTAGGTTCAGCAACGAATACTCCGCTACCGCAGCATTACAGCAAAAGAGCTATACAGCAGCACATTATACAAAGTAATAATTTTCGGGGAAAAGATTTAACGAGTTTTCTCTCGTTCTATTTTGATAGAGAAAGGACGTCATTTCCTTCCTCCCACTAGCAGGGCGGCGTTAAACTAACTTCATCGGAGAATTCGCCTCTGGTTGTGACAAACCTTGCTTCAGAAAATACGCTTTAAAAGCTGTCCACAAGCTCGGATGAATATCGACCCACTAGTACTGCCAACGAACGAAGGAAAGAAATTAGCTACACTTCTTTCAACTCCTAAAGATTAATTACGACAGTTATAAGATGCATCAACAGCTGCCAATTATATTTTGACTGGTGCTCTCTGTGCCTGTTTGCAGTACACAAAGATGGATGCACGGTCGCTATCGCACCTACACACGTTCTCCCTGGAGTAGAGCCCTTCTTGAGAAGCTAACCGGTTCTCAGCCATTCAAGAAATTCCCAGCATTTTATGGAATCCGAAGGTTAATTACCGCATTTACGAGTGCCCGCCACCTGGCCCTATCCTGAGCCAGATCAATCCAGTTCATGCCCCCACATCCGACTTCCTGAAGATCCATCCTAATATTATCCTCACATCTAGACCTGGGTCTTCCAACTGGTCTCTTTCCCTCAGGTTTCCCCACCAAAAACCTTTACACACCGCTCATCTACCTCATACGTGCTGCTTGCCCCGCCCATCTTATTCTTCTCAATTGATCACACAAACAATACTGGGTGAGGAGTACAGATCATTAAGCTCCTCATTATGTAAGTTTTCTCCACCCCCCCCCCTGTTACCTTGTCCCTCTTACGCCCAAATGTACTCCTCAGCCCCCTATTCTCAAACACCCTCAGCACACTTTCCTCCCTCAATGCGAGCGACCAAGTTTCACAACCATACAAGACACCGCACCCATATACCTATGACAAGTTGTTTGCTATCCACTCTAATTTCCTTCATTACTAGGTGCGGCCTATCACACGACGTCGCCATCACCAGTAACCAACGACAAAAAAGGAAGATGGGAGTTAAAACACAGAACGTGATTAAATTTACAGTTTGGGGCTATTAATGTGCAGCACCGTAGAAACTTGCATGCAATGGGCAGGACAGCGTATCATCAGCACAGGGAAAGGCTAATTACAAACTGACGCCAAGATGTACATTACAGAGCTGAACAAATGCAAGAATATGACAACAACAAAACACAAGTGCCACAAGTAGTGACAGCCCTGAATACACCCAGAGCAGCAAATAGGCACAGTGCACATGAAGCTCACAGTCCACATTGGCTGCTGGCATAAACGGCGTATTGGACCAGCAGGCACCGACGATGATGCAGTTGCACAAAAGCGCTTTTGTCATTTGCTACATCACAGCAGAGGCTGGGAGTTGGTAAACACAGTATTAATATACCAGCTAACCACACGGTTTTCATAACACAGTGGACACCACGGTTCGGCTTAATGGATAATTTTCACAACACTAGGTTCCCGGTGACAAAACGACCGTCTAACCACATCGGGTTTCAGGCGCGTTCGCATAGTTGGCGAAAAGCGCCTATTAATATCTACACTTACGTTGTGAACCAACAAATGTACACTATTAAAATATGGTTTAACATGTAGTATTAGAACACGCTGTAGATTAATAATATATAACAAAGTATATTTTACCAATGTGCACTGGTTGGTTCATTACGTAAGTGTAAATATTCTTTTAATGCAAGGATTTGGTATATATTCAGCACATACTAGCTTCGTCATGTCCGTCTGTCTGTCCGCGTGCATCAGCGCGGTTCCCACTGGACGGGTTGCGCTAAAATTTAATATTGGGGGGGGGGGGCTTTGGGAAAAACTGCCGACAAAATCCACAGTTGATTAAAATCTGACAAAAACAGCCGGCAATGAAGACCTAAGTAGGTTTTATTGTTACCGACGACATAAATTCGTCATAAAAACGCTGCTGAGCGAAGCTCAAAATGTTTATATTGCCGGCTTTCAGCTCAACAGTACACAGACAAATATTCTTATAACAAAACAAACGAGATGCACCAATATCTCAGTTTCATTTTTGGAATAGGACTCTACATGTTTCGGACAGTTTCTCTGTCCATCATCAGGATTCTAGCACTGTAAACACAGCAATATGTATATGTCATACAGGTTATGCTAACTGCTTGCTAGCAGCCTGATACACACCGCAGGCCACAGGTTGGAGATCCATGTTATAAGGCAACATTACAGGTTCCATAGATTAAACCATCCCACATCCCTTGAGGTGTGACACTTCCTCCTCCAGTCATACAACCATTCTGCTTACAGGAGTGACGGTCACTGGAAACAACCACTTTGGTCTGGGTGATGCCAATCAGAGCAGAAGAAAACAGCAGACATTGAACTGAAGCCTCAAACACTGTCACCTCCACCATCAGGTAACTTTGGTAGCCTCAGTATAGTTACAAATATATATATATATATATATATAATACTGATTTTGACATTTAGTATTATGTTAAAGTAGGAAAGAAGGGGAAAAACAACAGGGGGCAAGTCCGAAACATGTACAGTCCCTATTCCAAAAATAAGTCTGAGATATTAGTGCATCTCGTTTGTTTTATTATAAGAATACATCACGATGCACGGTCCTCTGAATGTCAAAGACAACGCATAGTTGCGTTTCGACTACAACAACCGTTACGCGAACGGGCCACAATGTTGCGATTTATTATGCACATTGCCTGTCTTGTTTACACTGCTATAACAAGAGATAACCAGCAAAAAAAAAAAATCCGCTATTTCTTCAACAGTCCAACACCAAAACAGGTGGAACAGGAACGACTGAAAACACACTAAAATTTAGCAAATTGTGCGTACAGAAACACAGACCTTTTCGGTATAGCAACTACAGGAACCCACCAGCCTCTTACCAGTATTACAGCGGTCACTCTCTTACCCGGGGGTGGTGGGATGTCTGAAAGTGACCATTTACGTCGAGGTTCAAAATACGAGTAAGCGTGCCTCTATCTCGCCTCCGTCATTGTTCTCCGTTTGTGCCGTCTGCCTCCAATCCGCGGTACTCAGGGTGCCACCTGCACTCAATCACCGTCTTTTAACACCTTCTGCCTGCGTCAGGCGAAATGTTTAAAAATCGCCAATTCACATTTCAGCTACCGCGTTTCCATTATATACCGCATTCTGAACGGCTCCTCTCCAAGATAAATGCGTTGTAATAACTGTAAAGGAAAAAACAGAGCCTATCGGAATCACACAATCTTATCTACACTTATGAGTGGCCTTGTATTTTTCTTTCATATCCACTGTTTCATTTAGGCCATAAAAGCTGTAACAGTTCGGCAGCAGTCAGTTAATATGGCCAGATATATTGCTACATGTAAACAGGAACAGATTAAACCGGCCATGTATTGTTTCCCAGCATTTTAACTACGACCTGCGGCATAAACGGCTAATCACAGTGGCAAATATGATAAATAATAATAATACACTAAAAAGGGCCAGGTGCTAGTAACTCCCACTTCTCCCCTACAGTCACTGTGCCTACACAGCACCGTGCCCAGCATACAAATTGCAGCAATAGAATGTGACGATTATCAGATCACTGTTTTGACTAAATGGTTTCAATATAAGAAACACAATAAATTATGGAGTATCAAGAGTGAACTGTAATTTAATGTTCGCGTTTTACTTCTTAAAAATTAAACGCCTCTTAAGTAAAGGTAAAGTGATTCCGTTACAGGCCCGGTGTGGCCCAGAGGGTGAGTAGAAGTATAGCTCTACTCTTCCATGACCGCGGCACTAGAAGTGGGTGAGTGGTCAGCAGTACGCCCCGGCCGCACTTTACCCCAGGGAAAGACCCGGTACCCATTTTACAGGAGGCTGGGTGGGCCCCAGGGCCGGTATGGACGGACAGAAAATCTCCTCCCCACCGGGATTCGATCCCGGACCGTCCAGCCCGTAGTCAGTCGCTATACC
>Ga0136643_10013634_pt1 | contig 12178 bp, 9 predicted proteins | sample TergutLab28metaG_FD_96883 | JGI IMG/M metagenome (GOLD analysis project Ga0136643, IMG submission 96883) | Labiotermes labralis P1 segment gut microbial communities from Petit-Saut dam, French Guiana - Lab288 P1 (version 3) (version 3) | ecosystem: Host-associated > Arthropoda: Insects >...
ACAACAACAACAACAACAACAACAACAACAACAACATTAAAAGCCGATCTTGTTTGACAGATGTACACTTGAAATCTACCATGACAGTGATTTACAGTAACATCAAATCGAGGGTAAAGTCCCTCTTCTGGTCCAAACGATACCAAGTCTCTTGCCAGTTTATACAGTAGGTGATTTAATATTTGACAGATTAACTTTTTGACGCCGGAATTATTTTCTTTAATTTTAGCACACTCTGTATATAAAATGTGAATAATACAGGAACGAAACAAGTTAGAATTATGAAACAAACTGCATTTTGAAGAGAAAAAAAAACGGAGAGTATACACCATGTTTAAAATATTCGGTACCTATATTTATTGAATAAATATATAAAATGCAACTTTAGAGGTTAGCAGTGCGGTACAACCACTATAGTTGACATTAGGCATCAAAAAGTTAATAGTGTCATAAGCTTTGTAGCACAAAATTCAAAGAATGATGGTAATAATGTACCGAAAGGGTTTTGGTACTGGATATGTGATCATGAAGGGAGAGGTAGTGCACAACACTCATTAATGAAGAGACAGCAGCTCAGTAACATGATGAATAGACAAAAAATTTGAAATATAACTGTAATAAATATTGTGAGTGCGTCCTGCCATAGTTTTTTAATTGCTGGAACTGGTCCATGTTCGATTTGAATTTGAGACTGTATTTAATTGTGTTTATAGTATTTTAATGTATTTATTTATTTATAGATAATTGTACAAACCATTGCTGGAATACAAACATTGGATATAGAACTTGTCCAAAACATATATCGTTCTAATGATTGTATGTAGAACATGTCATAAGGTTAAATCAACAAAGACATTACTTATGGCCATATACATATTAGCCCTATATACAAGTCTTCAAAGCAGATATACTTGTAAATCTAAAACCTATATCATATAAACTTATATAGAATCAACCATTGGTCAGAACCATGCATGCAAGTATGTTTTTAAGGTACATCTTTGAAAAAAGTAAAAAATACAACAAATATAAAACTTCCAATACAGAAAGGGATAATATTAATATAAAAATACCTCTAAGTATATGCGTATCTTTTTAAATGTCATTTAGACAATATATCTGATCATGAAACATCATGACATGGTTCGTATGCTATTATTACCTTTAATTTTTATTGTGACTGAAATACTCAACTAAAGTACAAAATGAATGCAAATGTAGGAAATTATTACGATCGTGGCGGAATTTGACGTCATATGCAGTGACTCACTATCAATGTCTGATCCATGTTCAGTGGATTGTCGTAGCGCACATACGCGTTAGTATCCATGGAATGCATGGATATTCGTTGAGATACACTTGGTTTGTGAGTGATAGTTGATATTAGGTACGCCCAGAGATATAGCTGTTGTTATTTAGCAGTTTAGTGTCTTTGGTAGGAATTTCTTTGTCGTGGTTTGCCGGTGACATTTACCAAGCTGTATTTTAAGAACGTTTAAAATTAAAGACTAGAATATTTATAGCATTTATGATTGCATTACATCCCTTTACAGTTTGCGTAAACGAACGGATCAATTGACGGTTTGTCTGTGGAAATCATAGCTAGATATGCCTTTCTTTACCACTGAAACATTTGGTAAACCCGTGAAAATAACAGACACGGATTAGTTATTATATGCTTATCACTCTGAGGCCGGTGTCCCACTCTAATCCGTTAGCTTTTCACTGGTTGGTACGGCAAAGATCTTCGTGCACGAAAAATGACTCGAAACAGTATTTACAACCGTGGCGCCATCTCTTGGCATATTTACACGAACGTCATAACAAATGCTTAGTTGGTGCAACCCTGTGAATAAGAATTTATAGTTTTCGGTTTGGTGGGAAAGTGTTTTTTTTTGACGTTTGAAGATCGGTACTAAATGTACTTCCCTAAGCCAGAAATGGATTTTAATATGAAAAAACTTGTCCGTGACGCGGGGACGGCTCTTAGCCGTGTTGTACAGGTATTGAGCTGTATTTTACAAGCGATGGAAAGGTTACTGGGAGGAGTATTTCATTGATTCTTTGTTACTTATTTTAGGTTACAGGTTTTCTTAGCAACATATTTTGTTAACGCAAAGGCTGGGCAAGGTATTATAGATGCAGTGTCCTGTAATCATTATAAAAGTATGTTAACATACAAACTGGTGTCAATGACAGATCATACAAAAAATTGCCAAAAATAATCATAAACGATGTTCCCATCAGGTACTGTAACTGATAATTTTGATTTGTAACAAAAACTCTTTCCAACTTAATGTGTAATGCTGGGGACAAGAAATTCGTGAGATCTTATTTATTTTACGTGTACATTAACAGTGTGAATTGTATTCCATTAGTAAAGTGTGGTATAAATATTCATGATACATTCCTTTCTTTCCATCAACACAAAGTTTTTAACTTGAAATGGACAGTGATTGTTAGCTACCTGGTGAGCAGCAGTTTATAATTCACTGCTACATAATGCATGCAGCTGTTCTTTCATATTTAGGAATAACTGATTTTGATTTTCAATCCAATACTGGTCATCCTTGTTATTATCTTAAAGTTTTTTTCAGTTCACCGGGCACTACAGAAGGTAACATTTATTTTGACAATTCTGTGACTGTTAGTACCATTAAACACACACTTGGCAGTACATGCATCTTCATTGCTAATGGTTAAAGGGTTAAGCTTAGTATGACCATTTTCTTGACAGTATACTGATCAAACATAGTACCCAACATTATTTGCTTTCACAGTGATTTGCATCAATATTGCTGTTGGAATGACATGTCGGCTGGTAAAGCTGACATTAAAACAAATATTTTTGCTTGTGTTTGAACATGCCTTATATTTCTGCAACAAATGTTCAGCCACAGTTAAGGTTACTGGGGAATTTGGCCCTCTTTATTAAGCATTACACCAGGTAGGAGTGTGGTGCAATGTAGGTATACTTCAATTCACAGAGTCCTTGGTTGAGGTGAGTGGTCAGCTTTATGCTGTAGTCTGTAATGCTGAGGAAAGTCCTGTTGGTGCATGTTGCATAGGAAGATTGGGTGGGTCCCACACCCAGTTAGACGTACTGGTAATGAGAAAAATCCTTGAATATTTCTGTCTTGTGGTAGATTAATACCAGGATGTGTCCATGGTTGGAATCAAATCCCAGACATCCTGAATTAAATCACCCATTTATGATTTTGCCGTCTTTTGTCATGGGAGTTTATGTCACTTTAGTTTAATTTGGTTTATGTTATATTTATGTTTGATGTAATTAAGCATATAAATAGACAAATTTTGCAACAGCTTTGGTGGTATGTAACCTGGGAGCATGGTAAAGATGCCAAAGTTTGCTGCTACCAGTTGTGAAATTGTTTCCACACAGTCATTGAAATCAGTTGACATATAATTTCTACTAGCAATATTAACTTAAAGACTTGCATTTGCATATGTGAACACATGTAGGAAAACACTGCTAGAAATTCATTTTGTGTAATTAGGTAAGAAGGAAATCTGCTGCACTTTAAGACATGTAGGGTAATCTGTTTTATTTTTCACAAAGTTCAATTTGCTTTATAATTTTATCTTTTTCTGCGTGAAAGTATGGTTTTCATAAACCATGCACTGAAATTTAAATATCCACCCAAGTAGGATAGAGGTTAACCTTCAGGATAGTTGTAAGTTTTAGTCCATTGAGTAGAGTTCTTAGAATCTGATGGCATTCACCATCTATTGATTAGTTTAAACCAGTACATGCTGTCTACAAAACTTATTGTGTTGTCAAGGCTGCTGAGGTGGTCATATCATGTAAAGACATTATAGGGAAAGCATGAAGAAAGAGACAGAACCTAGTTACCAAAAACAATGACTGTGAGTTGGGAGCAACTTTACAATATTTAGACCCTGTACATAACTTGTAACCACATTACAATATCTGTTATCATACGTATTGCTTAAAAGGTTTACGTCTTGGCAGAATGTGAAACTGTTTTACTGGGTGAGTAGTTCCCACAAAATTGTGCCATTTGGAAGACCTAGATGTAATTGGAATCATAATATTAAATGGATCTTACAGAAATTGGCTGTGAGGGTATGGTCTGTGTCTGAGTCAGGCTGGGGTCCATAGGTAGGCTTTTGTGAACATGGAAATGAACCCTTAGATTCCATGAAAGGCAAGGAATTTCTTGACTGTCTGAGCAATTGTCAGTTTCTCAAGAAGGACCCTGTTTCATGGAATTAGTTTCAGGTTCTTCTTAGTGTTTACAAAAGCCAATCATTCAACCATATTTCCAGTTCACAACTTCACACACACACACACACACACACACACACTGTTCTAATATCTCTTTTGACATTATCCTCCCACCTGCACCTCGGTCTGCTCCATGGGGTTCCAACCAAAAATTTATGTCCCCTTCTTGGTTCATAGTGGTTGGTCATAAGCATAAATTATGAAGGTTGTGATTGTGCTCCATTACTGCTTCTTTTTGTGGCCCATTCTGTTAGAGAACAGCCAGTATCATGAACAGATTCCAAGATGCCCAGGTCAGTGTAATTGTCTGTGATTCACTGTGTACTTTAGCTAACAGAAGAGAAACTGGGAACATCAGAGAAGACGGAGCTTGATGCACATTTTGAGAACCTTGCTGAGCGCTCTGATGTGACTAAAACATGGACAGAGAAAATCTTAAGGAATACGGAAGCAGTTCTCACACCAAACCCTGGTTTGCAATCTTTAGTAACATGGTGTGTTTGTTTGTTTGTGTGTGTGTGTGTGTGTGTGAGTGAGTGAGTGTATGTGTGCACATGCGTGTGTGCACAAATATATGTATGTGTTGAAACATGCCATCACAATCCATGAAGTTCCCAGTTTGAATCTCACACAAGAAACTGGATATCCTGACTGATGTTTAATGTAATTATCCTCTGTGTGTATGATGGCACAGTACTTTAACCTATATCACCTGTACCTTGAATGAATTGACACTTGCCTTCATGCACAGGTTACATGTCAGTAGCCTGTATATTTTGATTCACAAATAGGCTGTGTGGTCACAAAAATACATTGATATGTACATGTATGTGGTCAAACAATATAAAGTTCTGGGGTTGTTTGAAGGACAGATACATATGGAATAAGAAAAAAATGTTTTGTGGTCCTGCAAGTGTAATCGACTGCAGTGTGTTTTTAAATATATGTTTCTATAAGTTGCACAAAACGGTCATTGAAGGTATCCGAAGGAACTGCTTTTGATTCGGCATTTACATTCTTGTTAATGTTGTGACTATCCTCAGATGTCTTCATATGAGAACAGTTTTCACTTTTAGACAATAAAAAAAAAAGTTGGCCGACACAAGGTCTGGTGTATAAAGTAGTAAATACCCAACACAATGTGATTTGGCAGGAAGGGTTGTACTGTCAGGAATGAACTCATCTGTGTGGTTATGTGGGACAAACATTGTACAGATCTTCTCTTTTCCCCAAATCTTCATGACAGATTTGATGAATGATTTCTTAGTTCATGTGCATTTGACCCTCCATCAAATTTAGTCTCATTTTGATGGTCTGTGGCCACCAGTTCATGAATTTTCACAACTGTTTCCAGATTTCCAGCAGTTGATGGCTGCCCACCCATTAAATCATCTTCAAGGTCATCACGTTCCTATATGTTTCAAACCATTCAAAGACATGTGAGGAGACTGTCATTTCTATAAATGGTTTTAAGTATTTCGTATGCTTGTGTAGCTGTTTTCACAACTCTGAGACAAGATTTGATGTTTGCTTATGCTGCTGTATGACAGCAAAGAAAATATGATTTATACATAAGGCTGCTAAGGAGCATGTGGCCTAGAATCAATTTTATCTATGGTGGTAAAGACATGAAACATCAGAAACTAGCTACAGTTGGTTTATGTGCCAAACCATGCTCGTACTGTACCACCTCAATACTAGAACTTGGTTTTTGCCCATATACATGTATAAGGAACAACTGTAGTAAATGAGTGATGTGAAAGCCACATCAGTCTGTAACAAGACGTGTCAAGATAATAGACCAATAGATGGTAAATGTTTGGGCCAGATAATGGACCAATACATAGTAAATGTATGGACCGAGATAACATAGTTTGTACAGCAACACGTTACGGGCTGGATGGTCCAGAGATCAAATTCTGGTAGGGGTGAGATTTTTTGCACCTGCTCAGACCAGCCATGGGGGCTTACCTAGCCTCCAATACTGTGGGTGCTGGGTCTCTTTGCTGGGAGTAAAGCAGATGGGATGCGGCTTTTACAACCCACCCCCATCTAGGGCAGAAGTTAAAGAGTAGAGCTATAGTTCTACTCCCCCTCCGGTCCTCTTTGGACTGTTACAGTTTGTGCTTGACCTTTTTTATGTTGACCTTCATAAATAAAAAATGTTGACTTATGCAGGGAACAGAGTCGAGGATTTCCTGTTTGAGAAGATTGAGAAGAAACGCCCGAATCGCCTGAGCAACCTTGAGTATCTTGGTCTGGACATGATTGAGGCTGGAAATGAATTTGGACCGGGTACAGCATATGGTATGTCCTTGGCTTCAAATAATGAATGCTGGTGTTAGAAGTTTCTGAACTGAATTAATTCAGATTATACCTAGGTTTATTTTTTATGAATATTTGTAGTGAAAATATTGCTGTAATGTAATTTCAGGTGTAATAATAATTTCTGCTAGCCCTGTGGAATTGTGATGTAAGTGGAATTGTGTTCATGTTATCAGCACAGTAATCAATGTGTATTGTTTATTAATGTTTCTCAGGTAGTGCATTAATCAAGGTGGGTCAATGTGAACAGAGGCTAGGTCAGAATGAGCGTGAATTCATCAGTTCAGCAGGACATTGCTACATCCAGCCACTCAGGAAGTTCCTGGAGGGAGAGATGAAGATAATATTAAAGGAACGGAGTCTGCTGGAAAGCAAACGGTACCGTCAGCACAAGAAACATTCAGCAAGATGTACCAGTGTGGCTCAGTTGTTACCATGATAATTAAGTACTTATGTTAACAGTTCCTGCTGCTTTTATTGGTCACAGACAATGTCATTTGTTGCAAAACAGTGTGAAAATTATTGCTGAGCCTGCAGCATGAATGTTAACAAAAAAATTATTCATTTCTCTAGTTTTGCATGGTCCAGTTTCTACAAACTGCTATGTAACACAATAGCATTTTGCCAAATATCAGAATCTTTTTCCTAATCAGGATGTCTGCAGTGTGCATCTTAGCCTAGGCCTTTTCAGTGCACAGTGATTTTAAGTATGTAGTTGCTGAAATTGTCCTTCAGGAACTTAAGACATTAAACTACATTATTCTGTGGCTAATCAATGCCAGGTCAGAAATAATGCCCCCAGATTTATGGTAATGTGGTGTCTGGTGAGGGATATCACACAGTGTGTTGATAACATTACATCTGTCTAAGCAGTTTTGGAAGAATTTTTTAGTTTCCAAAATGGAAGGTAATACTTTCATTTGAAGGGATGTTCTCACATCTTTATTTTGTTTACTGATACTTTTGTCCTCGGATATAACAAGCAAGACTTCCCCTTCTTAATGCCAATAAACTGCTGTACCTATAATATGCAGCAGATTACTAATTACTAATAGCAGTTGCAGACACGTCACATTGCATTTAAAGTTCAGCAATATTTTTACATGTATGGGATACAGCCTGTTTGTTTATGGGCTGAATCTGCATTACTTTACTGTTTGGGGCCCAGACTATCAAGATAAAATTAATTACATTAATCTTAGATGTTTTACAAAGTTATTTATTGTTTCAAGCAGGTTACTTAATTAGCTATATGTGACCTTTAACGAACAGCTATAGTAATGACATTCTTCTGCCTTGCAAATGGCTTTTAAATCTTGTACAGATGCAGTCTGCTGTAGCTGTTCATAAGCCATCTTGCATTCATCTTTATTATTTCTGTGCTTGAACTCTGTCTTTCTTGTCAGTTGTACAACAAAAGAGAGAGAAAAAATTTATATATTTTGCTGGTTTGCATGATAATATTGTTCTCTGTAAGCGCACATGTCTTTTGTTTCACTGCCATCTGACACTGTCCAATTCCTCATGCTGTACCAGCACAGCTGATAATGGTTGACAGATTATGGCAGCAGAATTCAAAGTGAAGTGTATTTGGGTATGTAAGTTACTCAAAGACACTGTGAGGAAAATATGTAAATTATAATTGGAACAGTTGACAAACTCTGCCAAACAGGAGGAAAGGGGTGGATATATATATATACCACTTTACCAGAAATCATGAAAATGTACATGTTATGTAGTTTTTTTATTTCCATGTAGCAGGTTTATTTACCTGTGTAGTTTTGGTATGTTGCCAATTGTATGTTGCTGCACCCCAAGTGTCAACCTAACCCACAACCCAAGGTAGTGTAGATGGTTTCTTATCTGAATATGTTTTGATAGTAGTTAATGATGTACTTTTATCGGTAATTATTAAAGGCAGCTGGCTGTGGAAACAAATCAACATTGTTCTATATCGGATTTGGTATATTTGTACAGTCACAGGTGTTTGCTGGTGCCAGCTAGCAGAGATGGTGCTATACTGAGGAATATTTTTTGCTGCTGTAATAGGAAATCTCTGTACAGTGTGAGTGTGGCAACACCTCAGAGAATGTGGTTACCTGCTTTATTGCTCTTACACCTTCAGTGCATAGTTAAAGACAAACCATTTCTCACTATATTTTGCTTGTTTTAGTTGTTTTGAACTATCATTCAGTTTTGTCAGTTGCTCTTTTAGTTGAAGCTTATTATTTTCCTATCTTGCAAGGCTTGGTGTCAAACAAGGATCCACATCAGAAACATTAGACTTTAATGTACTCATGTGTGTCTCCAGTCTGCTGTGGATTTGTGTAGAATTGTGTGTGTATAATGCTGTGAAACATGAAACTTAACCTTTAAATGGCCTGTGTTTACATATGTGAACCCTACAAACTCATGTAAAAGACAACTCCTAGAATTCAATTTTATGTATTCAGACAAGAAGGAAATTTATTGCGTTTTTAAGATGTGCTACATAATCTCTGTTTTATTTTCCACAAAATGCCTTATATTTCATGATTTAATTTTTTTTTTTCGTCTTATAATAACATTTTTCATAAACCATGTGCTAAAATTTATACCAACCCCATAACTTACAGGTTAAAGTAGTGGATCATTTGTAAACGTAAAACATGTAACTATGTCTTGGTTGACATGCCATCTCTTACGTGGTGTGTGTGTGTGTGTGTGTATATACTTTTTTTTTTTCAATTCATCTTGCAGTCTACCAACACTGGATGACATTACTGATTTCTGTGTACAGCAACATGTCCAGAAGATCAATGCCTTTCATTAGAGAACACAAGTGTTCCAAAAAGCAAGATGAGAAAGTATATCCTCTTCAAGAGTATACTAAGTTAAACACACAAAAAAATTATATAAGTATGTATACTGTGCAGTATACCAGACTAATGAATACAGAATGCACATACATTTCCACTCCATTTTATCATATTATTATATTTATATTGCAGTGTATATTTTTACTTCAAAACACTTGAAATTCCTATAAAGTGTAGCAGTATATTCCATATATTAATTTTAATGTCGCTTACTATTCTGTTTTCATAATAATAATAATAATACTTTTACAATAATTTTATTCCCACTGTTTGTAACGAGAGGTCTCTCCCCTTTCTACTCTTTTTGTGAACCACTACTCCTACCTGATGCTTGAAATAGGCAGTATAAACATGTGATAGAATCGGATAAAAATCAGTATACAAGATCTGTATAGTTGTGTTGTTCAGAAAATAAACAATTATGAGAAATAACCAACAAGTGCTTATATTGATATGTAGATTTTTCATGTTATCAGTGTACATGCACTTATTGGTTATTTCTCATAAAAAATCATCAGTGCATGATCATGAATCATTTAAAATAAACACTTGTTACTACAAACTTGAAAATATTTAAATGAAATTTAAATCCATGCTGTGCTGTAGCAGATTTTTAAATTGTATATGTGACAATGAATATGAAGGAATATTAGTTGGACAAAAGCCACCAATACTTCATTGCAGGTGCATTTGTTGCTGGTTTCAGATTGGATCTGGATGCTTGCAAGAACCGTTTGCGTAAGGCACGAAGCATGCAGGGGCAGCAGAGTGTAAGTACGTTGATCTTGTTTCTGATACAGTGTACTTGTAGGGTATTTGTCTTTGTGTTGGTTAGCATTCCTCTTTAATGTTTTGGAGGCGCTGGGTTCTGATGTGATCTGAGAAACGAGTTACGCGAAAATGTTCTGTAGTTCCCCTCTGTCTCTATGCATAGTTGGCATATCACATTGAAACAGGCCAGACAACGTTATTAAAACCCTGGAATTGTGGTATTAACAACTTACCAAGTTCTTGGTTTGTGGAATTCTTCATATCTTTTACTTTATTCAAATGTGCCTTTGACCAACGTCCCTCTTTCGTATTAAGGCTTTCTGTACTGTCAAAGACACTTCACATGTTCAGGTCACAACAGAATGGATTCCTTTCCTTTTGACTTCTTTCTGTGCAACACCATGGCAATTTGTTATTTCATAAGCACTTCTGCAGAATTACACCTCTTATTCTCAGTACAAAGAGAACCTGCAATATGCATTTCTCACCAATGCACATGGTGAGATGATAGATACAGCCATGCTACATTACGTTATGTGGTTAGGGACATCATTGTGAATGGGAGGACAAAATAATTTCTGTCAGTGGCAAACCAAGATCTGAAATGTGTAGAAATCGAAGTTTTGTATGTCAGTAGTGGCTAAATACATCAAGGACACTATGTGAAGCAGAATAATACATTATGTGTGTGGAGCTTCAGATGAGACTGCAGGAAGTGTACTTTGAATACAGGAAAACTTAAACTGTGGCTTTCTTTAGTTGCAGTTTCATTTAAAAAAAAAGGTAAAGTTTTCCTGTTACAGGCCTGTTGTGGCCCAGAGGGTGGGTAGAAGTATAGCTCTACTCTTCCATGACCACAGCACTAGAAGGGGGTGAGTGGTCAGCAGCATGCCCCGGCTGCACTTTACCCCCGAGAAAGACCCGGTACCCATTGGGTGGGCCCCAGGGCCAGTCTGGACAGGTGGAAAATGTGTCCCCACCAGGATTTGATCCCAGACCATCCAGCCCATAGTCAGTTACTCTACCGACTGAGCTACCCAGCCCACAGTTGCATTGCATTAACTTTAATTCAATGGGAAGTTAATATTAATTTAATTGATTTTCCCTTAATGAATTAATTTCCCAGGGTGTACCCTTCTTGTAAAATGTTGACTTCCGTAAATGCGTTAAGTTGATGGTACTATAACTTTGGATTAAAATATAGAGCTGATATATGTTGTTGTTCTTTTCTGCTCACCTACCAGAAGGATGGAATTAGTCCAGAGGTTCTGCTTGAAGAGGTAAACCTTGTCACTTGCATCTGCTCTAATAAAACAGTCATTACAATGAGTGAGGCTCTCCTTGTATGTCCTTGTGTACTTTCAAAACAGCTCAAGGGGTTTCAATGAAACTTGGTACAGCAGGTCTGCAGTAAACAGAGCCCAAAATTTTTCGTTGGTGGGGGGGACCCTGCAGCTATATATATATATAAAATTTATGTTTTATTGTACAAATTATGTTATAAAAATCATGTCATGGGTATAACTATAACATAACACTATTTGCAACTGTATTTATATATGTATAAATATAACTGTATATTCCATGACCCACCTAATGTAAATAACAATGTCTGTTATTTTTATTAATTTTATCTGAGATGTCATACGGTTTTCAACGTTACATTTTTTAAATTTTAATATACTAGTCATCAGCCAGTTTCGGTGGCTGATTTTGGTGAAGGGTAAATGACGTGAAACATTTGATGTCATTGCATGTGCAAAATCTGTGTTTTTTAAATTTTGATTTGGAGAGGAGAGGAAGGCTGCAACTCTGCAGCCCCCCCCCCCCCCCCCCCCCCCGGCCGCCCCCCCTCTCTCCCGGTGCCCCCCCCCCCACCAACACCCCCACACCCCCCCCCCACCTCTCTCGGTGGGGGACCCCCGCCCCCGGGGGGCCCCCCCCCCCCCCAACC
>Ga0136643_10013635_pt1 | contig 12178 bp, 17 predicted proteins | sample TergutLab28metaG_FD_96883 | JGI IMG/M metagenome (GOLD analysis project Ga0136643, IMG submission 96883) | Labiotermes labralis P1 segment gut microbial communities from Petit-Saut dam, French Guiana - Lab288 P1 (version 3) (version 3) | ecosystem: Host-associated > Arthropoda: Insects >...
CCCGCATACTTTGTCGGCTGTCGTCGTTTTGGCACGGTCTTTTTTTCGTGTTTATTCATCATCCCATAAATTATCCCCGATTATCTCGAAAATTTGCTTGACTTTATATTGGAAAGCTCCATACATAATTTCTCGCAGCTGTCTGCCGATCTCTATTATTTCCGGCACAAACTTGCCGTAGCTGTGTGTGTAGTAAGGCCCTTCCTCTGTCATGATACCTTTTACGATGCGGTTAGCGGCTGTTTTTACCGTTACTTCGTCGCCTATGCTCGCAGATTCATCCTGTAGGAAGCCCTTCGTCCACTGCTGAAAGTCACATTGCTGGGTGTCTTCCGGTATTTTAGCTGTTCTTTCGGCAGCTTTCAGCACCACAGAGTTAATACGCACCCAATCGCCTTTTTTAGCCATCTTACTCCTCCCGATAACAGTTTATAACGACTGCTGCATAGTCCTGGCTATAAGGTTATCTTGGATGTTTTTCTCAAGATCTACAAAGAAAGCGGAATAGCCAGCTACGCGCACAAGGATATTACGGTATGACTGCGGATCTTTCTGAGCCGCAAGGAGCGTTTCATTGTCTACCACATTGATTTGGATATGCTGCCCGTGCCTGTTAAAGAGAGTACGTATAACAGTATCCAGCACTTCCAAGCCCTTTTCGCCCTTGACAATTGCAGGGTCGAAGCGCTGATTCAGCAGCACACCGCTTTGCGGAACCGTTGGGTCCATCGCGCCTATTGATTTTACAACCGCCGTAGGCCCGTTAACGTCCATCCCTATCATTGGAGAAGCGTTGTCCGCAAGGGCTTCATATGCGCGCCGCCCATCTGGGGTAGCCCCAACAGAGCGCCCAATTACCACGTTGTAAGACTGCGATGCTATAATAATAGAGAAGCGCCCGTCACGCCCGTCTGTATACTGTGTGAACTGCTCGTTGCATAGATCTACAAGCCAGCGCATATACTCGTCTACAGACTCGATGTCGTTGCCGTACTTTGGCGCTTTGTTGATCAGCAACTGGCGCATATTTTCCTTACCTTCAAAATTGGTGTCCAGAAGACCCATAAGCTCTTGCATTGTAAGGTACTTCTTGTTGAAAACACATTCCTGTATCGCTGCCATTGAATCGGCAACATTTGCTACACCCCCGGCTATGGCAACGGCGGAATAGCGGTGCTTTGCGCCCTTACGCTGCAAAACCTTACCCCTTTCTATACAGGATTGCGTAAAGCAGGACCCGGTAATAGTAGGCAGGGCATGAGCGTGGCACGATATAATTCTGTTGTACAGAAGCACAAACTTGTTAACAAAGAACGCTTGCTGGGTTTCATACGCATCCATAAGCTGCTGTATGCAAGTGAACGACCTGATATCACCGGTTTGCGGCCCCACCTGAGTTTTGGTAAGAGGATCCAAACCGTTATTTATAGTGATTTCGAATACCTTTATTGGGTTAAAGTACCCTGTGTTAGACTGGAAATCTGTAATACCGGGAACAAGAGGCTCTATACACCCGCAAATACCCCAGTCTCTGGCTTCCTTCAGCGTGAAGCCTAAGCCCAGAAGATGAGAAATGTTGGTGCTGTCGTTAAAGAAGGCGGGGTGGCTTCCTCCTTTTCTTGCTACAGACATAGCCAGCTTGAATGTTTCTTCGTTTATTCCATCGTGATAGCGGAACGAGATACAAGGCTCCTTTGTTTGCAGGTCGTCCATGCAATGCAGTATCAGGTTTGTCAGTTCGTTGCAGCCGTCTTTGCCGTTAGGCAGCACACCGCCGATCATCATATGTATCCAAAGCGGGCACCCTGGATAGGCTTGCGCGTCGAAAGTGGATCTTAGTAGCCACATTTCCTCAAATTTCAGCTTGAACTCATGAATTGTATCGGCAATAAACGCCTCGCTCACACCATTTTCCAAATCCTTCTTGTAAAACGGATACATATACTGATCGAAACGCCCAAGGCAGTGGTCCGCGCCGTTTACTTCCATCATGAACGCAAGGTGCGTAAACCACACAAACTGTGTTGCCTGCTGGAAATTAAGTGGCGGGTTTTCCGGCACTGTGCGGCAGTTTTCCGCCATTGTAAGCAACTGTGCCTTTCTTTCTCCGTCGGTGCATTCCGCGGCCATTTTCTCCGCCATGTCCGCGTATCTGTTGGCAAATTTAATTATTGCCTCCATCACAACTATCATGCTCTGCCATGTGATCTGCTTCTCCATGTTTTCGATGTCTATGTCTGTAAGCGCGGCAATATTCTCCTTGCACTGGTTAATATAGTAGCGGTAGCCTTTGTTAACCATCTCGTAATAGGCGGGCGCGTGGTTCATCGTAGATACGTTGGATACACCCTTCGTAAATACACCGATATCAATCATAGTCCTCATATCGGGGTCTACCAGGGCATCTGTTAGGTCTCCGAATGTTTTGCCCTTCCAGATTTCTACAATTTTCCTCAATTCATCCTTTTCGCCGGGCATGAATACGAAATTGTCCGATTCCCTTGTGTCAACTGTTTCTACGTCTTTATACAGCCAGGATGTCACTTCCGGGTAAATAGGAACCGAATACAGGCGTGATGCCATATGCCCGGCTAGGGCAGAGTTTTCTTCAATAAATATTTCCTTATTTTCCAATACACACTGGAACGATTTCGCACGCCTTATTATGAAATGCTCCATAGAAGGCTCGCTGTAAAACTGTGTTACCAAGCGGGCTCTGTCTAGGCATATTGTGGCGGTTGAGCTGCGTATTTTTTCGCTTAGGTTGCTTATTCTCTCCGATAACATTAATAGCTCCTCCTTGTATTGTCTTTTATAAAGAAACATTCCTTACCATAGGCTTTAAGTATTTCATTGGAACGTTTTACTAGGCGTTCCATAGTTTCATCCGGCGGCGGCGAAACATCCTCCAGCGGGTAAGGTATGCCCAAAGCCTTATACTTAGCTTCGCCCATATTGTGGTATGCCAGAAGTTCGTACTCTTTAGCGCTGGGCAATGTGGAAACAAACCTAGAAATACCCTCGATATTTTCAACAGCGTCTGTATAACCCGGAACAACAGGAGTTCTTATTGTAAGAGGAATACCAAATTCCGAAATGCGCCTTGTGTTTTCTAAAATCAACGCGTTATCTATTCCCGTAAGGGCTTTGTGTGGTTCCGGTTCAATATGCTTGATATCCATGAACATAGCGTCAATATAGGGCAAAGCTTCTTTAAATTCTTCATAATTGCCGTAACCGCAGCTTTCCACAACAACATTTATCCTGTTATCGCGGCATTTCTTTGCTATATCCCGCAGATAACCCGGGTATGTCAGGGGCTCGCCCCCGGAAAATGTAACGCCCCCGCCATATAGTGAATAGAATGGGCGGTCTTTTTCTATTTCCTTGTAAAGTTCATCAACTGAATAATCCTTTCCGGCCACACGCTTTGCCCCGGCATAGCAGCGGTCTGTGCATCTGTAACAGTTGCCGCAAATGCTTCTGTCTATAGCGCCACCGGCTGAAACTGCTAGTTTGGGGCAGGCGGTTCTACAATCGCCGCAAGATACGCACCTCGTTGGGGATTCCAATATTTCCGGCAGGTATGATTGTGATTCCGGGTTAGAACACCACAGGCATCTCAACGGGCAGCCTTTAAAAAACACCAGTGTCCTTAATCCGCTGCCGTCATGAATAGAGCATTTCTGAATATTAAATATCACCGGAAGACCCCCCTTTCTCTTACACATACCGGCAAAACATACCGGCGCTTATCTTATTAGCCCAAGCTGTGTCGGCAGCCATGTAGTAAAGCCAGGGAAGAATATCAGCAGGAAGCTGACAAGTATAAATATTGTAAAGATCGGCATCATTCCCCGCACTATATTCTGCATAGGCAGCCCTGTAGCCCCTGTGGCAACAAAGATGCTTACGGCAACAGGCGGCGAAGCTGTGCCGACGGCCAGCGCCAATGTCATAATAACGCCAAAGTGCACGGGGTCTATACCAAATTGCTGAGACACCGGGAACAAAAACGGCATCAGCAGCAGTATAAGGGCAAGGCCTTCTATAAACGTACCAAGAATAATCATCACAAAGAATACTGCAATAAAGAACATGAGGGGGCTTGCAAAAAACTCGGTCATAAAGTTAACCATTTGGGTTGCAAGGCCCTGCCTAGCGAAAATCCAGGTGAACGGCTGGGATGCGGCAACAATAAACATAATGGCGGCAGCGCCTACCCCCGAATTGAAAAAGGTGGAGCCCAAGTTCTCGAACGTTAATTCTTTGTATACAAAGGCACCGACAAATATAGCATACACCACAGACACCGCCGCAGCCTCTGTGGGGGTAAATATACCGCCATAAATACCACCCAGAATAATTATAGGCATTCCAAAGGCGGGCAACGCGGCAAAGGCCGAAGAACGCAGCTTTTTGAAGCAAAATACAGAGCCTTGGGTATCTGCGCCGTAGCCCTTTACTCTGCAAATAACATAGGCAGACACGCAGAATATAACAGCCAACAAAAGCCCCACAAGCATCCCGCCCATAAACATGGCACTGATAGAAATGCCGGTGGTAACGCCCAGTGTAATCATTACAATACTTGGCGGGATAATCGCGCCCAAACCACCCGACACCACTATCAAGCCGGCAGTAAAATCTTTGTTATATCCCTTTTTCACCATTTCGGGATACATTATGGCGCAGATAGCCGCCACTGTGCCATTGGCAGACCCGGTAAGCGAAGCGAAGAACGTACAAGCCGCAACGGCCGCCATAGCAAGCCCGCCCCTTACAAAGCTTAGCAAGTCGTTGGCAAAATCTATAAGCCTGCGGGATATACCTCCGGTTTCCATAAGCTTACCGGCCAGTATAAAAAACGGAACCGCCAAAAATGTAAAGGAATCTACCGCCACAAACATCCTTTGCGGCAGGCTCATCAACGGAACACCTGCGTAAAACATGCCGGCTATACCCGCAATGCCCAGCGAAACAGCAATCGGAATGCCAAAAAGCAACAGCACAAAGAATGTGCCAAAAAGAATGTACAGCAGCTCCATTAAGAATCACCCAACCTTCTTTTTAACGAAATCTACAACAGACATAACAGTGCGTACGCCAAGCTCAATTACCGTTAAGCCACCCCATATCGGTATCGCCGCGTGAGGTATTGCCATATTTATTCCCATAACAGTGGATACCTGCCCTGTCCTCAGGTGTATACCCATCATGATAAGGCAGTAGTACGCCAATATCACAGCAAAGAACATAGTAGCCACATTGCGTAAAACACTAAGTATAAAATTCCATGTTTCGTTCAGCCGAGACGCAAATATGTCTACACTTATCATCGTGCCCTTTCTCACAGCCACAACAGAGCCGATAAATGTAAGGTACACCGTTGCGTATCGTGCCACTTCCTCCGGCCAAACAACAGGCATCATAAATATATTGCGGTTAACAACCTGGAAGAAAACAGAGGTCACCATTGCGGTCACAAGCGCAATAATGGTTATCCTCTGTATTTCGTGATATGTCTCTAGGAATTTTTGCACAAAATTACCCTCCTTAGAGCGTAAGCATCCGCCCAACGCCTAGCCGGGCGTTAGGCGGATGCACGCCGTTTTAGTAAGCGCGTATGCGTTCAACAAGTTCCGGGGGAATTTCGTCTGCGAAATCGTCGTAAACCGAAAGTGTGGCCGCTCTAAAGGCCTCGAAGTCCATTTCTTCTTCCGGAATCAGGATCATGCCGCGTTCTATAAGGTTGTTGCGTGATATTTCTTCCAGCTCTATTACCGCGTCCCGTAAGTACATCTTTGTTTCATAAGCAGCTTGAAGTATAAATTCTTGGTGCCTTGGGGAAAGCGATTCCCATGTTGCCATGCTTATCAGCAATGGGGTAGCGTTCCAAACATGACCGTTGAAGCTTAAGTGGGTTGCAACTTCGTCTAGGCCGTCTGTATCAACCACTTTTACAGAGTTTTCCGCGCCATCCACAGTTCCTTGCTGCAAGGCGATAAATAATTCGGCAAATGGCATTGGCGTGGCCATTGCGCCCATTGCCTCGAACATAGCAACATGGATCGGTGCGCCCATTGTGCGGATTCTTCTGCCCGCAACGTCCTCGGGGCTGCGCACCGGGAAGTTAGAATACACATGGCGGAAGCCGTTGCACCAAACACCAAGGCTCTTAACGCCAAGGCCTTCCAGCATACCCATTACTTCTTCGCCTATCGGGCCATCTACTACGTCGCGAGCGTGATGTCTGTCGCGGAACAGCCACGGCATGTCGAATACCTGTATCATAGGCAGGAATGGGCCGGCAGACGCGGTAGAGATGATCATCATGTCTTGGGTGCCCATTATAAGTGATTCGAACAGATCTCTTTCTCCGCCCAGAACTCCGCCGGGGAAGGTTTCAACTATTACTTCGCCGCCGGATATTTCATAAGCGCGCCTAGAAAAATCTTGTGCGCCTATTTCAAAGAAGCTTGTAGCAGCCAAAACATGCCCTAATCTTATAATTACCGGGTCTGCGGAAGCGGCCTCATCAGCCGGTGCCGCCGCGCCGCCGCCAGCCGCTGGCGCAGGCGGTGCGGCGGCGGCTCCGCCACCACCACCGCCACCGGGCGCGGCACAAGCAGATAGCCCAAATACCATTATCAGTGCTAAAACTGTAGACATAATACGGCTTGTTCTTTTCATTGTACAACTCTCCTTTTTATAAGTTTAATAATCCAGTACAAATCCCTCTGGAAACGGATCTTTCGGATCAAGTATCCAAGTAGCGAATCCGATAACGCACGCATTGCCCGTGATTTTCGGGCGTATGGCGGTAATTCCGCCGACAGTGGTTTCTTCGACTATTTCGCACTTAAAAAGAGAACCTATAACACTTTCGTGAACAAAGCTGTCTCCCACCTTTAGCTTGCCCTCGTCGAACAAAAGTGCCGCCTTGGCACTGGTACCGGTGCCGCAGGGGGAGCGATCCACAACCTTTGGCAACGCCACCACGCAATTTTGTGAATAGGCTTTTGGGTTCTTCGGCGGCCCCGTAAACTCCACATGTGTTACACGGTCTACAAACGTAAGTTCAGGGTGCCGTATTGTTACCTGACTATTGATATCCTCTGCGATAGACCGCGCTATCTTTATCAGCTCACCGCAGTTATGAGGCTCAATTGTTATACCAACGCTCTCAGCCGGCAATATTGCATATACACAGCCCCCCCAAGAAATATCCAGGGTAAGCTTTCCGAATTCTCTGGTGCTTACTTCAACATTACGCTTCAGCACCAGCGCCGGCGCGTTCAAGAACGAAACCTCCCGCACAACCCCATCTTCAACCATAGCTTCAACAGTTACCACGCCGGCAGCCGTGTCGAGATTGATAACGGTTATCGGTTCCTTAACATCAACAAGGCCTGCCTCAATCAACGCCACAGATACTCCGATAGTGTCGTGCCCGCACATAGGCAGCCAACCGCTTGCTTCAAAATATATAACCCCTACATCCGTACCGGGTGTGCATGGTGCCGTAATTAAAGTTCCAGACATTATTTCACTGCCGCGAGGCTCGTAGGATAACAACTTGCGGAACCAGTCTTCGTGCTCCTTCATGTAGGTATACTTTTCCGACATGGTTTTACCCGGCACATTGTTAAAGCCGCTTATAACATTGCGTGTAGGTTGCCCCAAAGTGTGCGTTTCTATTGTGCTAAATAGTTTCCTGGCTCTCATTTCGCGTATCACTTCCTTTCCGCTTAGCTTTGATTCGCGCTTCTATATTCAATTAAAGCAAGAAACATGCCAAATTAAGAAGGCAGCATAAACCCTGCGTTAATTCAACATTAACAAGGCATTGCAGCACAAAAAACACGTTTGCACAAACAACAACCAACACCCATATCAACTAAAATGTGCAGTTTTTGACACGATATTCAATTCTGTGTATACAATTTGACTCACATACAAATAATCATACGTTATCTTTAACGTAACAGCCTTTTGCCATCATAATAATGTGTCAAAAATTATACATACAGGGCGTTTTCAGTAACGAAGGACGAAAAAGCAGCCAGAGCAATGAGTTAGAACGGTCCAGATTTCACAAGTATGTGAGAATAATATCCATCTTGTTACAAAGATCAAGAAAAATATAAAAAATCCCTATCAGCACAATGGTGCCTAGGGCGTGTTTGGAGGATGGAACACTAGAACCATTCCCGCTTTTTTTGTTAACTCCAGTCTATATCTTCGTGGCGGACATATTCGCCGCGCCGATAATCTTCCATAGCCGCTACATGAGTAGCTGCATCATCTAACGTAGCTATATCGTCAGGCGCAAGACTTCTAATTAGCTCAAAAACAAGAGATTGCTCGTGCTCAGTTAGTAAATCGAACACTTTAAAAGCTTGTTGCTTTACAGATTGCATAACTACACCCCTTTATATGCATCTCCACGGGGAGATACTTTTTCAATTAGCACTGTTTCATTGTCGGGATATGAGAATACTATGCGCCAATCACCGACACGTAGCCTGTAAAGTTCTACATGGCCTTGTAAACGCTTTATATCACCTTTGGGTATTCTCTGTATAGCTTGCCCTATTCTTTCCTTTGTAGACGTGTCTAGGCGCTCAAGAGCCTTTACAGCCTGCTTGTAATAAATGATGTTCACGATTCACCGTCTTTCACATTATCCCGCTCCACCGTTTCGTCAATAGCGCGGTTTACAAAGCTGTTTAGAGATTCGTTCCGTGCGGCGGCGTGGGCTTGGATGTCGGTTTTCTTGCCTTTGATAACAGATACCTCAAATCTGTCATAGGTTTTCTTCTTGTATCTGTCTACAGCCTTTTTTTGTGCTTCACGAATTGGCATTTAATACCTCACTTTCTCTGGCTGGCGGCCTTTTTTATTACAAAGGCACATCTTCCACCTGTAACTATAGCATATATATCTATTCATAGCAATAGGCGTTGGTTCCGGGTTTCTTGCCCAAAGAGCTAATTGGTATCCGTAGCGCCCTCGAAGAACGACACATGCCAGCACTTGCAGCCGTAGTGATACAAACCGCCCTTGACAGCCTCCGAAAGCAGCGGGTATCTGCCGCGCCTTGCGAAGCGATCCGCGGGCGCGTGCCATGTGCCGTAACCGATAACTAATCTACTAAGTAGACATTAAATGGAGAGACCTTTCTTGGCGAGCATTTTTCAACCTCACTTTGCCACCAAGGTAAAATTAACTCCTCGAACCCGCAGAGGATGGTTCCCTTTATTCTGGGATTGTTCTTCATAAACTTATCGAAGTTATAGATCACTATGATGAAGCCTCTCTTAGCTAACCACTCAAGATCGCAAATCCAGTCTTCGTACCGGGCGATGCTGTCAATGCAAGTTGTGGGAAAGTTCATATTTTTCTCAATAGTCAAAGTATATTGCTCCCATGTCTGTATCCTTTCTCCGTTAATCTCTACTACAAGAAAGTCGTCTGGCGCAGACTTTAGTATTTGTTTCACTTGTTCGTGGTTCAATTTGATAATTTCGTTCCTAAACATCATAGCCCTCCTTATATACCGCTACGGACATTGCTGCTTTGCTTAAAATATGTAACACACCGCCTTGGGGTATCGGTGTGGAGGTAAGCAGATCAAATCTTAGTGAGATCTACTGATATTTTACTAAGCACTTCTTTGGATCGCTCGCCCAGATATTTGGCTAGATTTGGTTGTAACGCAAAAAGATATGCAACGCTTTCTAAAACAGTTACGTGCATAACATTTGCCGCATACTCATCGTCCAGTTCTAGTACACGTTCTATGAAATCGAACGCCGCTCTTATTTCGGCTTTTCGATCCCGTGTTATACAATCGTGCAAGTACGGATTGAACACGTTTCCATAAATGTTGTGCGAACCTGGATTTTCATTTTTCCTCCCGGATTATCCGCTCAAGGAATTTGATGCTATCTCTTACCTTTTGCTATAGTTGTTAAAAAGGCTTCCAACTTGGAATACGATAAGGCAACATTTCATGAGCGTCTACGCCATCTATGGTTACTATTGAAATAACAGGCCAGATTTCTTTTAGGCTTTTACCATCAAAGATTTTTGCGTTTGTAAAATCTCCGAAATTGGTGAATTCATAGGCTTCAGAGCCATCTGGAACCAGCCCAAACCAGTCTTAAAAGGAGACATGTGTTTTGAAATTTGCAGTTAATATTACTGAATCATTCTTCTTTTTGATGAGATTGTTTAATGCGCACGTCAAATTGTGGGGCGGATTTGTCATTTGTCCGACAATATTAACTTCCTGTACTTGTCTGCAAAATGATCCAAGTTTCCATTTCTTGCATATAAAGCTATTGTTATTTCTTTGGAGTAATTGTCGTCACTTAGATGAAAGTGACCGTTATGAGCATCACATGACACTAAGTCCTCAAGATAGCCAATTAGCTGCGCTATTTCATTTTTTTCAAGCAGAACAGTAACATTGCTAAGACTTTGATTTGTGTTCTCGTCAATAATTTTCATTACAACTCACTCCTCGTTTAATTATGTGGTACATCAGAAGGAAATATTTGCGGACTGCTCGGGTTTACAGGTTTCCATCTTCCAGCTCAAAATGTGCGTGCGGGCTATTATGTGGAGATGGCTATCTGGTTAAGTCAATTTTGGAAAGGGTCATAATTAAGGATTTTACAGTCAATACCTTTTGCCACAATAAATATCGGATAGCTTTCAAAACCTTCAGCGTTTATCTTGAAAATATAATCACTTTGTCCAACTTGATATTTTGTATTGATCGCCACTGCTTCATTGATTGAACATAATTGAATAAACGGTCTTGTTGTATCAAGCGACCATTCAGATAAACAAGAAATAAAATATGGTTGCTCAAATATCAACTTTATTTCATAGTTATTAACAAAGTTATTGTATGTCTGGTCCATTGCTCCAACTATTTCAACCTCCCCTCCGTTTGCCCTTCCCAAAACGAAATCCATCCACAAGCATTTTCCTAAGTAAATATTAATTTTGTCAATAGTTGATTGCACTTCCTTTTTTGCGATTAACATAAATTCTCCTCTTTTATCTTAATGGAATATGTGTTATATCTTCAATTAACGCCTCTGTGACTGCTTTATCGTATTCGTTAAGATCTTTAGCTCGTAGGTTTACAGTGGTGCCCATCTCTGCTTCCCGCGCAAGGGTTGCGGCTTCCACAAGCATAGCGTAGTTCTGCATACGTTGTTCGCGTAATTCGGTATCGGGGTATTCGGCATCTTGGTGCTGGGTCTGCATCTGGTCTGCGGTGTTGCTATCAACAAAACTGGGGATCTGCTGTCCGTGGGAATTGGTATCCGTAGCGCCCTCGAAGAACGACACATGCCAGCACTTGCAGCCGTAGTGATACAGCCCGCCCTTGATAGCCTCCGAAAGTAACGGGTATGTAATGCACACCACTTTAATCTGTCGGTGTGCATAGTTTGTATCATGACTACTTAATCAACTAGATAGACATTATGGCCAAACTCTCTCAAGATGTTCTGGAAGAATGGGGAACATAGCTCTGGTAACACCATTATGGTCTGCAAACTCAACCTCATAAGCTTCATAGGGTATCGTGAAAGCAATCACAATAGTGCCTATTTCATCTTTTTCAATTCCCTCATCTGGAAACGAGACTGTTGTTTTTACAACTTCTAACTCTCCAAATTTCATGGCGGCACTCCTATAGTTGTTAAAAAGGCTTCCAACTTGGAATACGATAAGGCAACATTTCATGAGCGTCTACGCCATCTATGGTTACTATTGAAATAACAGACCAGATTTCTTTTAGGCTTTTACCATCAAAGATTTTTGCGTTTGTAAAATCTCCGAAATTGGTGAATTCATAGGCTTCAGAGCCATCTGGAACCAGCCCAAACCAGTAATCCTCTTTATTAGTGTCGTTGTTAATCATTTTACCTAACCAAGAACCTTGATACTTTAACGAGCCCTGAACATCGAAATCAATTTCAATACAAGAACCCGGTATTTTGCTTATGTCATACAGCATGATTTTCTCAAAATCTTTAAAAGATATTTTTGCCATAGTTTGCTTCCTCCATGTTATGCTAACGAAATAGATGTTCGTGTGGCCACTCTGGATGTTTATTTGGTGCTCCATGATTGGTCATATCAACATCTC
>Ga0136643_10013636_pt1 | contig 12178 bp, 6 predicted proteins | sample TergutLab28metaG_FD_96883 | JGI IMG/M metagenome (GOLD analysis project Ga0136643, IMG submission 96883) | Labiotermes labralis P1 segment gut microbial communities from Petit-Saut dam, French Guiana - Lab288 P1 (version 3) (version 3) | ecosystem: Host-associated > Arthropoda: Insects >...
GCAGCAGCAGCACAACCATTTATGTGTTCATGCAATATACTTTTGTGTATAGAGAGTGGTTCAAAAGCCATCTCACACTCGATGTTAAAGAAACGACAGGCCGCACATACGACACTTCCTCGGATTTGTGAGACAGGACGTGCAAATGTTCCGGAAAGAATTAGACAGCGTGTCAGTGTAGAAAGAAGGCACTCTGAACTTTTCAAGTAGTGAACTAGTGTGTCGTATCAGTAAAGGCCAATTAATATCTTGCCTCTAGTGTTAAGTGACTTTTGCGTCATTCTGTACATATTTCTATAGAAATTCAGGTTGAAGGAAAGTTAATTACTGTTTTTGACAGTAAGAAAATTCGGTATTCATGGCGTGTGCTCAGAACACAATCGTTAATGACGGAATAAACGAAATCGGAAATATAGGCTACACATATCACTGTAATTATGAGAGATCCACTCCATATTGTTTAATTATCTTTGAAAAAGACGTTTCACTTTATTACATATTCAGCGATATTGCGCCTGAGTTGCAAGCAGCGTTTGTATAGGTGTGGTGTCGTTTATTGTTGTCCAATTTTAACCAGAATTTGAATGTCGTACTGACTTTAGTTAAACTGTCCAGCATCAGTTCTACGAATATCCTTTAAGCGGTGTTGGAGTTCGGTCAGAAAGAGACACAGGAGCAGCCATGCAACTAATGGGCCCATTGTTGTATACCTAACTTTGCAAACGCGCCAAAATATATGCCTCCGTTCTGCGTCGAAACCCCTAGACCGGTCTGTAGCTGGACATTTATACTGCCATCTCAGTTCCAAACAATACAGAGCGCTGTTTTAGTTATAAAACGCATAATGGCTCAACCATGAAGAAGTAATGATGAGGTGGATAGTATGGCAAAGTTAGGAGAATAGAACCACCACTAATGGCTCTTAACGACTTCACCTCGGGCGGAAGAGTTTTAAACTCGGCTCCTCTAACTCAATTACACTCGCGGTGGAGCAGTTCTTTAGGGCACTGACACTTACCAGCAGTGCTTTGTGTCAAGGGAGAACTCAAAAGCAGAAAAAAGCTTCTCCAATCCCATTCTACAGTCCCAGTCGTGGCGAGTACGTCTCGTAGGTCTTCCTGCACAGAACTGGACGCAAGAAAGCTGTATGGAACTGGAAAATGGAACTTGCCTGTACTATTTTCGTTCCCTTTATGCTACAGGTTCTGTTGTTAAGAACCCAGCGCGAAAATTCTGTCCTTACCTCAGTTTCTGTTCTTAGATTTGAAGACCAAACATTGCAGTACTGTAATTAAAATTACCAGGTTCAAATACAGGGCTGGAGACAGGCTATCTTGACGATAATTTCTGTAGTTATATTCAGTTCTCTCACACGGATCCAGCAACAATAAGTCTTACTCGAAATAGACTACGACTGTTTACTTCCATAAACATTCTAATTCATAATAACAATCACAACATAATGCCAGATTTGAGGGTCTCACAGTGGCGCTGATGAAGGTTAATATCTTCTGGGATATGACGCCGTGTCAGCAAACATTTATCGAACGAAAAGTTCTCAGATCGCATATCATTGATAATATTTAAAGTTCATAATTCGGCGTAATTAATATTTTAATGCTTACTCTGTTATGGCCTTTTTCCGCTTGTTTTAACGCTCCAAAATTCTGCATTTGTGCTCAAACAGTGCATTTGTATGTTCCATTTGGTTAAAAAAATGAACAGCGATAATTTCTTGTACAGAACCAGCTGGTCTGTCGGAATGCAGATCCAGTGTACTTTCTGTGCAGCAGGGTTTAGATTTTTGAAATACTGGTTAAAAAAAAAAAAGTCGTGAATCGGGAGGTTAAATTTTGGGCCGTTTTTAAAGTTTCTTTTCGTTTAATTCTGGGCTTACAAAGATTAATCATACAGAATTTGTTGGTATTAGTTTGATCTGTTTTCGAATGAATTTTGACAGACCTCACTCTAATGGTTAGTAAGTTGTTACTGTGGACTTCAGTAAATTTCAAAGTATGAGGGTGAGCTAAAATAAAGTGACTAGTAAGTTCACGAATTTTCCTAACTGCCTGTGAATCGGCACTCGCACAAACAGGCGGCATGTTGATATTTTGAGGCGACTTTTTTTTTTTAAAAAATGCGGAAAGTTAGTTGAAAACGTGCACGGAATTACAAAACAAGACGGTTGTTGTACGTGTAACGTCAAATACAGGCGCATTCGCGTAATAATTTTTGTCGTGGAAAAAGCCGTAAGTATGAAATATTCTGAGATTTTATCTCTATTCTTGCCTTAGTTATTCTGCATGTAAACGACATCTTTTCTGCGCCGCCCTATAGTGTCACCTGCGGTCTGCCTGGACCTACCACATTTTTTCACATTCTGTCATAAAGGCGCGATTTTCGGAAAGAATTTATTGAAAATGTAATGCGTGTTCCGATTTTTTTCTACAACGTTCGTATGAAACATTTCTCATCCCAAGAAGAATTAAGCGACTATATGTACATAAGTCGTCATGTAAAGTACCTACTATTCTTGAGAGATTTTAATGCAACTTGAATTTTCTCGATAGATTTTAGAAAAATCTTCAAATGTCACATTTCATAACATCCGTCCAGTGGAAGCCGAGATGTTCCATGCGGACAGACGGACAGACAAGATGAAGCCAATACACACTTTACGCAATTGCGAAAGCGCCTATCAAAACGCTCAGACAACAATACGGATTATTTCTCTAGTATTTAAAGACAAAGATTAACTTGAATTATATTTAAAGATTTCCTTCTCACCGCGCAGTAAACATATTTCAGCTCGGTTTTAAAACCAGTCCTTTAATTCTGTGGAAGGAAATAATCGCTGGTTGTTCTCAGATCCATAAAAAACACATAAACGCACTGTGTGGGGAGAATGTAGAATTTTGAAAAATGTTGAAACTGGTGGTACTGTACGTAAAGTGTACAGTCATCGCTACTATTCAGCAGTAGATTTTTCTCCATACACTAGTTATTGGCCTCCGTTTGACTTGCCTCGAAGTTCCCTCCAGCCAAACAGCTTGAGCCATTTAAAAGTTTCTCTTCTTTTCAAAACTTACTTTCTGTAAGTTTCAGGTTTATTTCAATGCAGAAGCAACTCCTAAACCTCTCCTCACACAATAATGAATAACGTAACATTGCTCCGTTAGAAGTCATCCAATTCCGATATCACAAAAGGAAAAAAGAAGAACATTTGTTTCTTTCGTTCCTTTCTTCACCTTTTCCTTCCCCTCTCTCCCTCGTTCATTTATTCACCCAAACTTTCTTACATGCAGCACGGACCACTTTATCTTTCATTGATGGATTCATTCACTAATTTTTTATTTCTCCCCAGTGATTTTTTATTCAATCCTCTTTTATACCTTTTTGCAAACATGACATCAGGTTTCAAACGAAAGAAAATTCATTGTGATTCACGAGAAAGAATACCGAGACAGTGTATACAATTGCACGCAGTCCTTGTTTAACGTCCTAGTTGCGTTCCTGAAAAAGTGTGTGTAAATCAAAAAGGCATAAATAAAAAACCTTTTTTCCTCCTATGTAGAGGGCATCCTGTTGTGTTACAGAATTGAAAGACAACAATAAATTTATTTGTTTCAGTTCAACATAACAATATTTTATTTACCTCAATGGCTATTAGTTTCCGTTGACAACGGATATCTATTGTGTCTTCAGATACAATAGATATCCGTCGTCTTAAGGAGACACGGGAGAATTATAAATACCGTCTACTAGCACCGCCCATCACTCGGCTTATACGGAATAAAAATACGAACTGTGTGCCTAACAGCATATGCCGTAATTTGTGACTAAAGACTGTATATATATATATATATATATATATATATATATATACACACACTTACTTTGTAATTTTAACTTCAATTCCATTTCCGATCTTCACACAACCGTTATTATATCACAGACAATATAATTCAAGATTTTAACAGATTTTTAACGCCGGTGTAAGTTTTACGGGATTCCATACGACATTGAATTTAATGTGCACTACATGTAGTAGCCTGTTTTAACCGGTATGTATGGATGGCCTGATGATGGTATAAAGACCGAGACAGGTAGCCAGTAAGGTACATAAAGTACTGTTGTGTTGGACTGAAACAAATAAAATTATTGTTGTCTTTCAAACAATGATATGCCCATCAGAAACAAGTAGTTAGCGTAATAAATGGTAGGCAGCCAAGGGGCGCTAAACGGAAAACGAGACAGCGCAAATTAAGAAGTGATGTAATTTGGCAAGGGGCTTCAAAGCAAAGAGGTGTAAGAAAGGGCCTACACAAGTGCTGTGTGTAAAGACGATTTTTTTAACTACAAGAAACTCCTTTCCAAGTGGACGCCACATCAGCGGTTATCTAACCGTCTGTCTATAACTCATCACCAACAGTCTGATCGACGCGTTCCCCATTCCGTTACACATCATCAACTAAAGGCTTATCCACACGGATCTACATACCACAGAAAGGACCAGTTTTATACGCTGCGCTCACCACAAGATATTTGTTGTTGGTGAATACGTGTCCAGTGTCACAACCTACATCGTCTGTTAATGTAGATTCTGGGAGCAGCTCCCGCGTTCAACGGTACAAATTTCTTGAGACGCGTGTACTTGGTTATGCAATAACACAGATGTTTTTCCTCGGAAAATTATCTAATGATGAGGATGGTAAGCAGTTCCTCGGGATATGAGCAAACGGTTCTCGAGTTTCAGCTTATATGATAATGCACAAACTGGTAAGTATTTTCCAATCTGCGAGCAAATTTTCGATTATACGAGCTCCTACAGGTCGCCAACCATTCGCTTTTCCCGACGTCGCTCTTCACGAATGTTACAGATTCTCGAATCTTCTCAAATGTACAGAATGTACAGGCCTGGGAGATCTGGACAGGAGCAGCAGCACCGCAGAGTTTTAGGTTCCTCTTCTACGCAACTTTGCGTAAAGTTTGTTCTTTCCGGTGTTAATAATTTTGCGTAGATTACATAAGAACTTTTATTATATTCATAATAAGGATCGTACATATTATTTGTACATATTCAATAAATTTTAACGAGAAATTTATGCTAACATTTGTGCGTAGAACAATGTTATTGAAATACAGTCATTAGCATTAATATTAATCCTTCATACTTAGCTACACTTTCACGTTGCATTAAAGTGAACTTCACATGTTTGAGGAGACATTTCTGACCCCTAAAACCAACTGGTTCATAACATGGGAGACAGAGGGAAATTAACTGCAGCTTTACGCGTTTTCGCCCTAAGGGCAGTTTTCTGGGAATGACTTAAGAAAATAAACCAAGGAATTAATGTGTTTCTGGCCCTAAAAAGTCAAAATTTTGAAGAAAAAGTAGAATTCCCTGTCCAAGAGCTTTACGATACTACACACCAAATTTTCATAAAGGAAACACGTAAGCGGGGGTGTTGATAAGTGCGTGACACTCCGACATCACTTTTTCGCATTCCGCTATTATTTTGACATACAGTGATAATGAAATTAAAAGACCGAGAATTCGTATGAAATTGATTTTAAATTCCAGAAGGAAAGGAGTATTTTGTTTGAGTGATAACGGAACACCCTGCGGCAGGGTTGGTGAACTTATGGCACGCGGTAAGATTTCCTTGGCACTGGCTCTCCCAATTTTGTTTTCTTTTGCTCGACCAGCGTCTCTGCATTATGAAGAACATGTGTGTGTGCGTGCGTGTGTGTGTATACACATACACACACACATACCTGATGGCGTAGAGAATGTATATGAATTACCGCTGCTACCAAGTAACACAGCGATTGTAACATTTTTACACAAACCGGGAGCGGTGCGAAGTGTTGACTGGATATTTATCATCGTGGCGCCAGCCTGGCGCTTAGGGAGCGAATACGTGACACTGGACAAAACGTTTTGCTATCTTCTTTTCGAACGGAAATTGGTAGCATCTACAGTTACTTCCAAATTTTCTCCCTTACCGCATTCCTCGAGGAGACCATTGTTATAAATATAATACGATAATTATATTATGCGTTAATTATACAATATAATTGTAATATGCATTGATAATAATGCAATAATTAATAATAATCATGGAGGACTGCCAAGTCCTTATTTTATTCTTCAAAGTCCCCATGGGCACGCGAAATAATTTTTTAGAAATGTATAGACAATATGGGCATGCGGCCTCCAAAAGTTTCGCCAGCCCTGCCATACAGTCTTCAATTTTCCACGCTAACAATGATGACGGCCCAGAGTTGAAGCCTAAAATAATTTAATAATTCGACGTACGGGCTAAATAGAAAGTCTACATTTACGGATATGAATGAAATATTGATTTAGCAAAACGGAAATGAAGGTATGATGCAAATAAAACACACGCTAACTCTTACGCTGGATGACAGTAATAGGCGTGTGGGTTTTAGTGTCAGCAGGAATGAACTACGTGTGTGTGTGTGTGTTTGCGCGCGCGCGTTTGTGCGTCAAATTATTTTCGCACGCAACTTCTACAAAAATTAAGATCAGAGGTTCCTGGAAGTTACATAATTTTGATCCTAGTTTAAAACAAAACGAGTGGTTACATTGCGAACTTGGAATGCTCTCCCGAAATATTCAACGCAGCATATCACAGGCAAGTTTTCCCATTGTCCTTGGACATAGGGCCTACTCTACATTCGATCACAGACACATCTCCGCTTACTCAATGGCTCTGTTCCCAAAGGTTCACTACAGGACGAATTTTGCTCGATTCACACACACACACACACACACACAACACTCTGCTGTTCCCAGTCGCCATAATTGCGGAAAATAATTTGTTAATTGCGTAATTGAAATTGCGTAAGTAGGTGTGCGTCTCCATATATTTACAGACCGTGCAGGCACTCTCGGATTGTAACACGTACAAGCGGCACTTTGCCAAATGACAAACACAAATATCCTTTAACTCCAATCAACAGAGGCCACATGAAGAAAATAAAGTGAGGCAGGTGGCCAAGATAACACCTGGCTTGCACGGAAGCCGTAAGATTTTAACGTCTTCGTAACAGCCTGCCAGTGGATCCTATCGTGAACAGGTTTCATCGAATCACTACACCGAAGTCTTATTTTCTGAAGATCCGCTTGGATACCATGCCTTCCCCTACTTCATCTAAGCCGCTTCCTTTCACAGTATCAGAACAGTTCTGTGTGTGCAGTCGGTATCTGCCTGACGCGTGTTACAAGGCCCTCCCTCTTCTCTTCCTTGACTTGTTCACCATAATGACATCCTACCTGATGAACAGTATAAATTAAGTTACGTACACATGTAGCCCTTGTTTTACGCTCAAATCATTTTACGTCTCTTCACTTTAAAGAGCCTTGCCAATATAAGTTTACACCACTTCTTAATTTATGCCCTCTCATTTTCGATTTAACGCCCTTTGGCTGGCTACGCTCTAATACTTTTAGCCCTACCTATTCCATTATTTCTTCCGTGAATACAATTTTTGAATTACGCCCCTTTTTATTTACGCCCACTTTTTCAGAAACATAATTAGGGCGTAAAACAAGGACTCGGTGCATTGCATTTATCTATCCTATTGCTTCATCTTTTTAGGTCCGGACAGTCTCCTTGCAAAATATTCAATCTTTCAATCAGGAAAAGAAAACGCAATACGTGAAAGGAAGTGTGCATATCAATGAAGTCAGTTTTAAAGTAACTCGTTTATGTTCCAAACATGCACGACGATACGAGGAACACAGCTGAATTATTCAGAAACCAGTCGATACTTACCGCTTCCCGGCACGTAGAGGTTAAGGAAGAGGCAGTCTTCACTCTGGTTGGCGAGCAGGGGTATGAGCCGCTTCAGGTGGTGATACCTGCCCTTCGGCATGATGAGCAAGGCCGCGGAGCGGTTCGAGATATCCGGATACCGCTGCGGACACACAGCTCCGAAAGTATCGGCCAGAAGAGTTCCCGACCAGACCACGGGTGATGCTGGGGGGCGGTACCGCAAGTCTCCAACAGGGGGCGCAGCGTACGGCACACCTCTGAACGCCTCAACTGTCTCAAGATGTCTGGAATTTAGTTCCAGAATTACGCCTCTGATTGCACCTGTCTTCGTTTCCACTATTCTTGAACTGTAGCGTGGCACAGCTTGCGTTCCTCTGGCCAGGAAAGCGATTGCTATCAGAAGTAGAACGGCGGCTTCTCCAGGGGTTACAGTAGTGAGTGGTTTGGAGAAACATCGCGTGAACCGCATGGTCCGGCTATGTGACCTACTACTCTCCCCTCATCCCACATGAAGTGACTGCTGTACTACGGGAGATGCCTCCAGTCATCTGCGGTGCGGAAAAGACAGTCTCGGTCGGCGCCACTCGATCAGTCCCTTCAGACGCACTCGCATCGTACACAAGTCGAAGCAGAGTGACAGCACGATCAGAACTGATAGGGAACTGCCTGCCTCACATTTCAGCTTTTCGTAACTGAAGATTCAAAGGTCTTGAATTATAACGTCAGATCAGCGACGGATTATTGTAGCTTTACTTGCCAACATGTACGCTCATGCCAATCTAGGCACTGCAAAGTTCTTCGTGTTCTTGCCCAACACATGAAAACATATCATTGTAATAACACGTGCAAGAATGTGATTATAATTTATACAAAAGTCAAAAGCCAGTGCCTTCCTAAGATATTGCACACTATTATTTCAGAACCCGGACACTGTTTACATCTCAGCAACGAATGCTTCTTTCTTCTTGAATATATCGCTTTCACCACCGCCTTTATGTTGTAGTTACATTACCAGACTTTGTGGGTGACGCCAGGAAAAACGTAACCTGGAAGGAAAGATAAATTGATATTTTATTTTCATGTGAAAAATACTATTAATCTTAAAAATATACGACGCACGAGTAAGGAAATAAAAGGAAAACATAATTTATGCCTAAATTACAATGCGTTTAGCAGTAGATGAATATCAGGATCAGTGAGAAAGGCGAGTTACAGATAACAACCTCAGATATCTGTATACACACAAACGAAACACACCACATAATCATTCCGCGTTATTTACCAATATTTTCTCCTTAAACGCTACCGTGTCTTTTCACCGACACATTCCACGCACACTTCTCCCCCTTGCTGTTCACACTTCTATTCTGCTGAGATTTTTGCAGTATAATATGCTGTTCACCCAGTATAGCGAATGTCATAACAAGCGTATATGGCTTTCGTCCATCGTGTCACGTAACAGAACATGGATGTGTTTGTGTGAAATGTGCAAACAAAACTGTACGGTGGACACATGCTCAGATATGAACAGAACTCGGACGTAAAGAATAGACACACAAAATATGTGGCACAGAGAACAAACATAGAAAGACAAAAAAAGAAATACAGGAAAATGTGGAAAGTTGTACATCTTCACTGGAATTGATATTTGATTCCGGAAGAAATGTAATGTTCATATAAGTTGCACATAACGCCGGAGATACACCTCACAGCCATAAACCTGTTCGTTCATACATCTGATCAGTAGGTGACATGACACACTCTTGTACAGTTCACTAATACAAGCCATAAAACTGCTATCTTCTTTCTATGCTTCTTCTACCTGTCTTCTTCAGAGGATTGTTTAGACCAGTGTTGCTCAACCGCTGGGCCGCGGCCCGGTACCGGGCCCTGGCATCAATAATACCGGGCCGCGAGAAGTTCTCCTGGAATTTGTCATTTTAGTTTTCTAAGCAATTTTAATGAATAAATGTTTTATAGTGGAAATGGTGGCCTTTGGTACCCAAGTTCGCGGGTTCAAACCCGGCCGAAGCCATCGGATTTTTAGGGCGAAAAAATCCTCAGCACGCCTTCCTTCGGAGGAGAAGTAAAGCCGTCGGTCCCATGTCGTAGATTTACGGCATGTAAAAGACCCCTAAAATTTACGTGGAAGTCGGAATTTAGGCAAAATTACTATCGTAAATCTTTCTTGCTCACAGTTCCACCTTTCGCTGCTAGGATCTCTCGCGTCACTGCGGACGCAGAGGCACGTGGCGGCGAAAGTGGGAACGCCTAAAGGCGGGGGAAAGCAATGGCAAACTATCCCCAAGAATTTGCCTAGGATGCAGTGTGTCAAGAGCCATATCGGTTCATAACCGGGCTCTGGCTCCTGCCGGACCGACCTCTAGGGCTGAATACTAATGAATGAATGAGGGGAAATATTCTGAGGAGAAAAATATTCGTGAATGTGTCGAAAAACTCAGATCCAGATGCTAGCCTGAGGAAACTACAATACGCTACAAGATTTTGTTAGTCCAGTGATTGATAACTAATTTAAATGTAATTATATATTTGTTAGCATGTCACACCGTATACGTAAGTGTATTAATACTCTTTATGATTATGTCATAATTAATTATTAATACTATGTTAGTTTAATGTATGAACTTAAAAAAAATGTAAACGTATTTACGAGTAAATTTGTTGGGACAGGGCCCTCGTCTTATGAAAAAAGAATTTACCGTGCCGCGGTCTCACAAAGGCTGAGAAACACGGGTTTAGACTATGGCCTGTTCCGGCCTCTTACCCTACACAACAATGCCTTCTTCTGTTATAGTCCTAAAGGATATACTTTATCTACCGGCAATTTAACTCGGCATAGCTGCTGTAAAGCGGCCAGAGCGAAATAAATAACATTAGGCCTAATTATAAGCTTAAGGAGGGAACATCGAAACTAACTACATTCAAAGTACATAATACTTACAGGTAGACATACATGAACACTATGTCACTGAAGAGGTGACGTGAAGCGCGCCTGTAATTTAAGTTTCGGTCCGCTCTAAATCCCCAGACTACTTTACTTTAACCCCAGACATTACACTGCACTTAACGTGCTAAGTACATATGCACCCAGCCCCTTAAGACTGCTTCCTGTGCAGAAATGCCACGTGTGTTTACACTTTGGAACAACGGGTGTTTTGTACGGTTTCTGGCTGGGTTAGGCAAAAAATTGTTTTACAAGAAAGGTAAGGGGCAGTTGTACGTTTTTAGGAATTATGTTCCATATCGAACAGATATATTAAATTATAAAAAAAATACTTCCAACATGTTCGTTACTGGACGAAAGAAAACACAACAGAAGAAGCCGAACTGCGATAAATACTAAGCCGGAACATTCCCTTCGAAAATCACTAAGTCGCCGCACCCAGAACAACGCCAAAGGGAACTGCAACAAAATACCTAAACCAATTAACAGAACAACAGTGCATAAATTTAAGTCACGTGACCAAAGTACGAGCGTAGGTTTCGAATTTGATCATTCGGTCTATTGACGACAGTGAAACAGATCCGCAATGATTTCCAGTTCCGGTGGGAGTTAATTTTTGGAGGGGGGACCGATTTACAGAACAGCAGTAACTGGAGGAATTCATAGAACGCGAATTCAGTACAGCAGATTTCACTTCGTGATTCTAAAATCTGTGTGCGGTACGGTAAGAGTACAGGCGTTTATTTTGAGAGATTATGGATTAAGAATAATGACATGGGTTCTTCGAAACAAGACTCCTTTTCTGTTCCTACAACAAGGGGGGGGGGGGTCAATGGAAAATCTGAAGGACGGGTTTGGATTCATAACCAGTATTAGTAGCTTGCTGTCAACACGCTCCTATGATCGAGATGTCTTGCCACTTCTGTTTGTGGGAAACGAAACAGTGGAAAGTGCACAGACCACACGTTCAATGTTCAAAAACTTTTTATTCGAAAATCGTGCCGTTTATGATGTAACGTGGAAAAATTTTGTACAGCGGGGCAGGCCACAGATGGCAATATGGCGCATGCGCATTGTATGTTGAATACCTAGGACTAAAATACACACTCAGACTGTGTCACACTTATTGCTTTTCCACTGCAACACCTGCACGAGCGAGACTCAACGTCATGTAATAAGCACGTTGTCTTTCTTGTTGTATCTGACTCAGCGCGCTCTCGACTGCTCGAGTAGTAGGAGAAATGATGAAGTGGGAATCTGGTAGAACATGGACATTCGCGGAATACTTTTAAGGTTCTAAACGGATTTTCCACCTGTAAGTACCGAAGGCTACAGATACAGAGGTCCCGAGTTCGATCCCCGGCGCTACCAGATTTTCTGAGTAGTAGTGGGTCTGGAACGGGGTCCA
>Ga0136643_10013637_pt1 | contig 12178 bp, 3 predicted proteins | sample TergutLab28metaG_FD_96883 | JGI IMG/M metagenome (GOLD analysis project Ga0136643, IMG submission 96883) | Labiotermes labralis P1 segment gut microbial communities from Petit-Saut dam, French Guiana - Lab288 P1 (version 3) (version 3) | ecosystem: Host-associated > Arthropoda: Insects >...
AAACCACACCGAATAAGTCAACTATACCCTCCGGCCGAGCCTGGAAATTTCGAATGTTATTTCATGACGTCTAGCCTGCAGCCAACTCCCCTATTGAGCCATCCGCTCCGGGCTACTGGCTGTGCTGGGGAGGTACAATCTTACCACTGAATGCAAAGACTGTAACCTCAAGCTGGTCATAGCAGCCTCTGTACAATCCATATTAACTCGCCATTCACGACCTCTTCTCCTCTCATTTTACGCTACGTAACTGGGCCATTAAACAATTTATACCAAGACTGTTGAACACTGTGTCCAAGCGGCCCTAAGGAAGGCTTTTCACGCTACAACTCATCGGAAGGCATGTTGTTACGGCGATGCAACGAAGAATAGCTGGGCAGTAAAGGAGCACGGATTTTGGAAACGGAGCCCTTTTGTCTGAAAAACCAAAAAGGAGATACCATTTTGGAGGTCTAGCGGTAAATGAAAGAATGTATGAAAAAAAAGGGTCTTACAGAAAGATGGTCGGAAGAGTGGATGGCATTCAGCTGGTTCAGCGGAGGGCTGTATTGAAAGCTGTCATGAGTCTTCACATCTCTTAAAATTTAGTGAGTTTATTGAGCCGCTCAGCGACTATCAACTTCTCAAGAAAGACTGTTCCATGGGGTTACCAAACATCTAGGTTGAATGGATAGCATCCGTACACTGTACTTGGGTAGTCCTGGGTTTGACCCTTGACAGTCACATCGGCTACCCTACTAAGGGTTTTCGTGGTTTTCCTCCGTTCTTCCCGACAATGAACAGATAGTGCCTCAGATTAGGTCAAGACCGCTTCCTTTTATGTACTTCCTAGTTTATTAATCACTGATCATCTTATCATTCCATTCTAGACTGGATGTGCTATTGAATAAAAAGAAGAATAAACAGGCCCAAGTAATGTCCATGAAGTTAGTTATTTTCCATCGAAAGTTGTATTTAATTTAGTTGCATTTAATATTCACTGCGAATGAAAGGAACGGCGGATTGACAAACACTACAAAATGCACCCCACATGAGTTCGAATTTCAAGTGACTACAGAAAAACCAACGACACGTAAACTTAGAGTCAGACGTAAATTCCCTCGACTACGTGAAAATCAAACCGCCAACCGCGGGTTTTAAATATCGGCGGTTTTCCTTATGCATGCAAGTTTCCTAACGGCAGTATGTGGTTTCGTGCACCTGAGGCTTTTATGCCGTACAAACCGACAAGTCCGTGAGACAAGAAGAGGATGAGAAGAACCAACGCCATTTCCACTGCTGTCGTAGTTATTCCTGTGTTTACTGTAGCGGAGCTCAGCTCTTAGTAATCTAATACCTTATAGGATACACCCGTATCGGAAAATCGATATATTTCTTTGTTTAGACAATTGTCTACTACATATGTTGCACGAATATGTATTATGTCTTTGCTTCATAAAAAGTAAGTAAGTCTTGTGATTTAATTATGTCTGAGTATGGATGCGTCTCTTTTAATCTTTGAACTATCGCACCGATTTCCACGAAATATGCTACGAACGTTACGCTATTCGAGGTTACCAAATTGCGGCACTTCATATTTCTGCAGTCCGTAATAAAATAAATGATCCCACGAAACTGTGAAGCGGGAAAGACACTAGCGACACTTACTGCACGGTCCGAAAGAGACGAATCATAATTTATACTGAAGGAATATACAACTAATGTTAGGGTAATATTTCCGTACAATTTAAAATACCAATTTTGTTGCTGTGCGAAGTTATAGGTAGCTTCGATTTTGTGACAATAATTGTTGAACCATACGATCTAGGTTGTGGAACTTGATACGAATGGATATAGGGTGTTAGACATGCCTATTCACTATACACGAAGTCAAGTCTGTTAAAAGCTGATAATTACAAGCTGGGGCCGTGCGAACCTCTGGCATGATATTCGACAAATTTAACATACACAGAATCTGTACTTCACCATGAAGTTCTTCACAAAAATAAAACAACAATAAGACTAATATATCTGTACGGCTGCAATTGCGTGCAACAGCAAATTAAGGCTGTACCAGTTCCGCCTTTAGCCAAGTAACAGTCACTGGCCGCAATTCTTCTAACCCTCAATATCCCCAACTTTTGTCTTTCCAACCGCGCTGTTTTTCTGGACAGCATCCCAAAGTTCTGTGTCGGGAGGAAAGGGGGGGGGGGGATTGCTTGCTAGTATTACATGGCCATACTTCGTCGGATGTCAGTGCTGTCATGGCCTCTCCTGCAGCATTAATTTGTCAGCATCTCTTGACCGTACTGCACCCATAAACCTGAAATTTGTGCATAATCTCTTGAGTTGAGGCATCCCCGTTGTGTATGTAACAATAAGTTAAGGACAATGTAGGTCGAAAACAACATACCCTGCTAATAAACTAGTTGTGTTCGACCTACATTATCCTTAACTTATTGTGCATATCCTTCCAGAGAACAGATTATAAGGCTGAAAAACTTCAAGGGCTACATCTTTTGTAAATCTCACAAATATGAGCAAGACACTTCAGGCACTCGCAAATTCTACTACGGAGGTGACTACTGTCTGATTTTCTGATTGTGGCTGCTGAGTCTCAAGTGACGGAAGTCTGTAGGGGTCGGGAGGATTATACCTGAAAAAACGAGAAGGATGACGCACCATGATGAAAGAATTTCATTCAAAAGCTCCCTGTTGACTCATCCACACTCCCTGTAACCCCTACCATCTATCTGTGAACAATCTTGCTACACTCAATAGGCATTCAGTTTACACCGGCCACATGTAAAAACCAGATTGTGTCTGTTAACCAGAACGACGCTCCTCAGATTTTTTGACGAGTTCTGTGGGAGGTGTACCATGCTGTTAATGGGGTTCATCAACAACATCACCCCACATGCTGTTTTCTTGCCACCCACACGACTTAAGGAAGTTAATAGCTAGCCAGTCAAGCAGTTAATTTAAAGGAAACAAGCACAAAGATTTAAACACAAGAGGTGCGGTCCCTTCTCTGTAAATAGCGCGTATGTAGGAATGTTATGTGGTGATACGCCCGAAAAATAAAACAGATACCTTCTGAAGACGTTGTTGCGTCATAACACTGACAGTACTCCTACTATCGTCTAGTAGTCAGTTCAAGACATCTTGCTTTCTGATTGGTATAAGGAAATAATATGTATACATGTATCGAGATAATGTAGGTTATGTGGATAATAGGTAATGGTAAAAATGTTTTCCAGTTGGTTTGACTTTGGGTCCTGGTGGTTAGAAAGTAATTTGAATTGTTATGCAAATTTCTGCAGACGCGGTGTCTATAAAAGTCGTAGTACAAGGTCCTAAGGGCCGACTACTGGACCTAGACCTAGACCTCTATACCCTTAAAGATGAAGGCAATACGTTCCTTCGAAATGTCGGGAACAGAATGTCCTGAGGCGCGGCTTCTTGTACCAGGAGTCCTCCAGGTTCGGGTGGGGTTACACGTGACAACAGAACTCGCGAGGGTCTCCCTCAGGTACGTTCGAGAGGCGATCTCTCGCGTGTAACCATCATCTGGAAAGTCATGGCAACAGTCAGCTTGAGAGCACTTCCTCTGTCCGTGTACAGTAACGTCACGCTTCCTCTCAGCTACAATCACAACTAGACTAGAAACATCGGTATAGCTGAGAGCAGCTTGCGAGCAGCTACATAGATGGCGACTCGGAAGCTATCGACAAGTAAGAACAAACTTCATTACATGCATTACAAATGTCGCGAAAAAATAAAGGTTTTGGCTTTCCACAGGCGAGGCATTAAACGTATTAAAAATATTTATGGTTGTAGCTGATTTACAGACATACAAAACGGATGACGCTTTGGGGCCACAATTTCGGTGCGCACCTGAAATCTCAGGATATCCGATCGACGAGTATGATCCACGAATGATTTAGTTTTGTGTAGCTGATGACCGAGTTATTTTAATGAATAATGTGGTAATAGCATGCCTGATGCCATTTTATTTACCGTCTATATCCCTCTCCCTCGCCCCAAAGTCCTAGCAAGTCTACCAGCAAACGTTCACAGGTTGGTAGCAATGCCATACACTGTCATGTAGAGTGTATAGTTACGTCACTAAAAGACAATGAAATTGTAAAAATACATTCCTTACGGCGTTGTATGTTGCAGTGTTTAAAATTTAATGATATTCAGATGGCTGATACTGTATCCTCTTTCGGTCTCATTTGTCTTGTTTTCCTACGTTCTGCTACGCAGTCTTAGAAACAATAGGAAGTTTAAGATGCACAAGGTCAGGCTGCATTTTATTCAAATTATTGCATGACCACATGTTAAAATACTAGCAATTCGGTGTTTTTAAAAAAAGTGAATGTATACAGGCACAGTATATGCTATCAACATTCAAAACACAGATCATACAGAACTTATCTATTGATTTTCTGATCGTGTAGTTAGTACATCGCCATCTCATTCATCGTCTCAGTTTAAAAAATCAGCTCATCTAAGCTTTGCAAAACACAGCATCACTGAAGCAGGCCTTCCCATTGTAGTGGGCAGTAAGTTACCATATTTTAATAATGAGGGCATTATTATTATTATTATTACTAATCTCCTTCTCCTCCTTCTCAAGCGCTACAGTCCGTAGTGAAATTTTTCTTCCATACCCGACGGTAATAATGACTAATTACATGGCTCAAATTTTCGTTGAAAGTTTGAATTTATTCCACGTAGTGGTTTGTAAATCCATCACTTCTCATGAAACCCAAAATTGCATCACCTTTTTTCTTTTCTTTTCTTTTTAATGTTGTCAGTGTAGCCTCTCCTGAGCCACATGAGACCATTTCAATTCTCAGTTGCCTTATATCCGTTTTAATATTACGCTAGACTTTTCTTCCGCTCACATCTTCCGACTCATGTGCATAACTTCCTCATATCCCCCACACTACGTGCCCCTTCCACCCGTTTAATATTCTTTGTTTTATCACTCTAACATTATTAATGAAAAGTACCAATTTTTAAACTCTTTAATTCTTAATACTGTTCAAGGCTGAAATAATGTGACTATGCAGAGATACATCGATCGATAACTTTCCGTGTATTTGAAAGACCATTTTTACTGTCGGATATACTAAGGCGAAATAGTAGCTGCGCTATGCATAGTAATAATACCAGAATGCTCATTCACTTGTGTTTAATCATTGCGAAAAACCTGAGACCAAAGGTAACAGTGTATTGATACTGTAGAATGCGTGTGTGATTTTTTCCGCTCCGATAAATATTGAGCGAGGGCAATAATATTGTGGGTCTCCTTGCAAAAGTGCCCGTTATTTTGTCGAATTTTAATGACGTTTGGAATATGTCAACAAACGTCAGAATACTGTCCAATATCGAATTTCTTGAATATACTTTGAGCATTTCTCGAGTTTTTACTTAGGGAACGACATAGTAAGGCTCACATGTGCATTTTTGGACTTTGCGCTGCGGACGCTCCGAAAATTATTGTTGTGAAATAAAGGCACAGAGATCCCGTTACAGGCCCGGTGTGGCCCAGAGGGTGGGTAGAGGTATAGCTCTACTCTTCCATGACCGCGGCACTAGATGGGAGTGCGTGGTCAGCAGCACGCCCCGGCCACACTTTACCTCCGCGAAAGACCCGGTACCCATTGTACAGGAGGCTGGGTGGGCCCCAGGGCCGGTCTGGACGGGCGGAAAATCTCGTCGCCACCGGGATTCGATCCCGGACCGTCCAGCCCGTAGTCAGTCGCTATACCGACTGAGCTACCCAGCCCACTTTGCTGTGAAATAGCATAAACAAAATGAGAGCAAGTTAATGTACAAAAATATTGGGAGAGCAATAGTGTAACGAACAGCGGTGAATACACGTGATCACACGACTACTGTCACACTTCATGGATTCATGTCAAATGTGTGCATGTTCAAAATGGTTGCATGGCAAGCGAGAAAAGAAGAAGTGCTTTTCCTGTTGTCTGTGAAGGTGTTTAACATTGAAAGCGAAGATATCGGCTTCCAGCAACGTCACTGTTCGCGCTTGCGACTTCACAACTTACTCACTATTCATGTCCCATGCAAATGCCCCAGAACGCGACAGAGTGAAGTATTGAGACAGCACACCGAATCGCACTCCGTCCCCTGTCTTCTCTTGTTACGAAAGCTAGGAATCAACTACAATACACAATACGGCGTGTAAATGGATAAAATCCCGAGCCAGCTGTACCCACTTCCAGCCCTCAACAAACTTCTCGTCAGTTCATCCTTCTGCAGGGCAACGTCGCCTTCTCTGTCTACCAATTAACTGCCTCCTACGATGTTACTCCACAAAAATTCTGTATGTGTTTCTATCCTTTCCACCAAATTCGTGTCCGGATGTAGTGTTAATGAGGACGAATGAGCCACTCAGAACTTCTGAATGGGACCGATTTATAACTCAGGTACAGTTCGACGTCTTGGTAAAAGGTTTTGAATCTTTGTTGTTGCTGACGTCCAGTTCATCTTCCTTGACATCCGAATAAAGATGAATATCACAGTTGCCCCTTCAAACAAGACCTCAACGAAGACGAATTTTCGACTGCTTTCTTCTTCGGAAAAATGATGAAGGTCTACACACACACAAAGAGTGTAAAGCTATCATTCCGGCCACGAAACACTTGGTTTGTATCAGATTGAGTGTTCATTTAATGTTCATTGTTGTAACATTTTCTCCTGATTTAATCGACGACGATAATAATAATAATAATAATAACAATGCTCTAAACGTGTATTTTGGAGTGCATAGGTTTGATCTAAGCCGGAAATTCAGCTGCCCTAATTATAGGTTTTCGTGGTTTTCCTCAGTCATGCAGTTAAATTCTGGTTAAGTACCTCAAAAGAGACCCCAGACTGTTCCTTCCAATTCCCAATTCATATTCCCCAATCTTCCTACTACTACCATTACTACTATTACTACTATTACCACTACTACTAGTACTACTACTACTACTACTACTAATAATAATAATAATAATTTACTTGATTCGGTTAAGCTACATAGAAAAATGTCACTTTTCAAGGACATGAATGGTTATAATAAAACACTTCAGACATAGCAGACTCTGACTTTTCTGACAATGAACATTCAAGCCTTGTGCGATGTAACACCGCGTGGACCGATAAGTAATCTTCAGGATCAAACAGGGGCAAAGACTGTCTCTGGAGATGAAGGCGCTCCGATCTTTCGAAACATCAGCAGCCATTTACCAGGCTTAACATCCCAGAAGACTTCAGTCTCTAACGCTACCAAATTAAGGACCTCAGATCTCCAATGTATCACAGTTTCAAGGGTTGTGCTAGAAAAAAAATGCACGAGTTCGCTGTTCATCATATAAGAGCACGATCTGACAGCCATGCGCAATCAGAGCAATTCCGAGAGAAGTAACCTGTGCACGAAACTAACCACACCTACCAGTGTATCTTTTGGTACCGTCATGACTTAGCGCACCACACGCTTAGGAGAAACATAGAATGCTTTGTTACTTCTTTGGATAAGGTAAAGTTAACCCAAGAACAGGCTACGAAGGCCCAGAATGGGAGAAAAGTCATAGCTCTACTCTTTCCTTAACCTTGGCGCTAGATTGGGTGGGTGGTCAACGCCACCCCCCCCCCGGGCTGCTTTATCCCACGGAAAGACCCGGTACCCAATGTATAGGAGGCTGGGTGGGCCCCAGGACCGGTCTGGACGGGTGCGAAAAAATTCTTCCCCACCGAGATTCGATTCCCGGACCGTCCATCCCGTAGCCAGTCGCTATACTGACTGAGCCATTCCGGTCCACGTTACTTATTTGGAAGTAAAGCAAAATCATTCCCAAGCTGTATAATATTTTAGTCAAAGATCTCCTTTAAACTTGTGGTCACCATATGGATCACAGAATTCTGGAAGTATTCCTACTGGAGTTTCATGTAAACATTCTACTGGACAGACAGATGAGGCTAGATATAACCCGTTTTCGACTTTAGAATGTCGGGCACGTGCATGGCTTTGATATAAGTACAAGAATTTTTAAGGATCCCATTTATCTACATCACGACAGACTGGCGACTGAGTTGGTAATGTCTTCTGTTAAGATGCCAATAGAAGATTTTTTTTCTTTTCGCATGCCTTTTTGCGTATACTCCGAACAGATTTATGTCTGATCAACTGAGGAGTTGATAAGGTCGAACTAACCACTAGCTACAAATCAGGTATGCCCATTATTCGACTGCAAAAGTAAATTTGCCGCCGTGTTTAAGCACCTTGCCTTGAAATTGTATAAAAGACATGGCAAAATTCCCACCACGCATTTTAGACATCTATGCTAGCCGGAAGTGTGGTCAGTTTAACGTTCCGGCCATTTTGGTTTCAAAGAAAATACTACTGTCACTATTGGGTAGGCCCGTTAATCAGTCTGGACTTGGTGGTAAAGAGAAAAAAATTCTGCACATACATGACACTGAATCCCGGTCACCCCGTTCGTAAACAATTATGTTATTGTTCTTTTCTTTCTTTGGGTGATTCCTAGGCGTCCGCATCTTATGTGCCGACGTTTCAGAACACTCCCTCTGTTCCATCTTCATGCGTGGCGTGAGCTTACACCAGCTATGAAGATGGAACTAACAGAGTGTTCCGAAACACTTCACTCATGAAGATGAAAACTGACAGTGTTCCGATTCGTCGACACACAAGATGCAGGCGCCGGGGAATCACCCAAAAGAATAAACAGAACACGGCGAAACTTTGAAATCAAGAATCTTGTTGACTAAGCTATCTTATGAACGAGAAATTAATATTTGCTCAGGATGAGAGACAAAGTCTCAGTCGTTTTAAACAAAAAGTAAAAGTGCGACAATTTTAACCCTATATCATATACGTTTTAAGACTGAATATTTTGACGTAAAGCAATCCTAACAGGACAAAGAATTTTCCTAACCCAATCTGATCTTAATTACGCAATTAATCACAAGCAATACTTCCCGAAAAAAGAAGTGTCCTCCAATCTACAGAACTCAGGTACATTTCCACTTTTGTAGCTGAGTGTACATGAAAGTAAGCCCGTGGAATTCAGTACCGAAGCCTACTTTGGACTCTGGAATGACGATGGACTTGTGTGTAGAGTTAAAATGGTAGCCGCGTTATATAAACTTACCTGTCAGTCTGCCGGCTGTTCTTAAGAGACTGCGCCTGGCTTGGTCTGCTTACTAGAGTGCCCCACAGCTGTGCAGCACTACAGCATTACTATAGTGAACAATAAGGACAGCATTGCAGTTCTCTGTCACTCTTTCAAATGTCACGACTTCTATTTTCTATGCAGAAGTGGAAACACGATAAGCCTGAAAGATACCGCCTTAACTATAAGAGAACTGCTTTCAATTAAACCTGAAGGGTAGAACAAACTTCAAGGAGGGGAGTAGATTAAAATAACCCTCAAAATGGTTACAATTAAATACAGAAACTTCTAACATCGCATCTATATTCCAAAACACTAATCGATAAGCAATACATTACAGGACAAATCGCATCACATTTTTTGTATAGGTGAAACTTGGTCTCTCGTGATAAGGGAAGAACACAGGCTGAGCATTTTCGACAACAGGGTGCTGAGGAACACATCTGAGAGAGAAAGCAACAGGAGACCTGAGAAAACTGCATACTGAGAAACTTCACGATCTGTACTCTTCACCAGATATGATTCGGGTGATCAAATCAAAGACAGTGATATGGGCAGGGCATGTGGAATGTATGGGTATAAAGAGAAATGCAGGGCCTTGGCAGAAAACCTGCAGATGAGAGACTCCTTGGAAGACCTAGGCGTAGATAAAAAGATAATATTAATATAGACCTTAAAGAAATTAAATGGGAGGACGTGGACCGGATTCTTCTGGCTCAGTACTGAGACAGATGACGATTTCTTGGGTACACGGTAATGAAACTTCGGGTTCCATAAAATGCGGAGAATTTCTTGATTAGCTGAGCGACTAGGAGTTTTTCAAACAGGATTTTGTTTCACAAGTTGATTTATGGGTTTGAAGTATAATCTGACAGTCTAGAGAAGTAAGAGCTAAGACAAGGATTTAGAAAACAATGAACCAAGAACCAGGGCGAACAAGTTAAGTAATACATAACGAAGAACCCCGAACATTGCATGGGTCACATATAATAATAATAATATGCTATGACTATCAAAAAGGTGCTCTTTGTTTTCTTATTCATAAAAGTTATGTCAGGTCGATTAAAAGGTATTGTTTTGTCCGTAAGTATGCTGCGATTCCAATACAGTTTGAAATTGAAAAATTCGATGATGATGATAATAATAATAATAATACTCCTTATTACCACCACCACCATCATCATCATCATCCGGCGCTTCGGCCCGTTTCCGGGCCACAGCCTCCTCGCTACCGGAGTTTAGAGGCTGTTGAGTGAGGTGAGGATGTCATCCCCACGCCAACCCCAACCTGGAGGGCCAGTGTGTCTTTCTTTGTGCGGCACAACGCTCAAAACCCGTCCGGCAGCTAGGATGCCGCCAACAGATCTTCCGATTTCACTGATGCATACGAGCTCCGTGACCTTGCTAAATATGCCTTCGATAAGGTGGAGAAACCTTCGAAGGCGACCTAGTATGACTGGGATAACAAAATGCAGAAGATTAAAAAGCGCTTGGAAAGTAACTGCTGTTGCATATTAAAGCCAGCATCACCAACTGGAACAGTGAAACTAACAACTGTTCACATCTGAAATGAGTGGCTAAGGCTGAAAGCTGATTAGCTAACAAACAGAACGCATTATCTACTCTCTCTGGGGTAAGAACAGCTGTTAATTTGTCCCAGTACCAGAGGATAGCCTAGGGCTATTAGAACCACGAAACAGAAGGTACACAATATAAAAGAGTGTAATGTGATTACCCGAAAGTTACTTCAGCCTCAGCGCTATTCTCTACTCTGTACAGGACTGCGAGAATTATCTTACGACTGAGGAGTGAAATACCGCAAGCTTAAAGTTTTGAAGTTATCACGCTAGAAAGTACAAGAAAATAAGTGTACATTTCAATTTCTCGGCACCTTGGCTACCGCGAGGGCTGAAGATGCTAGTTACAAATGGTAGTCAAACTGAATGTACACAAATAATGCACCTTTTGTCCAATAAAGGCTTGTAACAAACAAGACAGGAAATTTAAGTGTAACATAACACAACGTGGTGTTCGGATCTCTGCACTCTGAAATTTCTTCTTCGAGTGCGCTGTCCTAATTCTACTAACTATAGGTGCGTTCTGCGCGACAAAAATCCAGTGCCTGATGCTTCCTATGTCTCAAAGTGGAAGATATGTCTTCCTACACCTCTCGCCGTAATTCGAGTCATTTATAATTTCTCTATATGTGTCCGTGTGTGGCTTTTCTTTGAATTCCAATCATTACGATGATTAACCAAATACGCTAATATGCTTGCACAATGTGACTATAAACGTGCGTAAGATTTCACAAACACGAAGGGGACGCTGATAAGTCCTTAGCCCGACCAAGAAGGAAACATGCTACAGTGACCAAATTCGGGATTTATTCAACGTACTCCCAACGAAGCTCAATAATCTTCTTAGCCCGTTGCTCTAACGTTTGCAAGCCACTCAAAAAAAAAATCAGAATGTTGTCCGTCCAACCAGGTCTCCGCGGCAGCAATGACCTCCGCGTCTGAAGAAAATTGGCGACCTTTCAATTGTTTTTCCAGTCCAGGGAACAGGTGGTAGTCCGACGGGGCCAGATCCGGAGAATAGGGTGGGTGATCAAGACACTGGAGGCCCAGGTAGGCCAGTTTCTTCTGGGTTGCAAGTGCCAAGTGAGCAGGGGCATTGTCGCGCAAGAACAAGATCCCCTTGGTGACTTTCCCGCGGCATTTTTCCTTCAAAATTTCCTTCAATTACACCAACAGAGATGAGTAATACTCCGCGTTGATAGTTAGGCCCTTTGGAAGATAATCAATGAGGAGAATGCCGTCTTGATCTAAAAAATCGAGGCGAGAACTTTTCCACCGGATTTTCGCACTCGGAATTTTTGGTAGCTGGGTGAGCCGCTATGCCGCCACTCCATTGATTGTTGCTTTGTCTCTGGGTCATAGTGGTATAACCAGGTTTCGTCCATGGTCACCAGTCGCGACAGGAAATCGTTT
>Ga0136643_10013638_pt1 | contig 12177 bp, 7 predicted proteins | sample TergutLab28metaG_FD_96883 | JGI IMG/M metagenome (GOLD analysis project Ga0136643, IMG submission 96883) | Labiotermes labralis P1 segment gut microbial communities from Petit-Saut dam, French Guiana - Lab288 P1 (version 3) (version 3) | ecosystem: Host-associated > Arthropoda: Insects >...
ATTCCTTGTGGGGAACTTAATATAAACCCAAAAAAAATAAATCCCCCACGTCGGGACCCTCCCCCCCCCCCCCCCCCCACGTTCCAGATCCAAACCGAGCAATAGCTCTATACAAATCAAAAGTGTTACCACATAGGGAATTTAATCTGTACAGATGCACCTAATAGCTTCATCACATCTGTCTCTGTATATGTCTGTCTGTCCGTTTGTTTGTCTGTTTGTCTGTCTGTCTGAACAAGTGGAGTGGTTTAATAACCACTGAAACAGTTCCCATGAAATTTTATGGTGGGGAGTATTTACCAAATTTTGTCGGCACGCTGCTATTTGACTAAATTCAGACATAACGAACAAAATGCATGAACATGTACGTGCTGTCATATGAATATGAATAATACCTCGCTAAATATTATCGAAAAAAAATATTTCGAAATTTAATTCCACAAAAGAATAAAGCTCACATTTTATATCTTAAATTAAGTGTCCATACTGTTCATGTTTTGTGCGGTTGGTAAAATAAATAAACCGTCCAAAGACATCAGTAAATGCACCAATCCAATGAAACCATTAACGCATCCTCGTTGTATTTCAGTTATCAATTTATTGTTTCATATCCTACCTTGACCATGTACAGAGTGTACTGATATTGCTTGGAAAAACCTCAGACTTCACCACATCAAAACCAGGAAGTAAGTTCATATCAGTCAGTATACGTCCTCAAACACTTCGTTTTCGAGGTACAGACTCCACGTTCGCCCATCTTCAGTCCTTTAGATATTTATGTGTGTGAATACTTACACACCCCAGTGTACTCAGCTCCAACTGAACATAGATGGACACTTCACTAACGCATATTAATGCCTCTCACACCACTCGCAACCGCACCCGGACCTTAGAAAGGGTGCAAACTTCATGAACAGACGTGTCCATGCGTGCAATGACTCAGATGGAAAACGTTTTAAGCATTTCTTGTTACTTGTAACTTCATAAACAATCAACACGAAGCAGTAACTAAATTTAGAATGTGTTTTGTAAATATGTTATGTCACTTGCAAGTAAAGTAGTTCATAGCTAAGGTGTTTATTGTTTAATATAATCTTCAATTTAAACTAAAAAGCACTCATTTCCGGACAGATGTTTGTATGAAATTTTTTTCTTGATTCTGACGTGAAGAACTCATTTTTGAAGTTTGTCAAGGCATTTTAGATATAACCTTTACAACCACTGCAGTATTGCCACTAATATCCGCAGTTATTTTACTAAATAGACAGTAAAGTTGGACCATCCTGTGTTTGTTGAAGAAGTATCCAAATCTTTACCACAGACAAGAATTGTAAGAAGTTGCAAATTAATTAATTAAAAAAATATATATGTATATTGTGTATCATGAGCCAAGTAAATCCATATACTGACTAGGCTACGGGCTGTACAACCAAGGAATCATGGTTTGATTCCCGTTGGGGCAAGACATTTTTTTTCTCCAAAACGTCCAGATCGGCTCTGGGTCCAACCCAGCCTCCTATTCAATGTGCAGCAGGAGATTTTTGCCAAGGATAAAGCGACTGGATCTTGAAGCTGACCATTCACCTCCATCTAATACCAAATTTAAGAATGAGTGGAGATATACCTCCACTTCCACACATGCCTTCATGGCCTGTACAGTGACAATTCTACTTTCACTTTGTATGCCACACATTTTAACGTGCGTAATCACAAAGGTGAGAAAGGTAAAGTGCACCCTTGTACAGGCACTGAGGCTCTGTACAGGCCGTACGGCCCATAGGGGGAATAGAGGTATAGCTATACTCTTTCTTGACCACGGCACTAGAAGGGAGTGAGGGGTCAGCGTCACGCCCCGGCCGCACTTTACTCCCGGTTAAGACCCGGTACCCATTGTACAGGAGGCTGGGTGGGCCCCAGGGCCGGTCTGGACAGGTGCGGAAAATCTCGCCCCCACCGGAATTCGATCCCCGGACCGTCCAGCCCGTAGCCAGTCGCTATACCGACTACGCTACCGGGCCCCGCGTAATCACAGACATATGTTAAGAAAGGCATTTCCCCTGACGGTGACAACTTGCTGGTCTAAGTCTGTGGGGACATGTTAATGATTTTATTGGTTAGGCACATGTATTGATGCTGTGTTTTATGTTACTTTCATTTTTCTAACTCATGTTTCACTTCGAGACTTTTTTTTTTATCCTTAAGTCTTAGATTGGGTATAGCGATTCGTTACGGGCTAGATGGTTCGGGGTTCTAAATCCGGTCGGGACGAAAGATTTTTCTCTTCTTCGCACTCGTACAGACAGGGCCTGAGGCCCAACGAGCCTCTTGTACGATGGATATTATGTCTCTTTCCTGGGGCTTAAGTGGTCAGGGCGTGGCATTGACTACACACCCCCATCTATCGCCGAGGATACAGTTAGAGTAGAGCTATACATCTGCTCCCCCTCTGGGTCTTCATGGCCTGCTCTAGGGTGAACTTCACCTTTACCTATTATTTGACACGCATATTTCTCCAGTTATTTTAAAGACAGTTATATGCAGTTTTTACAGACTTTATTCCCAAGGCGCCTTCGTTATGTAATTCTGTATAACAACACTTGTTGAATTCTGTCATCTCAATCCCATACAGGTGTGAGTGTTTTCCTTTTATTCTTGTAACACCTGATGATGGTCGTATTGGCCGAAACATGTTGCTGAGTATGTGATAGACAAACAAGATAGACAATGTAGTATAACGTACCGTTCATGCGCTCTCGTGCAACCACTGTAGCAGTGGAAAAGCAGTAAGTATTGCATATTTTGAGTGTGTGTTTGTAACTTTAGGTATCCAGCATGCAGTAGCGCATGCGCCATATTGTCAACTGTAGCCTGTCCGGCTCTAAAATATTTTTCCACATTATCTCATAAACGGCGCAATTAAAAAAAAAAGTTATTGAACACAAAATGTGTATTTTGATTTTCTCTAAAACTTTGGCCTGAAACATTTCTCATTCTAAGAAGAATGGAACGAAATAAAATGAAAAAAATGTGTATCGGTCTTCATGTAACGTACCCCATATTCTTGTCAGATTTTAATGAAACGTTAATTTTCTGGGCAGATTTTCGAAAAATACTGAGATATCAAATTTCATGTAAGTCTGTCAGGTGGGAGCCGAGTTGTTCCGTGCGGACGAACATGACTAAGCTAATAGTCATTTTTTTTTTCGCAATTTTGTGAAAGCACCTAATAAAATTGTGTTGGTACTGATCATATTATGATTCTGATTTCATACAATTCGTGACGTGTACATACGGCCAATACTTACATGAATGTACGAAAGGAAAGAGGTTGGCGAAGAAAATGAACATCATGGCATACACGAGGAAGGCCGTACTGCTATGAACTTTCGAAGCCTCGTTGCCTATATCGTGGTAGACTCCACCGAGAAACAGTCCGATGACTATGTGAGTGACCAACCGTAGTTGGGCCAAGTGCTGGAATCAAATAAGATTACAATTGTCCTCAAACTTCGTAGTTTCAAAATTATCCCTGCTCTTCTTTGTATGGGGCTTATGTTGTTAATCACGCAGTCTCTATGTATATGATATGATATAAGATATATGATATTGTATGGTATGGTATGATATGGTATGATATGATATGATATGATATGATACGATACGATACGATACGATATGATATGATATATTTGTTAACTGCAATTGGGTTGTCAGCCGTTGGTAGTATTACAGTACACATTTACACACAGACAATACATAGAACAACGCAAATAACAACTAAAACAACACAAAAAACAACTAATGTATAATGGGATGTTCTTTGAATTTCCGACGATGAAATCTGACAACCTCTAACTCCAGCCAGACGTTACACCGATATACCTTTCACTTGTCGGCCGTTGTCATTAACAATCTTCGAGGTATATTATAAAATTAAACTTTAAATGAACATGAACGATATGAACTTGATAATGTCTGTAATTACAGCAAAACAACAAAAACAACAGCATAATAATAATAATAATAATGTCACTGTAACAAAGTCTAACAAGACTTAACCTGCACCCCAATACACATACACACAACTGCAAAAATCTGTAATTCTTGGCACGTGTTCAATTGCAAGAAACTTTTTAAACTAAAAAAAAAGACCACCGAGCCTAATCCTGCTGATTACCACATCCCAGGATAGGTGAATATTTCCCAGCCAAAGCCGAGAAGTGAGAAATTCGATAATGATGAAGATAATAATAATAATAATAACAATAATAATAATAACAGCAATCTAGAAGTTACGCACTTCTCAGCTGAGATCGACACTTACGCCGACTGTCGACGCTGTAATTTAGGACATGACAGCTTCCTTCCAAATCCTTTCCACGTTATCATTTATCGGTCTGCCTAGCATTTGACGTTAATAATCTGCATTATTGACGGCTTCGTAAATTGGACCCGAAAAAAGACAATTTAATACAGACTGAAACACTGAATTTTATTGTTGCAATCTTTTGCCATTATTTGTAAAAAACACGTTATTTTTTATTTAGTTTCCACGGAAATACCAACTTGACTAACTTCATGTTATGCACTCCGCATGGCTGTGCAGCAACGTGTGTGCTTGTGGAGTACCAACTGCCTTCTTGGCAATTACTATAGTATTTAGGACAAATGCGTTTCGACGCTTGTTTTGACGTCATCGTCGTCGTCAGCGTTTTCTGCAAAAAAGTGGGTTACGGTTGTCACATGTCCATTCTTTTAACTGCCCTGGACCAACAACTAATACTTACTTACTTACTTACTTACTTACTTACTTACTTACTTACTCCATGATGCAGAGTCCTTCTTGAGAAGCTAACTGGTTTGCAGCTACTCAAGAAATTCCCCACATTTCACGGAACCCGAAGGTTCATTATCGCACTCACAAGCGTCCGCCACCTGTCTCTATCCTGGGACAGCCCAATCCAGTCCATATACCCACATCCAACCTCCTGGAGATCCGTGCTAACATTATCCACCCATCTACGCCTAGGTCTCCCCAGTGGTCTCTTTCCCTCCGGTTTCCCCACCAAGACCCTACGCACCCCCCTCTCCTCACCCATACGCGCCACTGCCCAGCCCATCTCATTCTTCTCGATTTTATCACCCGCACAATATTGGGTGAGGAGTACAAATCATTTAGCTCCTCGTTATGCAATCTCCTCCATTCCCCCGTTACCTCTTGCCTCCTAGGTCCAAATATTCTCCTCAACACTATGTTCTCAAACACCCTCGGCTTCCTTTCCTCCCGCAATGTCAGCGACCAAGTTTCACAGCCATACAAAACAACAGGCAAAATTATAGTTCTGTATATCTGGACCAACAAATAATACGTATCCAAAACAACGAAACCAACGACCTAGGCAAAAGCACTGACAACAGCGCCCTCTGAAGTGTCAAAACGCCTTTGTTCTAAACAAAAGAAAAGTTGCGAGAGAGGCAGTCAATTTTCTGTAAGAACACCTACGGACAGAGCGCCGTACATTTCTTCTGGACAGCCCCAGATTCATTGATGTGATGAAGTCGATTCTCACACATTACAGGCTGCTCTCTTTTCAGAGCACTTGAATTTACTGCGCTTATCGTGTGGACTGTCTCAATGTGCAATATTTTTATTGAGGCTGATCCCGATAGCCATGTGGTCTAAGGCGTAAGTCTACAGCCGCTTGTACGCTGGGATCGCGGGTTAGAATCCTGCTGAAGACATGGAGGTTCGTCTTTCGTGTTTGTTGTGTGTTATTTAGATAGCTGTAGCGATCTCTGCGATGAGCTGACTATTCATTCGGAGTAGTCCTGCCTGTGTGTGTTCTAGAAACATCACCAATGAGGCGGCACAGGTCCGATTTGGGCTGTAGCAGCAGTTATAAGAAAAATTTTGTGGAGAATGGTCTCCATTGGCTCTGCTACCGGTCGTTGATACAGCGCAAACGTGCCTGCGTCTATACAAGACAACAAACGGACTGAGCTTGCGTACATGCTTAGAGCGATATTAATATCCACGGCAGATCCAATATTTGGCTCGTGTCTAGCTGAATGGCCACCAAAGTCAACAAACACTGTAGGTACTTGTGACTGCGTGCAATTTATCATGAAATATTTTGCTGAGAACGAGTTTATATCTTAATGTGTGTATAAACTTCGTATTCAGTGGATACCAAAGGCTCTGGGGTAAGGCAGCCGAGGCGTGAAGCTGACAACTTGCCCCCATCTAGAGACGGTATAAGAATGGGTGGCGGTATACCTCCAGGTCCCCATGTGCCTTCATGTTGTGCACAGGGAGTGCATCACTTTTCCCATGTAGATGTAAGTTACACACTAATTTCTCCGCATTAACAAAACGATCGTTTAGCATTGCGTCATTGACTGGCCTTAAGACACGTTTACCTTGCATTTGTCTCTAGTTTTCTCGTCTCTGGCCTTAGCCACACCTACAGATCCTGAGTCTTGAGGCTGCAATGGGGATTAGATGACTTCTACAGCACGAGTCGTCGTAATCGTGTAGATACGTACAGATGTTTCTTTTCAGAAAGGTAGGGACAGCGGGTTCTTCCAAAACTTCAGTACAGGGATGTTGATAAGTCTTTAGCTCGACCAGGAAGGAAACAAGCTAATGTTTCTGTCAGAATGGTGTGAATTTCCTTCGGCGCCTTGCCTTGCAGGGGGAAAAAAACTTGATGACAGCTAGCGTCTCGATGTTGTTGAAATCGCGCGCGTCCCTGACATGCTCCCGTGCTTGTTTCCTTCCTGGTCGGGCTAAGGACTTATCAGCACCCCGGTATATATATAAAGCTACACGGCGTCATATCCCAGAAGGCATGAATTTTGGGGCCCTAAGGTTCATGTCCTGAAGCAAGTGGATTTTATTATATCGTTGCGGCTCAAAATCGAGCCCATGTGACATCTTAATAGCTGCTTTCGGAAAAGGAACACTCCGACGTAGACCGCCGATCGAAGTGTTGAATTTGTGTACTTCGCCTCTGCCCTTGTACGCACCCTCATTCAAAGGCTGGGGCAGGCCTAATACCTTTAATGAGGCCATGAGCCCTTTATTCAACATCTCTTCCAGTTCTTCATTAATTAAACATTTGACAGTTTCTGTAAGTAAATAAACATCTACGGGTGATGGACAAAGTAATGGAAACAATTTTGAAAGATACACATTTCTTTATTTATGCGGAGTTTGGCCATCATTTGCCTTAAATACAGTTTGCATCCTTCGTGGAATGGACTCTCATAAGTTCCGAATATTCTCTAGTGGAATACTTTACCACTCTTCATGGAGAACATCTTAGAGTTGCTTGAGAGATGGTAGAGGAGGGAATCTTCTCACCCTGCCCTCTAAAAATGACCACATTGCTTCGATGATTTTTATGTCTGGCGATTTTGCTGCTCAGGGAATATGTTGAAATGCATCTTCACGCTCCTCAAACCAAGACTGACAACTTCTGGCTGTGTGTGTGTGTGTGGGGGGGGGGGGGCGAATTATAATTTTTAAAAATTACGTCATTGTTAGGAAACAACATGTGGAATACAGAAGGCACTTGTTTACCTAAAATGTCCACGTAGTTGCTGGCAGTATTTCGACCATTTAGAGTACTTATAGGACCAGCAGAATACCGAGTTATTGCTGCCCAAACCGTCACATATTCGCCTCCATATTTCACAGTTGGAACCAGGCATTCAGGATTACAAACTTCCTTGGGCTTTCTTCAATCATAAACCCGGACTGATATTCGGAACATCTTGAAGGAAGACATATCTGACCTCTGACCGTGTTACGAATTGCCAATCATCAGTCGTCCAGGCTTTAATCATCATTCCATCTTTTTTTTCGCCTTTCAGCGTTGTTTTTAGTAATAAGAGTTTTAGCAATTGCAGCTTTACCGCGCATGTTAGATTTTTGAAGCTCTGGACAGACTGTTTTTGTGGAAACAGGGTCTTTAAGTTGAATATTGAGTTCTGTTATCACCTTTGCTGCAGTAGATCTGTGATTTTTAGACACGACCCTCTTCCATGTGCGGCGATCCTTTCACTTGGTTTTGGTTTTCGGCCACCATTCCTCTCAGCTGATGATGTCTTCCCATGTTTTGTGTGTGAAGCCATAAACTTGGCAACTGCTGCTCTGGATACTCCTAATAAAGCTACCTTTTGGTTACAGATGCCCCAGTTAGACGCGCACCAAATATCTGTCTATCCTCTTGGAAAATCTGACAAGTCTCCCATTTTGCAGTAAAGGTAAAGTGCACCCTTGTACAGGCACTGAGGCTCTGTACAGGCCGTGAGGCCCATAGGGGGAGTAGAGGTATAGCTGTACTGTACAGGCACTGAGGCTCTGTACAGGCCGTGAGGCCCATAGGGGGAGTAGAGGTATAGCTGTACTGTACAGGCACTGAGGCTCTGTACAGGCCGTACGGCCCATAGGGGGAGTAGAGGTATAGCTCTACCCTTTCTTCACTACGGCACTAGAAGGGGGTGAGGGGTCAGCGTCACGCCCCGGCCGCACTTTACCCCCGGGAAAAACCCGGTACCCGTTGTACAGGAGACCGGGTGGACCCCAAGGCCGTTCTGAACAGGTGCGGAAAATTTCGCCCCCACCGGGATTCGATCCCCGGACCGTCCACTGCTACCAAACACAGTCTTTAATGCATTGACACTGGCACTACACAGTATAAACAAACAAAAGAATAACAACAGGTACTCACAACTAGTGTTCTTTCAGTGCAGCCAACACAAACACTTCTATTCCTGTACTGTCTAGTGTTTCCAAAATTTTGTCCTTTCCCTGAATATTTCATGTGTGTGTGTGTGTGTGTGTGTGTGTGTGTTTGGAGGGGCGGGGTAGTATAATCGGTAGAGCAACTAAGCTACGGGCTGGACGGTCCTGTTTTCGATTCGCGGTAGGGGCAAGAAATTTTTTTCTTCTCCGAAACGTCGCGACCGTCTCTGGGCCCTACTCATCCTCTTGTTCAATGGGTACCGGGTAAAGATGTCGGGCTATGGAGTTAACCACTTAACCCAGTCTAGTCCCGAGGTTAAGAAGGAGTGGTGATATATCTCTGGTCATCCTGTGAGCCTTGAGAGTGACAAATTTAATTATTTTCTGGTGTGTAACATATCAACACGAAGAGTGTGGAGGAAAGAAACTTTGCACTCTTTTTCACTGTGGTTCAGGCTGTTTTTTATAATGATTATTATCAATTTTTTGCATGAAGAAATCAGCTGACAAATGTGTATTTTGTTCGGCCAATATCTAACTCTCCTTCTGCGACGAGAACAGGTGTAACAAGAGTCATATACTCTTAAAATATTTCGTATCGTATAGATATCTGGACCCCACTTTAGCTGATAATGCTACTCATATGTGGGAAATATGCTCAGATTACTATTGTAACTCTCGAGATGAAAACACAGATTTCATTACGATCGAGTACAGTCAGTCTGTATTCCTGTACAATGTGACCACATGCCACGTGATGGCCCTGTCATCGCTGAATGTCTTTACTGCTATCCGAAGTTTTTAACGAACATAAAACCATGCAACAGCACTTAATAAACATTCCAAACTAACGTGTTAACTCTTCATCGCCGCCTTCGGTGCATTGTAGGTCGTAAGTGCAGTGAAGAATAAGCTAAATTTAAAATACTTCATCCTGAGAAGTAATTAGTATTTAAAGAACGCCAGCGCCACCCCGAAGGGTTATCATGACACTACAAAACAGTGACATTTCAACTTACCAGGTCCCTCACTGTACACAGCATCGCTCTCTTCAACAGCACAGCAAGCTGTCTGGCAAATGATACCTGGTACCTGGACCTACTTTTTTCTGTGGCAATTGGAATCGTCGTTTCCACTGCGTTTCCTGCTGGTCTGAGCATCGAGGCTGAAAGGAACAGAAAAAAATAAAACGTCATGTCTGAGCATTATTGTAACTTGGAAATAAATGCTATCAGTTTCGGAACTGGCTTCATGTTTCTCAGGATAGGGACACGTGGAGGGTTGTTATGTGTGTATCTAAATAACAGATTTATTTATTTATTTATATAAATGGCGGATTGTTAGGAATGTATTCATTTCAATAGCGGGCTGTTATTTATTTACGTATTTATTGAAATGGCGGGCTGTTATTTATTTATTTAAATAGCAGCCTTATTTACTGATTTATTTATATAAATGTTGGACTGCTATTAATGTATTTATTTAAACAGAGAGCTGTTATTTACTACTGTATTTATTTAAATGACGGGCTGTTATTGACTTACGTGTTTATTTAAATGACGGGCTCTTATTTATCTATTTAAATGACAGGCTTATTTATTTATTTATTTATATAAATGGCGGACTATCATTAATGTATTTATTTAAATGACGGACTCTTATTTATTTATTTATTTATTTATTTCATTTGTGGTTTAGTTAGAAAGAGCCTCGCTGTATTACTTGGTATAGTGATTAGGCTACGGACGGTAAGATCCGGGGTTCAAATCGCGGCAACAAATTTTCTCTGCTCCAGAACGCTCAGACCGGTTCTGAAGCCCACCTAGCCTCCTATTCAGCGCGTACCGGAGACCCTTTTCCGGAGGTAAAATGGTCGGAGCTTGAGATTGACCACTCATCTTCATCTAATTCTGAGGGTAAGAATGAGTGGAGCTGTGTCCCCACGCCCCCTTAATGACATGTGTAGGAAAAACTTTATTTTACATTTTGATTTAGCGACGTTGTCGGGACTTTAGAGTGGTTAGGTTAATTGGTGAATAATGAATTAAAATGGGTCTTGAAGGAAGTGATTGTTGTCTACCTGGAGTGAGCAAATGCCGCGGCTGAGTGGGCTTAGAACTGAACTGCGCTTCTCTCGATTGTTAGCTCTTTGGCGGGCTGCTGTGAACACGGTAATGAACAGGAGATTTAATGTTCTCACGGCGTACACTAGGATAGACGTTTTCTTCTGGGATATGACGATTCTTAGCCTCGTACAAAAGCACTGAAGTTTCCGACGAACGCCCTACCAAATATTCCAACACCTCATGTGAAGACGTTGTCATTTGCTAGGATTGTGTAGACTTGGTCCTCTGTCTTTAACGGAATGTTGGGGCCGGCAAGTGTTTGCACAGTGTTACATCACGTACGGCATCATTTTTCTTTGGAGCTTCAGCGAAAAACTTAAAAAGATCTCACCCGTACACTGAAGTTGGAGAAATTAAATCCTTCCGAAACACTTTCTGCAAGACTGCACTTGTTAGATAACATAATTTGGACTTCTTAAACAGATAAGCAGAATCAACTGATAACTCTCCGGCAGACAGTCAGACTGAGATTAATTTGATATGTAAGCTGCCACCTGTTACAGCTTATCGTGTGTAAATGTTGAAAAATAAATATGGTAATTTGATTCTAATTCTAAGTACCTTAAGGTGTAGGGAAGTTGTCTGTTCCCAGGCCGTGTAGTCATATGTGGGGAGTAAAGGTATATCCACGATCATTCTTTACCCCGGAGGTAGATGGAGGTGAACGGGCAACATCGGCCACTTTACCTCCCACGAAGGAACTCCGGTACCTACTTGCACAGAAGGCTTGGTGGGCTGCACAGCCGGTCTGGACGTAGAGAACAGGAAATTCTTTTTTCCCTGCCGGAATTTGAAACCCGTTTCACCCAAAGCGTAGCCTAGTCACCGGACCGGCTACGCTGTACCTGTGATGTAGGAATTTTGTTTCGTCACGGTTCTGCATTCAGGCGAACCTGAGGTATGTCAAACAATGCAGTGACTGGCTCCTTATTGGATCATCGATCCCTCTCTTTGTGGTTCAGTTCTCGGCACAGGCAACCGAGTTCGAGCATATTTACAGTTATACACGGCGTCGTGCCCCAGGGGACTTGGAAACTTAAACAACACTACTGTCAGAACCGCAAACTTCGCGTTTGTTTTTAATTTATCCTTCCAAGTGAAATAATACTCCTGTGTGCAGCGTGAGTTCATCTTTTCTAATTATCCAGTAGCCTGAAAATGGTGTAGATGGGAGAGTAAAACTAAACTAAAACTAAACTCCGTGGCCTTAGTCCGCACGCGAACTATACCGACAGAGCGGCCGCCGCCGGTCGGCGAAGTTAGTGCCAACTTTTGCGGATAGAGGGGTGTCACGTGGTC
>Ga0136643_10013639_pt1 | contig 12176 bp, 2 predicted proteins | sample TergutLab28metaG_FD_96883 | JGI IMG/M metagenome (GOLD analysis project Ga0136643, IMG submission 96883) | Labiotermes labralis P1 segment gut microbial communities from Petit-Saut dam, French Guiana - Lab288 P1 (version 3) (version 3) | ecosystem: Host-associated > Arthropoda: Insects >...
ACGGTCATAACTCCGTAACCGTCCAAAATCGGACACATGTTTATATGAACTTTTTTGATCACAAAGACCTAGGAAATCACCTCCTGTAGTTATGCCCTAAAGTCGTGAAACACCCTGTATATGATTTTGAGATGCGAAACTCTGAAGTGAGACCTAACAAATCGAACCTAACGGGGGAATATGACTAGTGGTAGGTATGTAAAGTGTTCCCGTTACATGTCCGGTGTGGCCCAGAGGATAGGTAGAGGTATAACTCTACTCTTCCATGACCGCGGCACTAGAAGGGGTGAGTGGTCAGCAGCAGGTAAATGTAGGATTTGCCTGGGCGTATAGAATCAAGTACATGAAGGAAACTAGACACAATATGTACTTCACAGAACTGTTCCCGGTTCCGTATTTCAGAGCACACAGTGCGACGTAAGCACACCACCCCGACGAACACTTGCCCGGGTGTTTTGATACTGGGACAACTAATTAGTGTCCTGACTCATATAATTCTACGTTTGGGTCTGATAGGATTAAGGTAAGAGGAGTGTCAGTTTAAAAATTTCAGCAAGCGACCTTAAATGTCCTTTCTAGGTGCGTTATAATCCTGTACCACATGTGTCATAATTACGCCATGATGTCTGCTTTATATAGTCAGGGCGAATAAATAAGATGAATTAGAAATAAGGATATAAGTAATTAGTAACTTGGAACAACATAAAATTTAAACAAGGTCCCACAAAGTTTTTGACGTTAGAATTACAACTTCCATACACAACATGAACATCCGCAACGTCTGTTTCCTCCTACTCACCCCCTCAGACCTTCGTAGCGAGTACCGTGGTAGACGTTGTTGATGCAGTAATTTTGCAAATGTACGTTGCAGCAATAAGTTAAAGCAGGTATAATTGGTTGAGTGTTTAAAAAGTTAAAATTCAGAACATGTAGCAATTCATGGCAAAAAGAAGTTGGGTGTGCTCGTGTGTAGGTGATGTTACCCACCGTTTTATCACCAGACGCCTGTGCAACTCGTGAGGTGCATCACACCCTCGTTTACTGCTGCGCCATTTACAGCATTCGAGCTATCTTCACCCACCACGCCCTTCCTCCATCCCATTTAGGGTGTTCCTCTCTGTCAATTAAGAAGCCTTGATTTCTGGCGACGACTTGGCTTCCACGAGTTCAGAGATAAAATGTCGTGACACCGTTCCAATTTGTAAAATATCAAAATTTATAAAATGTCAAAATCTTTTGTGAAGGAGCATATATAAGTGAATACTATTTATTTATATATTTATACATATTGTTCAGTGGTTAAAGTGCTGTGCTACAAATCGGAAGGTCGCTGGCTCGATCCCAGCTGGTGTCAGTGGATTTTTCATTTACATAAAATCCTTCCGATCGGGGGGCCTGAGGTCGACTCAGCCTCTAGCAAAAATGAATACCAGGAGCATTTCTTGGAGGTAAAGGCGGCCGGTGCGTAAGACTGACAACCTACCACCATCCTGTGCCGTTGTCACGAAATCTGGGAAGCTTAACTACCTGGAAACCTCTGGGCCACTCCGGGCCTGTAACGGGATTGATTTACCTTTACTCATATATGTGTTTGGGCCGGGTAGCTCAGTCGGTATAGTGACTGACTAGGGGCTGGATGGTCCGGGATCGAATCCCGAGATTTTCCGCCCGTCCAGACCGGTCCTGGGGCCTTCCCAGCCTCCTGTACAATGGGTACCGGGTCTTTCACGTGGGTTAAGTGCGGCCGGGGCGTGTTGCTGACCACTCACCTCCTTCTAGTGCCGCGGTCATGGAAGAGTAGAGCTATACCTCTACCCACTCTCTGGGCCACACCGGGCCTGTAACAGTATCACTTTACCTTTTACCTTTTTACTCTTATATATGTACACGGTGGCGCAGTTGGTTGAGGCACTGCCCTAAAATCCGTAAGGTCGCGGGTTCGAATCCCGATTATGTCATTGGAATTTTCCACTGACATAATATTTCCGGCCGCACTACGGCCCTGGTGTCGACTCAGCCTCTAATACAAATGAGTACCAGGAATATTTCCTGGGGGGTAAAAGCGCCCGGTGCATAGGGCTGAAAGCCTTACCACCTTCACGTGCAGATTGTCTAGAGGTTCTGGAAAACTCAACTTCAGGGCCTGTCCAGGCCTGTAATGGGATTGGTATACATTTTACTCATATATGAAGCTGATAATGGCAGCAAGCCATATACCTGTCAGTGACCGAATGTAGATTCATGCACATTGTCACCTACCATAACGACGTGATTTAATATTATAATTCCAAACATCGTCCACAACACGCCCCCAATAAGTGTCACGTGTCACGTCTGTTGCAACCAATAATATCTCACTTCGGCTATCACAAGGCACGAAACGGCCCATGTAAAATGCAACAAATTCCTACGCGATATTTGCGGTTCTGACGTCAGTGTTGCTGAATTTTAGAGTGTTCTGGGATGTTAGGCTGGACTGCATGACACTGAAGAAGAAGAAGAAACTATGATCCTTTGAAACGTCGGGAACTATTTACAAAAAGACACGTCATTACGTCACAGAAGACGTGAATCGCCAACTGTTATCAAGCCAAATGTCACGTTTGTGTTCAGGGCACTAGCAAGGGTGATAACACGTTCTGTGGAGCACACGTGACGCTTTCTTTCCTACAGTGCCTCGATAAAACCTAGATTTTAGCTCTGTTCGCCAGAATTATGGATTCTACATTATGAAGGACGGGGTGTGGCGCAGTTGGTTGAGTATTTGTGCCACAAGCCGCAAGCGCGGGTTCAATATCTCCAAATTTCACCATATCCTGCTAACGTGGAGTATATGGTGAGCTTATAATAATGACAGCAGATGGCAGATGGGATTTAACTCGGTGTTGGAGGGTTAATCCTTTCGTTGGCACTATGGCCCTGCGATCGACTCAGACTCTTACAGAAAATAAGTACCAGGGATATCTTCTGGGGGGCTAAGGCGGCCGGTGCGTACGGCTGACAACCTTACCACCTGCATGTGCCGACTGTCTAGAAATATTGGGAGCCCCAACCTGCTGGAGCCCCAACGACCTGACCATTCATGTATTGGGATAGCTTAAAACATGTTGTGAAAAAGAAATGTCGCTTAAAATATTGACTACGAGTTCTGAATACTGTATTTAATAAAAAAAAAAAAACTTAATGCAAATATTTTATCCCATATTTCACGATTCAAGCTACTGGTAACTCTGGTACCTTTTTCGTAGTGTCAGTCGAGCATCAAGTGTCTTCACAAATTTCAAATGACAAGAGTAATATGGTGACATGATAGACAGCTAATAACATACCAGACAGTATGGTCAGACACAGCAAGTTTTACTAGCAGCGGTTACGGGTGATCAGCGTGGCTGCCTGCTGTCACATGATACATGTCCCTTCGACAATTATAACCTTTTTACCACGCGCGATGTAGTGCATCATGCGCCAGCGCCTCTGGTCCTATTCTTTAGTCCGTCCACGTTCGACGACAAAAAAGGAGAACACCTGATCCTTCAGGAACAGTCACAGGAAGAATTTCATCGTGTGAAATCCACAAAGGAGGTGGCCATTCGAGTGCTCTACGTCGACGGACCCACTGACACCATATACGACTGTTGATAATGTCTCACAATTTGGTACGAAAATGAGTAAATGATTAGTGGTGTTGAAAATCGTAACTTTTTCAGATCATATAAACCGGTGTAGGACCCAGAGAAATGTTAGCCGGCCAGAGTTCCTTCGCTGAGCGTCACTAAAAGTTGCAATTCGTACCACCGCAGCGCTACAAGTGGAGGCACGTGGTACTACGAATGAAATGTAACACTATAATTGTCGCATTCCAGTGACGTATCAAGCACTAAGATGTAATGAAATTTTACGAATATACAGAATCAACAAACATGACAATTCATACGGCTACTTTAGACTCATCCTGTAGGCAATTTAGCACTGAGATACACCAATAAAAGACAATACTTCGGCAAACACAGGTTTCACCATGGCATTGCTATTATGAACTGGAACTTCGTCTAGATACATCTCGTTTCAAATTGTTGCTGGTTTCATGGCAAGATAATTAAGAGTGTTGTACAGGTACATCCAGTACCTCGATTTTAAACAGATTTGTAGATTTACAGATTGCCTTTACAAATGACAAAGTTAGAATGCACGTCTTTGCAGCATCTCATGTATTCAGTAACGGCAGTAAAAGGCACAGGCATTTATCATACAGATCAGGGAAAGTGGGGGGGGGGGATGTGATGGAAATCTTCCGTCCAATATATCATACCGCGGTGAGGTGTGCATGTAAGGAGATGGGTGATTTCTATTGAAAAGCGGGACATAATGTGCTCAAAGAAATAAGAAATTGAATTCCAAGAAAATGATCACGCAGAAATATGGAATGGGGAAGGGTCTGTAATTGTATCGTGGCGACAGGCGGTGGACTTGTGTAAATTGCTTGCGACTATGAGATGCACGTCATTATACGTGATTTCTAGTGAGCACAAGTGAGGTACATACGTGAATGTAGCCGAAGCTACACATTATATAAGTTGTGTAGGCATGTATGCTACTGTATGTATCTGTACGTTTATATACGTGTTTATGGACGTATAGAGATCCAAGGACAAAACAATGGAAATAACAGGAGATTGAAAATGTATAGAACTATTCACGTTTTGTTTGGGGAACTCACAGTAAAGAGACCACTTGGGAGAACAATATGTAGATGACGGAATAACACGAAGCAGGAACTCGAGGGAGCAGGTTGTGAGCGTGGGGCTGGACTCAGCTGGGTTTGGAATACAGTCCAATGTCGGATGGACGTGGACACGCCAATGCAATTTTGGGTTTCACAAAAGGCGGAAAACCTCCAAGCAAGAGTCCTGCTCCATGGATACATGTGTGTGAGTTGTCACATGTGTGCGTCCGTATACGGTTAGATGTGTATGCTGTATGTGCACAAGTATGTAGCAACGCACAGTGTTGCGGGTTATGCTATTGAGGTTGGAGTGATATCACTGTAACTGCTGAAGGAAGAATATGTGGCCTATTTTAAAAACATTTTGCTTCGGAATAATAAGAAAACCGCAAAAAAAAACTCTCTGGATAAGATTAGAAATCGGAATCCGATTTCTCAGAAATGAAAATCCGGTACGCAATTATTAAGCTAACTTAGTCTATTTATAAATGCATTACTTATTAATTTGGGACCGCGGTAGCACAGTGGTTAAGGTGCTGTGCTACAAATCGGAAGGTCGCTGGTTCGATCCCAGCTGGTGTCATTGGATTTTTCATTGACATAATCCTTCCGATCGCACTATGGCCCTGGAGTCGACTCAGCCTTTAACGGAAATGAGTACCAGGAGAATTTCCTGAGGTAAAGGCGGCCGATGCGTAAGGCTGACAACCCTACCACCATCCTGTGTCGTTGTCACGAAATCTGGGAACCTTAACTTCCTGGAACCCTCTGGGCCACTCCAGCCCTGTAACGGGACTGATTTACCTTTTTACTAATTAATTTAGCTCCAATAGAGGTATGCATGAATTTCTTTCGGCAGAGCCGGTCGAGAATATGTTGATAAATTGTGTTATTTTTTACGTTATTAAGCTTCTTCCTGTGAAGGATGGGCATTTTTTTTCACAGTCGATGGCAGCAACATTTTATGTGAGAGTTGTAAGACATAGAACACAAAAAGTCGCTTGACTGATGTAGTTTACGACACTCTGAAGTCTGAAGGAAATTATGACTGCAAATAAAGGCGCTGAAAGTGTTGCAGTCCGAACCAAAGTTTATGTCTGTTCAGTCCGTGAGGAACAGGGGCAAAGGCAGAGAGCCGATGGGCACTAAATTCACGTTACTGAGCCTCATGGAAAATTTAAATCAAAATATGTACCTCTAGGCGACCGAGATATAAAAATACTGGAAAATATATAATCTTTATTAACTCCCAACTGGGAGTTAAAGAAAGAAATCAAAATTACGTGTCCAAAGAAGTTAGAAGCAGATACAAATCGAAAAATATTTGGTAAATATTATGTTTATTGGATCGTGCATCATTGTGATAGTTTAAGAATAAAAGAACAACTTGATATCACTTGCTATTTTATTTCATTTCTTATGTGTTCAACATGTTTCGGACATTAATATATCCATCATCAGGAGCTTGCGACTGTGCTGTTGAATTACCACATCTGTCGTTTTGTTCTGTAAAGCCGGAGGATTTAGCATTAATATACACTAATTCAACAGCACATTCGCAAGCTCCTGATGATGGATATATTAATGTCCGAAACATGTTGAGCACATAAGAAGTGAAATAAAATAGGAAGTGACATCAAGTTGGTCTTTTATTCTTCAATTATATTTGTTAAAATTTATTTCAAAATCCAATTCTTATTCGTTTCCTATCAAAAATTCTTTTAAAATTAGAATATAAAAATACCCACGTATGTAGACCTGTATACCTTTTTCATTCATCCTAAGATACGAAAACTGATTAAGGTTAGCGAAAAGCTGCATCTTGTCCAGAAGAACAGATAAGAGTGTCGAGCCATCCTGAGTCACGCAAACAATTTCACACAATCACTCACGTTTCTTTAACATCTACTTCAATATTCAGTCATATTATTCTAACCTTCCGTTTGATAGCGACAGTTAGCTTTGTCTCATCTGTCTAGCCGTCTGTCCGTAAGGCCGCATGGAACAACTCGGCTACCACTGGACGGATTTTCATGGAATTTGATGTTTAAGTATTTTTCGAAAATCTGTTGAGAAAATTCACGTCTCAGTAAAATCTGACAAGAATAACGGGCACTTTACATGAAGATCAATATACATTTACGATCATATCTCGTTCAGTTATCGTTAGAATAAAACATATTTCAGACAAATTTGTTGAAAAAAAAACACAAATTTAATGTTCTGTAACTTTTTTTCGAAAATCATTGCTTTATGAGAAGAGGTGGAAAAAATCCTGTAGACCCGGACAGGCCACGGATAACAATACGGCGCATGCACATTTCGTGATGGATATCTAAGGCTACAAACACAGCCTCGGAATATGTAATACTCTTTGCTTTTACACTGTAAAAATGGTTGCACGAACGCGCCCCAGTATTACGTTAAAAGTGTACTTCTAGTCTTCAGTGTACTCAGTCTATATAGCAGCAACAAAATGCAGAATATTAATTATATTTATAATTATACTATATGAATGAGTACACTGACGTCAAGGGACGGGATAGCGCAGTTGGTATAGCAACTCGCTCCGGAACGGACGGTACGAGAATAGAATCCCGGTGGGTGCGAAATATTCGGCACTCGTCCACAACGGCCTTCGGTCCTACCCATCCTCCTATACAATGTGCACCGGGTCACTCCTGGGGGTAAAGCAGTCGAAGTGTGGGGTTGACCACCTACCCCATCTAGCGCCGAGGTTACAGAAATTGAACAGTTATGTCTTTACTCTCCCCTTCGGGCTTGGTGGCCTGTTCTAGGATGACCTTTATCTTTATATCGATCTATAACGGACAACTTCAACATAACTGCCTGTCATATTGACGAATATCTCCCTACTGGTAGATCTGTTTGAGGATTTCAGGTTGCACTTTATATATATATATATATATATATTTCTAACCTTCCACGTGCGTGTTACGTGTTCTGCCCAAACCTGAATATGAAAACAAGGCAAGGTTTCGAAGATTCGGTAAATATTTACTAGCCGACACAGTGCAACAGTCCACAATATTTGAATGCTCACAAGTTATAGAGTTTGGCATTACGTAAATTTTCGACGTCATGATAATGCGCTTCATTTTTGTTTTTGGGACAAATACATCTCTCATTGCTCTGCATCCAATCGCAGTGTTAGTTCATATCCATCTGTCTTTAATAATGACGCGTTGCTTCAAAGCTTACGTAACTTTACAAAGACATAGGATGCCAGGCTCTATGTTGTATCCATATCGTGTTTCAGCGAAAGGGGTACATGAGCGTAAAAATTAATTTTTACATAAATTTAATTTAAATAAACTTTTATAGCTCAGTCACTTAAATGGACTACATACTGGAGGCATGTATTTGTCTTGTTACAAGACACAGCCAATATCCAAGCCAGGAGTACTGCGAGACAATCTAGGAATTAAACTTGATCACAGAGTCAAATTCACAAAAATCTTCATTTAGTTCCAAGATTTAAAATGCCTGAACTTTTACCTCAGGGAAGGAATGGGCTTCGTAGCCATGCTGTTGCCCGGGTACAACTTTACAGCTGTCTCTGCGCGTTGCCCTATGGTTATCTACGCTGCAGTTCGATCGATGATGGAAATTTTAAATTCTGGGTGAATCTGTGCGCCAAGTAGTCTAAATCAGAATCTACGATCAGAGGGAGAAGAGGAGTACAAAGCACGTCTCTGGGGTCACCAGGGATACACACGGCGTAATCCTACTTTACATACACTCAGACTTCTTCGAAACTGCTTACCAAGTTTCACTGTGTGTCTTTCCATCTGTGAATGGGAATCATGGGGCGTGACGTATTCAGTAAGGGGATTCTTAGCTGTAGGTGTGGTCTGCACTTAACATTCTGAAACGGGTACATGACTGGAATAATAATAATAATAAACTGTCTCGCACAACCGCCCTGACATCAAATTTTGAGAAAACTAATAAAGTTGATTATTTAGTTGATGTCAGCGTGCCAAATTCAGGCAATGTGCAAATGTGCTGAAACCGAAAAAATGAGAAATCGTGCAGAATTAAGCACTGAAGTGAAAAAAGTGGCAAATAGAAGCGGCGCATACCTAACCTGTCACTATGTGTACCTAACCTGTCACTATATCTGCAACAGGAATCGCTCCTCACACACTGCATGATGTCCTCAAGCAACTAGACTTACTAGATTTGCTGTAGATGACCATACAAAGACCTGTAATCCTAAATACATTCAACACGGGACGTGTTTAGGTGACAGTACAGTTCAGCAATAGGTGACCATACACCTTACCTTCACCTTCGTTATTAAGCGCGTGAGTTGGTACGACTGCCTTGACAAACAGGAGTTAATCAGGCAAATAATAATTATCCGTAATCATGTCAGTTTACCATGTACCCTGCTTCATACACTCACGTCAATATTCCGTGATGCAACCTCTCCAACAGATACTCGGTTCAAAGCACGTAATTTTGGTGCTAACACCGCGCTTAACCTGACACTAACTCAAACCTTAATACAAATGATAATAATAATAATAATAATAATAAACAAAAAACAAGCCTTACTGGGCACTGCACACGTACTATAGAAGGTGCTAATGTAGAAGTACAAAACATATTTTACGGGCGAAATAACATTACATGTAGCACAAATTGTAAATACAGAACAGATGCAACATTATATACCCTAGAAACATTGCTTTTTTCAGGTATATAATTGTAAATATCCTGCATAAAGGTTGATGATGATAAGGATAATGATTATGATGATGATGATGATAATAATAATAATAATATTTAAATAAAACTTTGGAAGCCACACCAGGAAAACATTCAATAAATTTGTTACAAAAAGCGACTATAATTCTGACATCACGTGTAATAGGGAAAATAATGTAGCCCGGAAAACTCTTTGTTCCAGTAATCAACAAAACAAACAGCACAAAACGGCGAATCAGACATACAGCCAGACCTCAAGAAGACTCTGAACCCAAGGTTCAGCGGCCATTATAAACTACAGTCAACAAACTGTCAATTAATAACTAATACTGGCCTCTTATTAGTGGCACTCTGAACCCAAATTATGGAGCGGACTGCAAATCTAAAGGTTCTCTAAAAAATTCCTTTACTCATTCTTTGGAAAAAGATTTATTATCCATTAGCATGTACAACCAAACACAGTGGAACTTTCCAACACGGAGAATGTAAATTCGATTTCATCTCTGGTCTGTGACGCACATAGGCATTTCTCTAAGTTTTATAACCCTTTGCAGGTAGAAGTTTTACGACGTTCGCAACTTCTAAGGAATTACACTACATATTTAACAGACCAGACGAAATATAAACCGCCCGACTCTTTAACCAGAACGATACAGTAAGAAAGACTAACAAAGAAATTTATGAGCATATATACAGATATACAAACAGGCCTAAAAACACAGGCTGAAGAATGCTGGTCTACATTTCGTAAGCATATTCAGTGTTCTCAAAAGCAGGAATAAAGACATAAAAACAAAGGGATGGAAGAAAAGGTCTTATACAGGTTTTCTTCAGTGTAATAGGATTAGAAAGAAACTTGGAATTGCTTTCGTTTCACCTTTGTTACCTTAATGGGCGACTAGGATCGATAAATGCCTAGCGCTCTTTTAGCGCTTTCCCATTGTGGGAGGGTTCCTTTCGTTTATGGGCTAGAAAGAATGTCATGGTCGCAGAAAAGAATGTTAAGTATTTGTGCCGACTAATACAGACACGGCCTATAAGCACCAAGATCGCAACACACACAAATGCTCTATTCCAGTAGCGGTACAAAGTCTCGACTTTAAAAGATGACTGGCTTATGATTCGGCCCAGGACAAAGCACAGGATACAAAAATCTTAACAATATACAGGAAGAATTGCCACGCTTATTTGTAACATAGAAATCTTCTTTCCTTTGATTCTTACTAAATGCATGCCTGTTAGTTGCTAGAAGACTACTAGCATCTGTTATACATAAAGCGAACCAAGTAAAATGTTATTTGGACGTTAGGATTAATGCATAAAGCGATGTGTTTGGTATTTAAGAGTGCCTATCGCTTCAAGGGGGACCGCGGTAGCACAGTGGTTAAGGTGATGTGCTACAAATCAGAAGGTCGCTGGTTCGATTCCGGATGGTGTCATTGGAATTTTTCATTGACGTAATCCCTCCGATCGCACTATGGCCCTGGGGTCGACTCAGCCTCTAACAGAAATGAGTACCAGGAGTATTTCCTTGGGGTAAAAGTGGCCGGTACGTAAGTCTGACAACCTTGTCACCATCCTCGGCCATTGTCACTTAATCTGGGAACCTAAACTTCCTGGAACTCTCTGGGCACCTCGGGCTTGCAATGGGACTGATTTACCTTTTTATCGCTTAAAGACACCCTGGCGGTAGTCATACTAAATGCATGTCTCATGATTTCAGAGCATGAGTTCAAATACGTAATAAGAACTGAGTTTCTGCTTGTTGTGTTGCACTAACTTTCGAGCACCCTGTCAACGTTCACAGACTCCCTGAAGTCTAATAAATACGGTTTATAAGCTACTCTAGTGCGCACGTCTTTATAAGCGCCAGTAAGAGTTTATCGGGCTCGTGCGAATAAGATGAACGTAATGCACTGTTATAGTACACCTTCTTCTAAAAATATGTAAGGCGTACATTGGGCACTTCAGACAGCACAAACTAAATATACTCTGTTTCAATGAAGCCAACTAGGTGCACACTACTTCTTAGTATATTTATTTCAAATTCTCTACATGTTTCGGGCAACTATATGCCCATCATCAAGAGAACTTATTGTATCTATGCGACACTGGTATTTTTCACTCTGAGTCTCATCCCAACCAGCAGACCAGACCTCCACCCATACAGAGTTAAAAATACCAGTATCGCATAGATACAGTAAGTTCTGATGATGGCCACGTAGTTGCCCGAAACATGTAGATAAGTTGAAATAAATATACTAAGAAGTAGTGTGCACCTAGTTGGCTTCATCTGAAACGGATTATACAGCGATGCAGGTCAACAAAACATAAAAAAAACATAATACACTATGCTAATAATAGGAAGGCCGGTCCCAGTGGCCGCGCGGTCTAAGGCGTAGGTCTATGGCCGCTCGCCTGGTGAGATTGTGGGTTCGAATCCCACCGGGGACATGGATGTTTGTCTGTGGTGAGTGTTGTGTGTTGTCAGGTAGAGGTCTCTGCGACGAGCTAATCACTTGTCCAGAGGAGTGCTACCGACTGTGATGCGTCGTTGTGTGTGATCTAGAAACCTCGAAAATTAGGAGGCCCTGGCCCGCGCTGGGCCGCAGCGCCACACGGAAAAAAAGAAAAAAATAACAGGAAGACACACTACTAACACCGCAGTAAAATAACAGGAAGACACACTACTAACACCGCAGTAAAATAACAGGAA
>Ga0136643_10013640_pt1 | contig 12176 bp, 3 predicted proteins | sample TergutLab28metaG_FD_96883 | JGI IMG/M metagenome (GOLD analysis project Ga0136643, IMG submission 96883) | Labiotermes labralis P1 segment gut microbial communities from Petit-Saut dam, French Guiana - Lab288 P1 (version 3) (version 3) | ecosystem: Host-associated > Arthropoda: Insects >...
ACGAAACACAGAACGCACATCCATAACAGGGCACTCTTGGCAACACAACACAACACGGCATGCTGCCACAAAACCAACTGGAATAGTGAAATTAATATGACTTTTAATAGTGTAACTTTAGCATGGGCGATATAGCTCCCTGATGATGGTCCTAGGACCGAAACATGTCGGAGCGTTTTTAATATTTTAATGTTTTAATGTGTAAATTTTATAAATTTATATAAGTGCAGTGGTTGGTAAAATAATAGAATGCATTTTGATGTTAGCCCCACATCTACTCCTGGATGTTCTAAGTGGTCTCTTTCACTAGGGTCGTCAAACCAAACATTCAATGAATTCTTCATAGCTCTCAAGCTTGATCCGTGCCAAACGTGTATTATCCTCCTGTTCCTTCTTCCTTGTCATTTCCAGTTATACCTCAGCACCCTGCCTTTTTTTCCATGTCTCGAGACCTCCTAGTGGGCCAGAGCTTTCCCATTATCGAGGTGTCACGATCACACAGACACACCACACTTCGTTGGACTCCTCTGGACGAGTGATCAGCCCAAAGCAGAGATCTCTACCTGACAACACGCAACACTCACAGACACACAGATATTCATGCTACCAACGGAATTCGAACTCCCATTCCCGGTACGCGAGCGGCCGCAGACCCACGCCTTAGACCGCTCGACCACTAGGATCGCACCCTGTCCTTAGAGACAACAAATCTATGCGCTGAGTAACCAAGTTTCACACTTATACCAAACAACATATTAAAATAAAGTTTATAGTATGCATTTGAATATTATGTTATCGGAATTTCGTCTGCTCATAATTTCTTCGTGAAAATGTTCCAAATAATTTAAATTCGACACATTTTGAAAGGATGTATTACAACTGCTAATTTAGACGTGCATTAAGCTGTTGTTCTTGTGACGTTTGCATCATATGGTTACGTGAACAAACCGACTATAACACCGCGAATGTAAATGCTGTTATGTCTGCTATATAATAATTAGTATTTTTGACTACTGTGGAAAAAGTCCTTCCTTGTATATACAATGTTTTACATTTTGCATTCCACTTTCACGTTCCGTGTGATGTGTGTCTGGTTTGCGAACCCCTGCCTTTCGTTCCAGAATCCGTGTTGCTTCAGATTGTCCTGGTGCCAGTGCTTTCCATACCTCAGCCTCCGCGATTCTATTTTCGGATAATCTGGAATAAACCGTCGTGATGTTCCATCTGTCCTCTTATAAAGCGACTTGGCTTGTCTTCGCCAGTCTTCACCTGCCTCTCTACAAGAGAGCATCACTTAGGAGTGGCAGTGTGCTTCGTTTGTAGTAGTAGCGCCGTTTGATAGCATTGTTGTAACGTGGCAACGTGTCTTGTGTCTTTTGTGGGCGAAGGTTATGCGTTGTGCGTGCGGCGAAAGCTGTAAACAAACGCCATCTCCATTAAATCAAACAGGAACGATACACACAAGAAGAAATATTGCTTATAAACGCGATTTCAACTCAATTTAAGTGTTTATGTTCTGCATAAATTCTCTAATTCTCACTAATTGCGCGTTAATTTGGCGTGACCATGTATAAAGAGGCCATGTCTGGAAATAACACTTCCGCTACCTTGTATGTATGTGTGTGCATACATATATTACATACATACATGCATGCATTCATACATATATACATACATACATACATACGTACACACGCATACATACATATCTACATACATTCACACGCGTATACGTAAAAAAGTGAATTCTTTGTCTTACGCTGTTCCGATTTACAGGGGTCTATAGCTACGCGGATACAGGTGTACGTTATTTTTATTTGAAAGGTGCAGTCATTTAACTTATATGTAGGCACATACGCACATACATAAATTAAACATGTGTCTCCTCTTTCATACGAATGTACACAAAACTACTGTCCAGTTACTGCGTACACTTGCCTGTGTGTATGACAAGAATCGTGGATGTTGAGGTTTTGGACGGCAGGAAAACTTAATTAGATGCGTAAAATTTAATTACTTAATTTGAACCTTATTACTTCCTTAAAATTGTGGTTGCTCTATGCATTATGTAGTGTCAGGACAAGCAATAGCATTGCAGGCGAAGAACAGGCTCCTGTGCTTGTAATAATAAAATTTGCCACTAGAGTAAATTTCGGGATATAACAACCATTATTCCTTAAGTCGGCCACCGATTCAGTGTGCAGATCATAAAAGTCTTCATATTCTACAAATTTTACGTGAAGAAAAATTTTTTCTACTAAGATGATCTGTCTGCCTGATAGTTTGTTCGAAAGTTGGCAACAGTGCAGGCCTACTTTGTTAAGTCACGTACGCCTTCACATGCAAGTAGCCAAGCACGCCTTTTGCAGAATATTTACGTGTGTGTATGAGTGTCACAAAATGTTGTGGTCTAAGTGTAACGAACAAAAATCCTGTATATTTTCGTCCGTGTTAGATCTGTTGTACGGATACAATTGTTGCTTACTGAGCAGTGTGTTTTAAAACAGTGAGACTTTCCAAACACAACCACCTACCTTCGTGATGGTTACATTCGCCCTTTTGTTCACGGAAAATATTATGACGGCTCCTTTAGTGACTGCAACGAATTATGACTTAAACAGAGTTTAGCAATTTAGCTAAAAATATACCGCGTGGCTCTGATTCCCGGGGACATGCACTTTGCGTTGTGCATTCTAAGGCTTTCACGCTCCCGACGGTTTCAGTCGATTTACCATTTGTGATGGAGAATAGTATCTTATCTGGTTATCCGCGTTCTTATGCATTTCTCTATCCGTTTAAGTTTAGATTTGCTTTTACATGTCTTCCCTTGTGTTAAATGAGCTCCATCAGCAAATCCAGGCGCTGCCTTATCGTAACGACACGAAAGCAGAGCTGTCAATCAGTTTCTGTTAAGAATAACTACTACTACTACTACTACTACTACTACTACTACTACTACTACTACCACTACTACTACTACAACAACTACCACTACCACTACCACTACTACTACTACTACTACTACTACTACTACTACTACAACTACCACTACCACTACTACTACTACAACAACTACCACTACCACTACCACTACTACTACTACTACTACTACTACTACTGCTACTGCTACTGCTGCCACGACTACTGTTGCTGCTACTGCTACTACTACTACTAATGTTACTTCTAGTATTTATTGTACTAGTAATAATATCAGAGGGGCAATGGAAGCAAAAACTTACTTGTGACACTTAAATTTCGAGTATAATTTTACATTGTGATCTGAGGTTCCCGTAGCGTTCTTACTGAAGATTCCGAGGCCAGATAGAATTGCTCGTGTTGAACGAGTCGTCGTCAAGGAAGTAACGTATTAGTTGGACAGATAAATTGGGACAGTAAGCAACAAATTACGTCTTTTTGGGCCGGTGGAGTTCTCAGTGCCGTTAGATATAATAGATAAAGCTTTCCCTGATCATGCCATGAAGTTATATGGATGGAGTGGAGGAATAGCTACACTTACTCTTAACCTTGGCACTGGATGGAAGTGATCTGTGAACTTCACGACCCTTTGGCTTTAACCCTGGCGAAGAGCCACAGTGCCCATTGAATAGGAGGCTGGGTGGGTCCCAGAGACAGTGAACGTTTTGGAGAACAGAAAAATCTCTTGCCTCTAACGAGATACGAACCCCAGACCGTTGAGCCCAAGCCTCGCCGCTGTGTCAACTACGTTTCGCTTTTACATGTTTAAATATTTGGGGGTGCCTATTGAGGCCAAGCCAACACACTAACTTGCAGTTTCATCGTCCGATTGGAGGTGACTGAGGCAATTACCTAGGGAGCAGGAGCGGTGTGTTGTGCTTGATGTGGCGCTTATAGTTTGCCTACAACCAACGGTAAAGAAGGTGCTGAAATCGTGCTGAATTGAACTAAAGCAGGGGTCTAGTGTTTGGTTTGTGTAATATAACACGAGGTGACACAGTTACTGGTCGCGTTAATTAGTTCCGTTCGTAGAATGTTAACGGTCTGCAACAGGTGTGGGCAGCTGTTTTGGCAAGAGCACCATCCTGGTGTTGGTGAGATCGCTCGATCCATATATCGATATCCATATTGATTTAGATTGCGTATGCTCATTATACGTATGTAGTATATATATATATATATATATATATATAATTTTTACATACAGGAAATAAGTATGTTTTGTTGCAGTCCTCTTATATTGCCACGAGTCGGTTTGTGGCACTATTGCTGGGCCGACATATGTTCTGCTAGATGTGTCTGAACTGAGTTGTAGCAGCGAGGCCCGTGCTTCCGATGGAGATCGATTCCTCCTTCACGTAGTTCACCATTTCTCAGGGACTGCCTGCTTGAAGTATCTTTATCACCGTGAATTATGTAGTGAGGTATAAAAATAAGTGACCACTTAACCTTGAATTGGACGGTCGATCATAGTAGAGCAGCCGTCATGGCAAACGAGCCATGTGAGGATCCAACAATCCATCTCGAGCAACAGACCGATGTGTAAAGGTAAAACTCATTTCTTGGACAAGACGTTTGTTCTGTATTAAGCACTAAAGAGATAAGCATTACAATACATTACTTGTTAGTATTATTGCCATTAAAACTGAATACAACCATCTATTATAATTTAATTTTTAGAATATATTATATTTTAAGAATGGAAGAACGCCATTGAGAAGCTTGCCGCTGTTGTTTGTAACTGATAATTTTTAGTAAATATAGAAGATTACATTCTACAAAATTATTGTTGAAATTCAGTTGTACTAATTGTTATTAGAACTTACTAAGAGCTATTGGCTTCACAAGCACTGCACTGCAATCGTACGTACGTATATGACTGACAGAATCACCTAAGTATTATTAGAGCATACCTAAAACTAAAATAGTAGGGGAATGTTAGAGTTTACAACTCTGTATTTTTCTTGCATCTCCCACTGTGAATGTTGTAAAGTTTTCAAAGTGGCATGTGCCAATGTCATATGCATGAGTTCTGTTGTAACTTTAACAGTTTTTTGAACTTAGCTGTGCGTATGAACACTGCAAAATTGTCTTTCATTTTGATAGATGAGCCTAAGTTTAGTGTGTCAGAAAACACTCGCGGGCCACTGGTTGCTTGTTACTGGTCTGAATATTGAAATTAAATGGTTCGCTATTTCTTTGCATGCCAGCTAAGTAACATATGAGTTTCCTTCCCACAGTAATTTTGTCTGACATTTCTGCCGGCATTTTGCGCACACACGCACGCGCACACACACACACACACACATATGCGTACACGCACAAATTGAGTGCCTGCTTTGACTGATAGGAGCAAACCGAGACAAAAAATTGAATTCTCTGGCATAGGTTGCCCGCTGTAACCTCAAATTATCATGCACGAAGGACTCATTGTTGTGGTTCTGCTATTGGGTTCAAGTCAGTTTCTGCATGGATGCCACGTTAATTACAAATCCTCGAAATTCTGCGTGCGGCCGACGGGAAATGTCAGACACGCCTTCTTAGTGACTGTGGAGTGCTTAAAAGTTTTATTTGTTGCCGTTCTGTTAGACCAAGATGCGGAACAGTGCGTCTCATTGTACATTGAATAAGATGGGAGTTGCTGCAGAAGAATCATCTGCTTGTCCTGTTCGGAACACTCAAAAAAATTGGAAAACGTTGAATGGAAATTTTACCGGCACACTACGTAACAACAGTGCGCTGTAAGAGTTACAGACCGTCTAAAAGTAACGCGTTTCTGCTTTCGTAAAGTCGTTGGAATGTCGGATGCATAAAGTAAAACGTGAGTCACTGTGAGCCAGTTTGCTTTACATTTATTTTCTTCGGCGTTCATTAAATCGGTTAAACCTATTTGGCCGAAAGGTTGTTTTACTGAAGGCTGTTACAGAATCTTCTAACATAATCTTCTAAATAAAACCAACTTGGTGCACAACTTATTCTTGGTATATTTATATTTATCAATCTCTACATGTTTCGGGCGACTATGGGCCCATCATCAGGAGAAATAACTGTGTTTCTGCGACACTTGGTACTTATTATTCTGTGTGGATGGCTGTCTGGTATGCAGGAGCATATGCTCCTGCATACCAGACAGCCATCCACACAGAATAATAAGTACCAAGTGTCGCAGAAACACAGTTATTTCTCCTGATGATGGGCCCATAGTCGCCCGAAACATGTAGAGATTGATAAATATAAATATACCAAGAATAAGTTGTGCACCAAGTTGGTTTTATTTAGAAGATTATGTTAGAAGATTCTGTAACAGCCTTCAGTAAAACAACCTTTCGGCCAAATAGGTTTAACCGATTTAATGAACGCCGAAGAAAATAAATGTAAAGCAAACTGGCTCACAGTGACTCACGTTTTACTTTATGCATCCGACATTCCAACGACTTTACGAAAGCAGAAACGCGTTACTTTTAGACGGTCTGTAACTCTTACAGCGCACTGTTGTTACGTAGTGTGCCGGTAAAATTTCCATTCAACGTTTTCCAATTTTTTTGAGTGTTCCGAACAGGACAAGCAGATGATTCTTCTGCAGCAACTCCCATCTTATTCAATGTACAATGAGACGCACTGTTCCGCATCTTGGTCTAACAGAACGGCAACAAATAAAACTTTTAAGCACTCCACAGTCACTAAGAAGGCGTGTCTGACATTTCCCGTCGGCCGCACGCAGAATTTCGAGGATTTGTAATTAACGTGGCATCCATGCAGAAACTGACTTGAACCCAATAGCAGAACCACAACAATGAGTCCTTCGTGCATGATAATTTGAGGTTACAGCGGGCAACCTATGCCAGAGAATTCAATTTTTTGTCTCGGTTTGCTCCTATCAGTCAAAGCAGGCACTCAATTTGTGCGTGTACGCATATGTGTGTGTGTGTGTGTGTGCGCGTGCGTGTGTGCGCAAAATGCCGGCAGAAATGTCAGACAAAATTACTGTGGGAAGGAAACTCATATGTTACTTAGCTGGCATGCAAAGAAATAGCGAACCATTTAATTTCAATATTCAGACCAGTAACAAGCAACCAGTGGCCCGCGAGTGTTTTCTGACACACTAAACTTAGGCTCATCTATCAAAATGAAAGACAATTTTGCAGTGTTCATACGCACAGCTAAGTTCAAAAAACTGTTAAAGTTACAACAGAACTCATGCATATGACATTGGCACATGCCACTTTGAAAACTTTACAACATTCACAGTGGGAGATGCAAGAAAAATACAGAGTTGTAAACTCTAACATTCCCCTACTATTTTAGTTTTAGGTATGCTCTAATAATACTTAGGTGATTCTGTCAGTCATATACGTACGTACGATTGCAGTGCAGTGCTTGTGAAGCCAATAGCTCTTAGTAAGTTCTAATAACAATTAGTACAACTGAATTTCAACAATAATTTTGTAGAATGTAATCTTCTATATTTACTAAAAATTATCAGTTACAAACAACAGCGGCAAGCTTCTCAATGGCGTTCTTCCATTCTTAAAATATAATATATTCTAAAAATTAAATTATAATAGATGGTTGTATTCAGTTTTAATGGCAATAATACTAACAAGTAATGTATTGTAATGCTTATCTCTTTAGTGCTTAATACAGAACAAACGTCTTGTCCAAGAAATGAGTTTTACCTTTACACATCGGTCTGTTGCTCGAGATGGATTGTTGGATCCTCACATGGCTCGTTTGCCATGACGGCTGCTCTACTATGATCGACCGTCCAATTCAAGGTTAAGTGGTCACTTATTTTTATACCTCACTACATAATTCACGGTGATAAAGATACTTCAAGCAGGCAGTCCCTGAGAAATGGTGAACTACGTGAAGGAGGAATCGATCTCCATCGGAAGCACGGGCCTCGCTGCTACAACTCAGTTCAGACACATCTAGCAGAACATATGTCGGCCCAGCAATAGTGCCACAAACCGACTCGTGGCAATATAAGAGGACTGCAACAAAACATACTTATTTCCTGTATGTAAAAATTATATATATATATATATATATATATATACTACATACGTATAATGAGCATACGCAATCTAAATCAATATGGATATCGATATATGGATCGAGCGATCTCACCAACACCAGGATGGTGCTCTTGCCAAAACAGCTGCCCACACCTGTTGCAGACCGTTAACATTCTACGAACGGAACTAATTAACGCGACCAGTAACTGTGTCACCTCGTGTTATATTACACAAACCAAACACTAGACCCCTGCTTTAGTTCAATTCAGCACGATTTCAGCACCTTCTTTACCGTTGGTTGTAGGCAAACTATAAGCGCCACATCAAGCACAACACACCGCTCCTGCTCCCTAGGTAATTGCCTCAGTCACCTCCAATCGGACGATGAAACTGCAAGTTAGTGTGTTGGCTTGGCCTCAATAGGCACCCCCAAATATTTAAACATGTAAAAGCGAAACGTAGTTGACACAGCGGCGAGGCTTGGGCTCAACGGTCTGGGGTTCGTATCTCGTTAGAGGCAAGAGATTTTTCTGTTCTCCAAAACGTTCACTGTCTCTGGGACCCACCCAGCCTCCTATTCAATGGGCACTGTGGCTCTTCGCCAGGGTTAAAGCCAAAGGGTCGTGAAGTTCACAGATCACTTCCATCCAGTGCCAAGGTTAAGAGTAAGTGTAGCTATTCCTCCACTCCATCCATATAACTTCATGGCATGATCAGGGAAAGCTTTATCTATTATATCTAACGGCACTGAGAACTCCACCGGCCCAAAAAGACGTAATTTGTTGCTTACTGTCCCAATTTATCTGTCCAACTAATACGTTACTTCCTTGACGACGACTCGTTCAACACGAGCAATTCTATCTGGCCTCGGAATCTTCAGTAAGAACGCTACGGGAACCTCAGATCACAATGTAAAATTATACTCGAAATTTAAGTGTCACAAGTAAGTTTTTGCTTCCATTGCCCCTCTGATATTATTACTAGTACAATAAATACTAGAAGTAACATTAGTAGTAGTAGTAGCAGTAGCAGCAACAGTAGTCGTGGCAGCAGTAGCAGTAGCAGTAGTAGTAGTAGTAGTAGTAGTAGTAGTGGTAGTGGTAGTGGTAGTTGTTGTAGTAGTAGTAGTGGTAGTGGTAGTTGTAGTAGTAGTAGTAGTAGTAGTAGTAGTAGTAGTAGTGGTAGTGGTAGTGGTAGTTGTTGTAGTAGTAGTAGTGGTAGTAGTAGTAGTAGTAGTAGTAGTAGTAGTAGTAGTAGTAGTAGTTATTCTTAACAGAAACTGATTGACAGCTCTGCTTTCGTGTCGTTACGATAAGGCAGCGCCTGGATTTGCTGATGGAGCTCATTTAACACAAGGGAAGACATGTAAAAGCAAATCTAAACTTAAACGGATAGAGAAATGCATAAGAACGCGGATAACCAGATAAGATACTATTCTCCATCACAAATGGTAAATCGACTGAAACCGTCGGGAGCGTGAAAGCCTTAGAATGCACAACGCAAAGTGCATGTCCCCGGGAATCAGAGCCACGCGGTATATTTTTAGCTAAATTGCTAAACTCTGTTTAAGTCATAATTCGTTGCAGTCACTAAAGGAGCCGTCATAATATTTTCCGTGAACAAAAGGGCGAATGTAACCATCACGAAGGTAGGTGGTTGTGTTTGGAAAGTCTCACTGTTTTAAAACACACTGCTCAGTAAGCAACAATTGTATCCGTACAACAGATCTAACACGGACGAAAATATACAGGATTTTTGTTCGTTACACTTAGACCACAACATTTTGTGACACTCATACACACACGTAAATATTCTGCAAAAGGCGTGCTTGGCTACTTGCATGTGAAGGCGTACGTGACTTAACAAAGTAGGCCTGCACTGTTGCCAACTTTCGAACAAACTATCAGGCAGACAGATCATCTTAGTAGAAAAAATTTTTCTTCACGTAAAATTTGTAGAATATGAAGACTTTTATGATCTGCACACTGAATCGGTGGCCGACTTAAGGAATAATGGTTGTTATATCCCGAAATTTACTCTAGTGGCAAATTTTATTATTACAAGCACAGGAGCCTGTTCTTCGCCTGCAATGCTATTGCTTGTCCTGACACTACATAATGCATAGAGCAACCACAATTTTAAGGAAGTAATAAGGTTCAAATTAAGTAATTAAATTTTACGCATCTAATTAAGTTTTCCTGCCGTCCAAAACCTCAACATCCACGATTCTTGTCATACACACAGGCAAGTGTACGCAGTAACTGGACAGTAGTTTTGTGTACATTCGTATGAAAGAGGAGACACATGTTTAATTTATGTATGTGCGTATGTGCCTACATATAAGTTAAATGACTGCACCTTTCAAATAAAAATAACGTACACCTGTATCCGCGTAGCTATAGACCCCTGTAAATCGGAACAGCGTAAGACAAAGAATTCACTTTTTTACGTATACGCGTGTGAATGTATGTAGATATGTATGTATGCGTGTGTACGTATGTATGTATGTATGTATATATGTATGAATGCATGCATGTATGTATGTAATATATGTATGCACACACATACATACAAGGTAGCGGAAGTGTTATTTCCAGACATGGCCTCTTTATACATGGTCACGCCAAATTAACGCGCAATTAGTGAGAATTAGAGAATTTATGCAGAACATAAACACTTAAATTGAGTTGAAATCGCGTTTATAAGCAATATTTCTTCTTGTGTGTATCGTTCCTGTTTGATTTAATGGAGATGGCGTTTGTTTACAGCTTTCGCCGCACGCACAACGCATAACCTTCGCCCACAAAAGACACAAGACACGTTGCCACGTTACAACAATGCTATCAAACGGCGCTACTACTACAAACGAAGCACACTGCCACTCCTAAGTGATGCTCTCTTGTAGAGAGGCAGGTGAAGACTGGCGAAGACAAGCCAAGTCGCTTTATAAGAGGACAGATGGAACATCACGACGGTTTATTCCAGATTATCCGAAAATAGAATCGCGGAGGCTGAGGTATGGAAAGCACTGGCACCAGGACAATCTGAAGCAACACGGATTCTGGAACGAAAGGCAGGGGTTCGCAAACCAGACACACATCACACGGAACGTGAAAGTGGAATGCAAAATGTAAAACATTGTATATACAAGGAAGGACTTTTTCCACAGTAGTCAAAAATACTAATTATTATATAGCAGACATAACAGCATTTACATTCGCGGTGTTATAGTCGGTTTGTTCACGTAACCATATGATGCAAACGTCACAAGAACAACAGCTTAATGCACGTCTAAATTAGCAGTTGTAATACATCCTTTCAAAATGTGTCGAATTTAAATTATTTGGAACATTTTCACGAAGAAATTATGAGCAGACGAAATTCCGATAACATAATATTCAAATGCATACTATAAACTTTATTTTAATATGTTGTTTGGTATAAGTGTGAAACTTGGTTACTCAGCGCATAGATTTGTTGTCTCTAAGGACAGGGTGCGATCCTAGTGGTCGAGCGGTCTAAGGCGTGGGTCTGCGGCCGCTCGCGTACCGGGAATGGGAGTTCGAATTCCGTTGGTAGCATGAATATCTGTGTGTCTGTGAGTGTTGCGTGTTGTCAGGTAGAGATCTCTGCTTTGGGCTGATCACTCGTCCAGAGGAGTCCAACGAAGTGTGGTGTGTCTGTGTGATCGTGACACCTCGATAATGGGAAAGCTCTGGCCCACTAGGAGGTCTCGAGACATGGAAAAAAAGGCAGGGTGCTGAGGTATAACTGGAAATGACAAGGAAGAAGGAACAGGAGGATAATACACGTTTGGCACGGATCAAGCTTGAGAGCTATGAAGAATTCATTGAATGTTTGGTTTGACGACCCTAGTGAAAGAGACCACTTAGAACATCCAGGAGTAGATGTGGGGCTAACATCAAAATGCATTCTATTATTTTACCAACCACTGCACTTATATAAATTTATAAAATTTACACATTAAAACATTAAAATATTAAAAACGCTCCGACATGTTTCGGTCCTAGGACCATCATCAGGGAGCTATATCGCCCATGCTAAAGTTACACTATTAAAAGTCATATTAATTTCACTATTCCAGTTGGTTTTGTGGCAGCATGCCGTGTTGTGTTGTGTTGCCAAGAGTGCCCTGTTATGGATGTGCGTTCTGTGTTTCGT
>Ga0136643_10013644_pt1 | contig 12174 bp, 7 predicted proteins | sample TergutLab28metaG_FD_96883 | JGI IMG/M metagenome (GOLD analysis project Ga0136643, IMG submission 96883) | Labiotermes labralis P1 segment gut microbial communities from Petit-Saut dam, French Guiana - Lab288 P1 (version 3) (version 3) | ecosystem: Host-associated > Arthropoda: Insects >...
ATTGTGATCAATGGAGTAGTTTTACTGAGCCTTTATTTTAATGTGGACTTACCATATGTCGGTGTGAGAAAAAGTATATTCATTCTTTGCAGCTAACTTCACTCCAGGGGGTTTGTTCATTTCATTGCCAGAGGTTATGTCATAAGGGACTGGGTGGTCGGCCACATGCTGCAAGCTGTTCAGGAACAAACTTTTCAGTAACAGTGTAATATTTTGTAGTGATCATTATGTTTCATATACCCATTTTCTTCTATGTAGGTGTTAAGTATAGTCCATGGTGATGTCTTATATAAAGTTTGAGAGTGCAAGAGTGAAAGAAGCTGAAAGGAAAGAGAAGAAACAAGCAAGAGAAGCTATTTTGAATAAGGTAATGCAATTACTTTGGTTCCTTACTTGGAGAGTGATTGTTTCTGTGTGAATTTGACTTTGAGAGAATACATGCTTTTATGATTAATACTTTGCATGAACACAAAATGCAAGATAACATAAGGTAAAGGGGTTTTCTGAAATTAATTAAATATTATGCCATCAATATAGAGAGGGGAGTAGAGATACAACTCCATATATTAGTACCTTTTCACTAAATTGATGTGAGTGGCCAGTTTTATGTCCCAGCCATTTAGTCCAGCAGAAAGAGCCACTGTTACTTGCTGGATAGGGAATTGGGTTGACCTCAGAGCTGGTCTGGTTGCTGTGGAAAAGTGAAAACTTTGTTCTGTCATGTATCAGTTTGTGGTCAACCCATTTGTCTTATATTGACTGCACTACAGAAAGCTAAACAGAGTGAACTGTCTCAGAAATGAAGTTAGTGATGTTACACATAGAAGTGTCCTCATTAAGTATTTTTCTATACCTCTTCAATCTGCTGAATAATATTACAGGGTAATATGATACACTGCAATCTTAACAATGTCTCCAGGCTGAGGCAGCTTACAATTGGAGAAAGGTGAAAGATGAGAGAGCTAGGCTCAGGGGTGACGATAAGTGGATGCTGCCATCTGTGGAAGCAAGAATAAATGCAGAAACAAAGAAAGTTAGGAAAAAGAAACACAAGAAGAAAAACAAAAAAGCTAAAAGGAAGACATCATCTAGCTCTGTAAGTGAATAACTCTGCATTGGGATTTTTAATGCCTGAAGTACAAAAAACAGCTCTGTGCATGAGCTTGCTTCATGATGAAGTAACTAACTCCTTGCAACATAGTTACTGAAAAGTTGACAAGTGCTGAGCTGCCATCTTTTATGGAACCTGACATTTCACCCCTACATTGTATCCAGTGCCTGTTATATTTAGTCTGTTCCATAACACAATTTGTTAAGATCCATTTTAATATTAATATGCTATTTACATTTATGATTCAAAAATAGTTTTGGCACTTTGGGATTTGTTACCAAACTTTTCTGTAGTTTTATTATTTTTAAGATAAAAAAATGAAGTAAGTAATTGGTTTACAATCTCCATACTTTGTTGCTTTCTAAAGCATTATTACCTAGAAAGTTGTGTATTCTAAATTGTGTGGTTTGAAAACAGTCTGAAGAGCTTGGCAGACAAATTAACATTTTTGAGCCTTAAACTGCATAAAAATTTTTAAGGGTGAATTTTGTGATTGGCTCGGGGGCTTTCATCTTCTTAGAAATGATTGTACTGTATTTAGTCATTTATCTTTCAGGATGTGTGGTTAATATCAAATACATAATTGAGCTAAATCATTTGGTTCATGAAATGCAGGTTAACTGGATATAGCTCAAAAATCATTTGTCATACCCATAATTATAAGTTTTCAGGACAGTGGAGATGAAAGTAAAGAAGAGGAATGGGTTGAGAAGGTTGTCTGCACTTCTGAGGAAGCATCTGCTCACAAAACATGGGATAAGGCATGCACAAGTCACTCAGGACTAAGTCAGGATGAATATAGGCCAAAAAGTGATGTTTTACTGGATAAAAAAGGTACAGAATTTTTATGTTCCAGTAGGGGTGCATAAATCCTGGATGCCAGGATATGATGGTGACTAAATTTTGTACAGTGGCAATAATAATTGTGGATCCTCAGTATGGAATTTGGTTCATGTTAACCTTTTGGTGCCTGGAATTTTGAGGAGGCTCCTGGATTTTCAGAAAATTTGTGCATCCCTGGTTGTAGAACGTAGTTGCATTAATTGAGTCAGTTCATAAAAAACCATCCAGTGCTTCTAATAATACATTTGTTTAATTGGCCTGACATGCTCCAGTCTCTTAGGTCTTAAGTAACTTCATGCTTGTTACACCAGCAATGGAGGGTTTTTACATCAACATTTTTTTGATTTTTAAAAACTATGAAATTTAAAAAAATGAGAAAACCTAATAAGCTGAAGTAGGTATATAACGGTACAGTATTGAAATTTGGACATTATTTGGTAGAATAGGAATGGATCATGCTCACATCCCTCAACTTGATTTCCTGCGAAGGACAAATTCTTTGGCTGAGGTCTGCAGGAAACACACCTTGAATTCTGTGTATAACGCACACCTCGGATATTACACTTTGATAAGAGTATATCCTAACAGTTAAAGGTCAAATGGCGGAACTGCCATCTTTGAAAGTGTGTGTGCACTTTCCAGGTTCAGCTGCAAAGTAGTATACAAGTTGCAGTTGTGTAAATATATATGGTCAATCCCATGCAAACAATCGGCATTGTGTAACTGTCACCTGTTACCCCAGTTACATTGGCATTTCTCCAAGACGTATTCTCCCACCTTCCACCTCCTTTTAAACTTCTGCTGCTATTACAACACTCATGAACAATGCTGATGTGTATGAAAGAGATTGTAGAATGGTTATATACAGGGTAATTCATAAGTCCCTCTGGAACTTCCGAACTTGGCTGTGCAACAACCAAGACAGACACAGCAGAAAGGAGCATATTAATAGGTAGAGAATCTCTCCAAGTTTTTTTGTGTACTAGGCACCATGGCATACTTGCAGGATTCACTGCTGGGGGCAGTCGTGACGAAACATGGCATGGACAGGGAATAAGAAAGCGTTATGTATCTTGGAATTTACCAAAACTGAGTCAATTGTGATGGTGCAATGGAGGTTTCGGACCATGTACCACACAGAACCACCTACGGACGAAACAATTGGTGAGCAGTACATGAAATTCCAGCAGAGTGGCTGCCTGTGCTCTGTGAAACGAACAGGCTGGCTGGGGCCATTGGCTGAGACTGTTGAGCATGTGCGAGAAACGTTTGTCAGGAGCCCTCAGAAGTCAACACATCGCGAGAGCCAGGAATTTCAAATGCCTCAGTCAAGTGTCTGGTGCATTCTGCACAAATGTCTTCACATGAGAGGATACCGGCTGCAGCTTTTGCAGGCGCTGAATCCCCAGGATCACAATCTTCATTTTCACTTCTTCATGGATTTCAAACAGCAGCTAGAGGAAGATGGGTTTGCTGAGAAGCTGGTTTTCAGTGACGAGGCGATGTTTTGTGTGTGTGGTAAGGTGAACCATCACAATGTATGCATTTGGGACATGGAAAATCCTCGTGCAACAATGGAACACATCTGTGATTTGCCTGAGGTGAATGTGTTTTGTGCTGTTTTCTTTTGCAAAGTCTGCAGACCATTTTTCTTTGTGGAGACAACTGTTACCAGTATCAACTACCTGGACATGCTGCAACTGTGGCTAATGTCACAATTACAGGAAGATAGCGAGGACTTCATTTTCCAACATGACGGATCCCCACCACACTTCCATTTTGACGTCTGTGCTCACCTCAGTGCTAATCTTCCCGGTCGCTAGATTGGGTGCGCTTCTCACAATGACTCTCCTCTTCTTACCTGACCTCCGTGGTTACCTTACCTAACCCCCTGTGATTTTTTCTTATGGGGTTACATAAAGGATCGTGTGTACATGCCCCCTATGCCATGTGATTTACTACAGCTGCGACAAAGGATCATGGAGGCAGTCGCTGCTATCGACCGCCAGATGTTGCAACGTGTGTGGCAGGAACTCGATTACAGGATTGACATTTGCCGCATCACCAAGGGTGAACATATCGAGCACCTGTAAGGTAGGACAGAAACTTGGAGTGTCTCCCTCTGTTGACATGCTCCCCTTCGGTGTGACCATCCCGGCTACTGTACTGCAGAGGTAGGAAATCCCAGAGGGACTTACCCTGTGTGTATATATATATATATACATATATGTATAAACACACTTAACACTGTGGCATTCAATACAGGTGAGTCCACACACGTCATTGCTCCAGTATCCTTGTCTGACCATTTCATTTGTAGATGTTAGGAAGGTTGTTATAAATCTGTAAAAGAAGTGTGGAAATGTATTTACAGAGGAAAGTGGAGGTCCATCAAGGAGAGATGAATGGATGAATTTGCCAGGCTTGTTTCCTTGTGTGACAAGTGAACAGCTAAAAAAGCAGTCAGGTCGACTGAGTAAGGTAGAAGAGCAGCGACAGAAAAACAAATGCATGCTTGATACAGTGAGTTGATACCATTCATTATGCACTGTGTGCATACCTGTATTAATGTAGTTTACTTAACAGTAATTACTGTATTCTTATTACAAGAAATGATATCTATGAAATTTTAAGACATCCACCTGCTTATCATTATGTTCTTCATAACACACATTCATTCATTGAGGCAGGTGATGGTTTTTAAATGCTGTTGAAGAGTGTGGGGATTTTGTCCTTTTATTTCTTCCCTCAGTTAATACTGAGTTGCAACTGTGGATTCATGTTTCCTGATGTATGTGTAACATATTTCATGAGATTTGATACACGAAATTTTATATGGGACCATCGTGTTTATTGATGAGTGAAATTTATTGATATTTGTAAGTTGGTTTTAGAAAATATTTCACTGTTAGTGTAAAGCAGGTTTTGTGAAGTTACAAGGTTCATACATCTGGTTAGGATGCAAAAAAATTATATGTGAAGAAAATCCAGTTGCAAGAGGAGTGTACAGACACCTATACATATAACCTGACCACATCCTTACCGTAGTACTTCAGTCCTGAATATGGATGCACATTCCACCAGGATGTTGATATTCACGAATAAGATTGCACAATGTCACAATTCAAAAGGCCATGAAAATTTCAATTATTGCATCAAGGTATTGTGATGTGCATTTTGCATGTTTGAGAGAAACAGATACACAACATTTTGATGATGATACCTGATGGAAACATGTCACTTGGAGTGTAATTTTGATATGGATTTTAAGAAATGAAGCAGCATTGACATTGAGATAAGAGAGTTTCAATGTGCAGTACTGAGGTTTGATATTCCAAAATGCCATGGAAATAAAAAAAAGTGTATATTTATGAGTGTATTTTTTGCATTTGATAATTGTATTGTAGAATTGTAAACTTCCATTGGCCCACCTTAATTTAAGTCTTTCATTCCTTTTTTATGAAGGGAATTTTAATTATGAACATACACACCAGTTTGATTACTTTTCATATTTCTTTCAGTATTTTTGAGGTCAGGTGGATAGTGTAATAGATTTACCTCAATTTAGCCCGTATAAACACCGAGTAATGCGAATACTATTTGAATGTTTAGTTGGGGCAAACTGATCGTGAGCTGAATCCTTACTGGAGGGATGGAGGAACAGGTTTACCCCAGAAGAAGAAAGCTGAAGAGTTTGGCAACAGGGGGTCTCAAACACTGCCTATAAAATCTGTAGGTGATCATGGTGTTGATTGGCTGCAACGAGCTTTGAAACGCACTAAGGAAAAAGCAGCTAATGAAGGCAGAAGTGTGGAAGAGGTAGCAGCAGAACGGTGGGGGGTGAGATGAAGTCCTTCTGATACAAATCTTTTGCCTATATATATATATTTTTTTTTTTAAATTTAAGTAAGAGCCATTTGCTTCACAGTAATGGTCATTGATATTAAAGGATGTGCTAAGCTTGCAGTTCAGTGCCTAGCATTTGTATTTCTTTGTGATTTTTGTTGGTCCTGTGGTTACTTCTTTGAAACCCATTTTTTTACCTGCATTACAAATATGCAGCTAGTCATATCTAACTTTGTCACTTGTTTTTGATGAGGATTTACATTCCAGTGACATTTTGAGAATTATCATTCACATTGTTGCTGGTTTTGTGTTGTGTACTTCCATTATTATTATTTTGTCTTAATTACACATGGAATTTTTATATTATTGACACTCAGAACTTTTAGAGATATGTTCATGATTTTCAGAATTTAGAGAAACTGGAGACAATGCTGGAAGAGGCAGAGAGAAAGAATAGAAAGCAAGGTAGTGGAACGAAATATGAGAGGAACAAATGTGAAGGGAGAAGTGGCTGGAAGAAAGACAAGTATGATACAGAAAGTACAAGAAGAGTTGTAGATAGACTGAATACAAAATCAAATGATCATCAGAAGCATTCAGATGGAACTCAGCATGGTAGAATTCATACAGGTTCAAAACTTTCCCAGACACCCAATCCTGATGGACACATGCAGTATAGAAAACATGATAAGCAAGGTGGTCATTCATCGAGTAGAAGTCGGTATTCTGAGATGTCATGGGCTTTTCAGAAACCCAAAGAAGAACCTGACATGTCAGGAAGAGGAGATACATCAAGGCAAGATTTTGCTAGAAAAGAGGTGGATAGTGTTTCTGCTCCTAGCAGTCACAGAAATCCTGTGTCATCAGGAAACTGGAGAAAGAAAGACTCTGAAAGACTTAGATCTCCAGATAGCCTAACTAGTATGAAAACAAGTAGCTGTGAAGACGCAAAACGTTATACAGAAACAGAGTCTTCATCTGCATCTTCACCTTCAGACTCACAGGCTGAGAAAGAGGAAACTGCAGAAGCTCAATGCCTACTCACAGATAAAGAAATGAATGATCTTGGGGCCAAACTTATTAAAGCAGAAATTCTGGGAAATGAGGTTTGTTTATATGTGTTGTATATGGATGTGAAGGGGAAAATTAAAATTGATTTTAATTTCAGTTGCGTGCTGTTGGTCATTACACTTGTTTACTCTTTCTGCTTTGTCTGTGGAACTTGACTAGTGGTTAAAAAATGGGATAACCTGCCCATAAATGAAAGTAGTAAGATTCTTGCAATGCAGCATGTTGTTGGAGATAAGGAATACAACTTCATTTGTTAAAAAGCCATCAGTTAATGGACTGATTTCATTGAACTGGATGTCACAGTGTTGTTCATTTCAAAATTCTATGATAATTTATTCTTGACATTTTTTAGTATTTTAAGGTAATTATGTTTATTATTACAAAAACTGCAAAAATCCTGTGCACAATTAACAATAAGAGAAAAGTAAATTAACCAAAACAGAATTACTATAATGTTAAAAGCAAACACCCAGTATGCAGATACTGATATTACAGACTTCAGTTTAATTTGATACTTTTCTTGAGCATGATTAGGTAGTAAATGGACTAGGCTATAGGCTGGATGATCCAGGGTTCAAATACTGGTAGAGGCAGCAGATTTTTCTCTTCTCCAAAATGTCCAGACTGGCTCGGAGGCCCACCCATCCTCTTTTTTTTTGATGGGTATGAGGCATACTTCCTGGGGGTAAAATTACAGGGGCAGGAAGTGAACCACCCCCCCTACAGGGAAGACTTTACTTTTCCTTTTTTAGTTTCTTGGGTATACCCTTGACAATAAAGTCTAGGATGTAATCCAAGCTTTCTGGGCACACAGATTGTAGATCAAGTCTCCTTCCTGTCATTGTTCTCTCTGTTGCTATTCATTTAGATGGTACATTTTCGGTAGTTGCTTTTTGGATTTATGAAGTGTCGCTGTCAAGCTTCTCTTCCATATCACTTGTCCAAGACATCTTTCTTCTGTCGATTTTTGCAGATGTAACCATTCACCTCCAGTACCAGTTCCTATCTGTATTTTATTTCAAAGGTTTCTGCTGTTCTTAGCTCTTCAAAATATGAACATTAAGCAACCAACATGACTTCCACCAACATTTTGTCAACTTCCTTCTGAAATTCTTTGTCAGAGTGTACCAGAAATATCAATTCCTCCCATGTTGTTAATGTAGTTACGTATTAATGTCAGCTTCACGATAGGCTCCACATTTGTACTTCTTGCATGAATGGTATAAAACTACATGTATTCAGAATTCCGTATTTCTTGCAGACTTTAGCAAAGGAACTTAAGAAGAAGCTGGATGCAGCTCGTGCCATGAGAGGTACAACAAAAGAGGGCACTCCAGCAGCAGAGGAAGAAGAAACTGTAATTCTCACCCGAACAGACTCCCGGGGGTTTGTACACCCCCTTCAACATTTTGGTCAACATACAGAGCCAGTAGGTGGTAGGAGGAGAAAGCAGAAGATTGAGACACATGCTGGAGGGAAAAGAATGCGGTACTTTGCGGATGATGATAAATACTCTTTGCGAGATTTGGTATGTTTCTAAGCTTAGTATACAATTTTAATAATTTTCTTAAAGGAAGAATTTCTGTGAAAATGATATACTCTTGCCTTCAAATTTATAGTTTATGAAATGGTTTGAAGTAATATGTCATTCTGGATTGTTTAAATACTCCTGATTGATAAAAATATAAACCCTCATGTCGGGAACTGGTAATGAAATGTCCATCTGTCGTTGTAAGAAATATATTTGAATTTCTATGGATTTTTATTAAGTATGTACAGAGAATTATAAATTTTTGTTCCCTCTGAGTGATTGCTTACCACAGTAGAGACAATGAGGTGAGGGCACTTGTTCTTCCAGCTCTTGATCAGTTGTATATCCCCCCCCCCCCTTTTTTTGCTGGGTTGTCTTAAGTTGGTTCGATCAGGCTGACATAGTATGTGGCTTTTCAAGATGAATCTTTCTTTTTTTTTTTTATGGGGGTAAGGCAGGCACCTTGGTTGAAATTTGTCTGGCATGGGTGATGCTACCAGCAGCTAGGCTACTGCCATTACAGCTTTAAAGTTCACTGATGCATGCATACCACCTCACCTAGCAAAAAAATGCCTTCAACAAGGTGGAGATACACTCTAGGGGGGTTATATGATTTTGCTGACCATTATTAGTCCAATTAGCAACACTTTAGTGCAAGCTCTCTCATCCTTCAAGTTATGTGTGCACAAAAATGATCATGAATCATTGAAAAGAAAAGGTTGGAAAATTGTTACCCATATCATTGCACTGCGTGCAGCTTAATGTTACATTTCATACTGTACTGAAGGTACAGACTGGTAATTAATGTCACCTTTAAAATTCACACTGGAGATTATTTCAGTGACAGAGAGAATGGGTAACAGCTGACAGGAATGTATAGAAATTTAAATGTCATTCACCTTAGGTCTTCTGAAGTTATAAAGATGTCATTATTGAGGTAGTGTCAATGAAAGTTTTAAGAGAAATGGAATAATTCTTACTGCATGGTGTGGGCTATTGTATTTTGAGAGATGTGATAATCCTTGAAGGTTCTGGTATGAGTGTTGCATACTGACGTTCTTATAACAGTTACATTATTTTGACAACATTTGAGTCTGTACCTTAGTGGAGTTGAATGTTATGATCAAGTTGTTAGAGTCAGTTTCCTGTACTTTATCCATCATCATGATATTTCTTAAAAATGGATCCAGTAATAAGATTAGCTGTTTCAGATTGGCCATTTGGTTTGGTGTCTGCTTGCCTGTAGACAGAAACTGAACTAGTTGCTGAAACTTTGCTTTTTAAGAAAAAGAAGGAATTCAAACCATATATATATATATATTTTTTTATTTTCTTCCAGTTTGAACGTGAAAAACTGGGTACTGTAGATCAGAATGAAGCATTCTCCAGGTTGGCATCCAAGGTATATACATTTTATGTGACTGCACATGATGCACCTATGTCACCATTCTCCCTTTTCTGTGCTGTTTCATCATTAACACAATAAATAATTTTTTACTTCACCTACATCTCTTAAATGCAAAGAAACAAGTGCACATTTCTGAAGATTAAAGTTGACTTTGAGTGTTTAAGATATTAATTTCTGAACTAATGATACATTACATAGACAAGCTACTGTGAGAACATTAGAACAAAATGGGCCTTCTTGTGGCGCAGGTTCCACAATAGTTGCAGAATTTTTATTAGTTTCATGTATGTTTTGATTTGTTCCTTCATGACATAAACTGTTGTATTTTTATACAAGCATCATAATTTAGTAAGATAATCAGTTTTTGTGTGCTGTTATTTAAATGCAATTTTTGTGGAATGTGATTCATTGTGTATGGTGTGGTTTTTACTACTAAAACTATGAATTTCATTTCACTTATATACATTCTGTCTTAAGTGAGTTACAAGTCTGTTAATGACATATCTTGACAATTTTAATTATCATCAAACTTTCCTGTGTAGCTATTTTCATAGTGGAATATTGTTATGTAATGTTTGTGTGTCGGGTTTGATTCCCGATGGGGTCACTGGGATTTTTCATGGACTTAATCTTTCCAGCCACACAATGGCCCTAACAAAAATAAGTACCAGGAGTATCTCCTGGGGGTTTAAGGCGGCCAGTGCGTAGGGGTGATAACCTTGCAACCTTCATGTGCTGACTGTCTAGACATTCTGGGAGCCTCAACCTCCTGGAGCCGTAAGGGCCTGTCCAGGCTGTAATGGGATAGGTTAAGCACTAAAATGACTGACTACAAGCTGGATGACAAGAGTCTCAACTCCCAGTATTATGATTTTTCCAACAATCCATCCAAGAAAATGGTGGGTTAGTGTGTCAGAACCACTTCCTCCCATGCTCTTTCCAATTCATTATTTACAGATCATTCAATCAATTGAATAATAGTACACAGGCAGCTGAAATGTGTCATTAAATAAACTAAGGATGAATCAGTATTTCAATCAATTTGCATTTGGTGTATCTTTTAGGGAGCTGATCGCACTGAAAGTGAATATGACATGGATGATATATTTGCACAACAAGCGCAACTGAAAGAATCTGATGGCAGGTTGCAGTCCAGGGAACGTGGTAAAGCTATCAGGGAACACAGAATGGTTCATAGAGTTCTGGAGGATTGCAGGTGGTGTTTTGATAGCAAAAAAATGTTGAAACATCTCATTGTGGCTATCGGAAGCAAGGTAGGTACAAACTTATTTGGCTTAACAAATGCAATAAACTAAAGACAAGGATTACTCTTTACTGTTCTGAATTGATTATTAACAGAAGATTTCCTAATACCTTGTCATATTATTGCAATTAAAACAACCGTATTTAACCCTCTGCTCATTAAAAAAACTAAGGTATATTTGTTCAGACAGAGTTTTTCATGGGCATTTACATTTTTAGCAGCATGTGTGGAATTTTGTGTAGCTACAGTATTTTACAAAAAACTGAGGTATTTTGAGAACTTAAGGTTATTTTGTATTGGTACATTTTCACCATATTGCCTAGATATTATTTTCTGTAATGCCTGGCAGAATGAATGTTGTCTGTATGTTATGTGGGCAGAAGTCAAATAATGGACTCCTATGTAAAAAGACCCAGGGTTTCAGAGTTGTGAATTGGAACACACCACAGATAGCAGAAGAAGATTCTTGTATAAATGTGATACAGTTGGTTTAATACAAAATAAGTACTAAGCGTTAATTTATTTTTCCTCTCAAGATAATGAATTTCTTTTTTAGTAATAGGTCACATATAAAGCAAGACTGGAAATTTTCAATCTGTACCAGAGTGTAGAGATTCGATGGGCATTCTTAGCATATGGTGTTCTGAATGTTCCTGGCTGTTTGGCTGTTGCAACCAACTTTTAAGAAAAACACAAGACAAGAAATTCAGTTAATTTCTGAAGATTTTAGCAACTTTCAGCTTATCAGGAAGAATTCTGCTCCATAGAGTTAAGAGTTTATCATACAAAAGTTTAAAGTCACTACTTAATGTGAGCATTTTTGTAACAAGAAGTTACATTGTGCACACTGTCTTCTGTTAAGCATAAGCAAACTTAAGTTTTCTTTATTTGATTTGAAATTACAGAATGAAATTATTGTACAGACAAAATGGATTAATGTTTAAAAACCTGAAAGTATGTGAATTACAAGACTACCTTTAAGGCATAGGTGGTTAATTATAACTGTGTTCTTTAATTTCAGGTATACCTTTGTTTGCCCCCATACCAGTCACTGACAGAGGGCCACTGTCTGATTGTGCCAATGTACCATACACCATGTG
>Ga0136643_10013645_pt1 | contig 12174 bp, 9 predicted proteins | sample TergutLab28metaG_FD_96883 | JGI IMG/M metagenome (GOLD analysis project Ga0136643, IMG submission 96883) | Labiotermes labralis P1 segment gut microbial communities from Petit-Saut dam, French Guiana - Lab288 P1 (version 3) (version 3) | ecosystem: Host-associated > Arthropoda: Insects >...
ATTAATATTGCAGAATACCTTAACACAAATTATAAAGAAGACCAGTTTGTAAATATTGTTAAAAGCCATGAAAGCACTCAACCAAATATGAACTCAATAATTAAGACAGCAGCAAAGATCACAGAAGAATTAAGCCAACCAAATAAGAAGAGCGACGCAAAACGGGATGGAATACAACACATAAAGGCAAGCTTGGGAAAGTCCCTAAAGAAAAAATGGAAATACTAAGTAATGCATGGGCAATACATTAGAAACATAGATAGACAGCTTATTAGTGCAGAAGACACATTCCTCTGGCTATCGAAGGGAGACCTAAAAGCCGAAACTGAAAGTGAAATAGTGGCAGCACAAGACCAGGCCTTACAAACAAAATATTACACAATAAAAATATTGAATGCTGAGACAAATAGCAAATGCAGACTTTGCCAACAATTTGATGAGAAAATAGACCACATAATACCAGCATGCCCAGTACTGGCAAAAGAACAGTACATAAAAAGACATGCTAGAGTGTGTGCACAACTACACTTCCAAATATGCAAGGAAACAGTGGTACTATTGGACAAAAAACACAGGTATGAACATGTGCCAATATCAGTAGAAACAAGTCAAGAAGGCATTTAACCGTATTGTGGAATCAACAAGTACAAACTGACAGAAATATCCCCAACAACAAACCAGACATTATAATCCGTGATAATGAAAAGGGAACATGTATGTTAATAGACGTTGCAATCTCATGAGACAGAAATGTGATTAAAAAAGAAGTTGAGAAGATTCTAAAACATAAAGACTTTACATCAGAAATACAGTGCATGTGGAATGTAAAAACAAAGGTGATACCAGGAAAACATGGAGTCAAGGAACTACAGAAAACAGCCACACTGGGCATCACACACATACTTCGGAAAGTACTAATGTAAGAGTACAATAGATTCAACACTGGAACTAATGATATAAACACCATGAATAGTAACAACAGAATAGCTGCAACACTGTATTCCTTACGGACATAGTTTGTCTCAGGAATATAATTATAAATACCCTGCATAAAGGGGATGATGATGATGATGATGATAGCTGAGAGAAAAGTTTTTTCCACCTAGCAAAAATACTGTGGGAGAATGTAACCAAATCACCCTTCTCATCCTTTACTATATCACTGGACAACAAATTTTTAATGACGTTATGTTTCTGAGGTAATAGTACCCATTTCTTATTAATTTCAAGGCGCTGAGCATGAATATGACAAGGAAAACTCAAAATTGGCTACAGTTTCTAAGAAATCCGCAAATGTTTATTGTATATTTAAGAAATATGTACATCAGACATGTAGCAATAAAAGTCCGCTTCTACTTGCAACTTCACTTTGCCTGTCGCTTGAGTAGCTGCTCAGGAGCATTTCTGGCGAGAGTCGAACAGTAGTCAGCCAACATGGAAGTGGACCACTTTCCCTGATATCATTTCTCCATCGCTGGAATTTCCTGATGAAAAGTTCACTGTGCTCATCACTAACCATGCCACAGTTGTCGGGGAAGAAATCCAAGTGGGAATGAAGCACATGTATCATTAAGGACATATCAACAGAGACACTACCTTCAGGTCACCACAAATATGCCAGCCATACTTGCTGTATTCAAGCTTATTCAGCAACTGCTTTAGGTTTTCATAGGTTTCTTTCATGTGGACAGTGTGTGCGACTGGAATGGATGGATGTTGGTTTCCATTATGCAGCAACACTGCCTTCAGACTCAGTTTCAAAGAGCCTATAAATAGTCGCCATTCTAGCGGGTCATATTTGATTCTCAGGACATTCATCAGGCCATCTACATTGTAGCAGAACACAAGGTCATCTTCCTTTCTGAAGAAAGGCACCAAATGCTGACGATGACTGCGAAACGAAGAAATTCGGACATTTTTCTCGAGAACTGTTTAAGTCTTGATCGCAGTAACTCTGCTTTGCTTTTGGACAGCTCCAGATCGCCAACAAGATCATTCAGTTCATCCTGTGTGAGAATGTGTGGCTGTGTTGCAGAAGACCTACTGTGGGAGACGTGTGGTTCAGTAAATGCCGGCGGCTCAGGAGAACCTGAGGTTGACTTGCCTTTGTCCTCATCGTCTGAATCGATGGTAAATTCTTTCGGAGGTTCGGGAATTGAAATTCCTTCGCCGTGTGGAACTGAACAGAGAGCAGATGGTATATTCAGATACACTATTGTCCAACTCTTTTTCTTCGTGATGCCTCCAGAAACAGGTGGCACCATACAGAAGTAGCAGCCAGTTGCGTGATTACTTGGCTCCCTCCAAACCATACGGCATCGCATGTCTTTTGCCATTCAGCCACTGCATAAGATCTGTTGCACATTTACGGCAGCATATGTGCGGGTCCTAGGATTTGTCTTGGTCGCCAATCTTGCATCCGAAATACAAATGATACGCCTTTTTCACTATCACAGTGATGGCCTTTCTGCGCCTTGCAAACGTCACTTCACCACAAATATAACAAAAGTTATCTGCACTATTAACACAGTTACAAGGCATCATTAATGCTAGATTAACACTGCTGGGATCAATGTGCAGTATTTATGATGCAGGAGTAAACAGGTGTGATGTGCATGATGGGCTGATGCAATATGACACAATATTTTGAAATCTCTCAACATATTTCATTTTTGGTAGATGTATTTACTTAACGCAAACTTCATTATGGACATAAGTGACAGGCAAAGCGAAGCCGCAAGTAGAAGCAGACTTTTGTCATTAAATGTCTGATGTACATATTTCTTAAATATATAATAAATGTTTGTGGATTTCTTAGAAACCATAACCAATTTTTAGTTTTGTCATATTCGTGCTCAGTGCCTTGAAATTAATAAGAAATGGCTCGTATTACCTCAGAAGCATAACGTCAGTAAAAATTTGTTGTCCAGTGTATTAGTTCTATGCTGGTAACCCTTCTTAAAGTCACTGCTGCCCCTATCCAAGGCTCTAATATTCTTGATCTTACTGTCAGTTTCAAGTACATCAATCCTAGCTTTCAGATATTCCTTTTATCTTTCCTGAAATGTCTACTAGCTTCACATCTTACATTGTTGAGATTATCTACACTGCTTTTGTTCAGATTCTGTAAACCTTGCTTTTTAGCCTGCATCCTTTGGTCCAAAATTTATGAACATTTTCATCAAACCATGGTTTATGCTGCTTCCATTCTTATATACTTAGACTCTTTAGCTAAGAATTTGATATTCTCTTTAACGTTTTCCCAAGCCCTGTTTATGTCCTCACTAGCATTTTAAGTTCTCCATAGCTGCAAAACTGCTTTAGATCTTAATCTTATACTGTTTCCTAAACTCCAGCTCACTTAGTTTCTTGAGATTAAATCACACTACATCAAACATCTGTTCTGTTTATTTACTTACTGCCAGTTTTTCCCTAACTTCTGCAACCATCAGATAGCGATCAGTATCACAGTCGGCTCCCCTGGAAGATCGTACATAGAGTACACTTGAATTCCATCTCCTATCTATCACTTAGTGATCAATCTAATTGTATCTTCCCATTAGAAGATGTTCAGGTGTATTTATGAATGTGTCAGTGCAGGAACATTGTGCTCTTAAAAACAACAGATTTTTTTATGTGGCAATATTTACTATGCTAACACCCTTTCATTACTATCCTGATGTAGACTCTCATTCCCAGTTGTTGGTTTGAAAAATCCTCTATCCCCAATGTTGCATTAAAATCTCCTACCAGAATGTTCATATGGTGCTTAAAAAATGATAAAAAAAATCTGCTCTAATTCTTCATAAAAACTGTCCTTTGAATCAGCACTATTCTCCTCAGTTGGTACATGTGAACTTAGAACAATGATATTACACCAGCAACCTCTCAGGATTATATATGACATCCTGTCACTAATGAATCTTCTCTCTTAACTGCTGATAGTACTCTGTGGTGTACAAAAAATCCTGTTCTCAATTGATGATTTTTGTTTCCTTTTCCATTGAAAACAGTACAATTCCCTGCTCTTACAGTGCCTCCTTTGTCACACCTATCCTCCTGTGCACCCACTAAATCTAATGTATACCTCACTAATTCCCTGGTTGCTGCTGTAAGTCACCCTGACCTACACACGTTTCTCACATTCCACAGACTAAATCTCATGTCCCTTTTCCATTTCTTCATTTGTGCCAAAGCACCAATTCAAGCCTGAGGGAATAGTGAATGTTTTCTAACATGGCAACTTTTTATGATGATGAGTTTTTAGCACCTCACCCAACCTCCAAGCTGGAGGACCACCCCTTACTGTCTGTCCACAACTGCTTGTTCAATATATTTGTGGATACCCTCCACACTGGAGGCCATTCCTCCATCTGCAACCTGAGGATGCTTCATGCCATGGTGACTAAGACACCCTTATCATGGACTCATGAAAACTTACCAATACAAATATATGAAGAAAAAAATAAGATAATATCCCAGATATATCATGCAGTCTCTCATATGTTTCTTCAATTGACCGCGATTATGAATCTCAGTGGGATCAAACACTCCCGTGTTTCCAGTGGGGACTGCAAAATACCTGTAAGAAGTCAGTTAGCATATTAGGAGACTATATTTATAAAGACTGACATAATTACATAACATTTCTTACAGAATTTTTTAAATTAAAATTGACATGTATTGTAACTAAGGCTAAAGTACTGATGCTCATTTATATCATGGCTATACTGGACCAATTTAACGTGGTATACATTGGGTGTGATTCATGTTCCAAAAGCTGGCTATCCTGACTTTTGTTCCTCATGGCTTTCCTCATTTCCTCTAGGAAAATGCTGAAATATCCATCTTAGCACATGCCACTACCATTTTCACACCCAATTCATCACTTACAATCATAATTAACTTCAATGTTGTAACATGTGCAGCTTCAAAAGTATCATTAAATGTCTAAGAAGGGGAAAAACAAAATATGTGTGTGTGTGTTTGTATGCGTGTTCAATGACTCATGTGCCACTAGGCAGAAAACATAGAGATCACTCCTGCAGCAGAGTACCAAAAGCCACTACAGGAGAAGTACAAGTGGTTGGCATGTGTAGAGTACCCAAAGAAACATGCAACATATCATGTATGGAAAAGGCAGAAATGGGAATCTCATCAGCAAGTGTTGTATCCTGAGTGTGGACAATCTGTGCAAAGTGAACTTTCTGTGTATGAGTTATGATCAATGACTTACATATGCATTGCTGAAGCAGTGAAGCAGCAAATTCCCAATTCTACCATGACATAGCCATGATGCTTCTCAAAGTGATGCATGACGTGTTATTTACATTTTACACCCCTCTACCACCACGACGTTAAACATTACACCCAATATAACATGATAAAATGCAACCTGCTAACCTGCTGGAATGTGTCATCATTTTTCTCCAGGTTATCCCAGCACTCCACCACAATAATTATTTACAAAACTCGTTGCAGGTCTGCAGTTAGGACATGCTGTCAAAACCCCCTTACTTTGGACCCATATCCATACGATCAAATTTTGTTTGTTCTGTTGAATGAATCATTACAGAGACAAGGACTTGAAATTGCATACGCCACAAACCAGGGTGTCATAGTGTCACTATGCCACTTACATTCAGTTACGGTGCTGTGAATGATACGCTTCACCAGTTGAAATGACGGTGCTGATCATGATAATGCTGACAGGAGACAAATACAAGTAAGCTGTGATATGACTTCATGGGATACTATAAATGGGAAGTTATGGGGGCCATCCTCTTACAGATTTGACAATATTCCAGAAGCATTCCCTCATCTTAAGATGCATGTCTGACAACTCCACGTGTCTGTTTCTTGTGTCTGTTTAAAACTACACTAATGAATTCCATGGACTGTACAGTAAAAACTGACATGATGAATTTCGAAAGATGTGGAAGATATTATTCTAACATTTCTCATTTCCTTATAGGAGCTGAGGGAACTATGAAAACCTCAGACAGGATAGACGTAAACCCATAACCTGCCAAGCATGAAAAAAGATCAACAACCAGGGCAATGCAATACTCAGTCTGAAAATATGTTCCTGATATTATGAAAATAAGATTATCTTATCATCAGCCCCACATGTCAATCATCACTGGTCTTCAAGAACCAAGAAAAGTGGGTGGGAATAATTTGTGCAGACATACCTACCATCAGTTACGGTCTTAAGCACATCCAATAGCACAGTTCATTAAACATCCTGTTCTTATACAGAGGTGCATAAAATTAACACATAACATGCAGGTTGTTTCTGTCACTTGATCTCTATGTTTCAGCTCCAGAACTAATTAACAGCTTTTGATTAAATTTCATATAACTGTCTACACCAAAAATTATCACTGTTTGGTCTGTACCAGAAAAAATTACCAGTACTTTGCATAAAGTTAAAATTTGACTTCCCATTTTATAGTTAAACAAATCTTCACCACAGATATCCATCAATATTCAAACCAGGTCACAAACAGAATGCATATAACTGTTACCATAACTCATATATGACATTCATTAACACACACCACGTTCAAATTAGCTTCAGAATTACATAATGTATGTACCTGTACTTTCAAACAAAAGTCAACACAGGAAATGTATTACTTACATCAGTATACAGAGTATAAAACCATTTTAATTCAACCTACTCATATGCAAGCCAAACTGCCAATGGCAAATTTGCAAGTGCAAGTATCCAGTGGCCGTGGAGGAGTAGCAGAAGTGTCAAGAAGCCATGGGCAATCATCTTAGGTAATACCCACTGAAAAAAACAAAATCAAAATTAGCATTTGATATAAAATATGATAATCCATAACCAATTAAAAGACTAACTTGGTGGTAGGTTCTTCATACACAGTCCATAATTATCCAACTGAACAAGATTTTCCTTTTGAAGATATGCACCACCACAGTAACATGTCTTGCTATCTCTTTCTACCCTAAACCAGTTCCTATCATCACTTCTTTAAGTCCCATATTAACAGTTTCCTCTTTTATACTGTAAGGTCTTCCTCATGGTCTTTTCTTTTTAGGTTTCCTTATCATTGTTTGGTATGCTTTAAAATAACTGCCTCTTAGTTGGTCCTGAAAGATATTAACTCTTTTTACTGTTATTATTTCCCTCACTAATATTTCACAAAGGATTATATTATATGACCAAAAGCAAATTCTAAATTATTAATAAATTCAGTATGATAGCATCGTAAGGATACTTATTACAGTTTGCATAGAAATGTGTGTACTATGGGATGCAACAAGTGTGAGTCTGTATTAGACAAACTACAGGTTCTGCATATCTATAATAATGGAAATTATAAACAAACTCAATTCATTATATTTCACAAGGCAGCATAAGTTTCCATCTTTTCTGACACGTACAAAACAAGCTGGTTTTGACCAAAATGGGTCACTGCTTACAGAGATAACACTTAATGTTTTGACATGCACAGTGTTTCTCATTCCTTGAACTGAGGAATTCTAATTTGTTTCCTATGACAGGTAGGACATTTTTGTCTTTCCTAAGGGTCCACACTGGCTGAGGGTCCATGCAGCTTGCTATTACCATGGTACTTACCATGGGAATAGAGCAGTTGTGGCAAGAAGTGACACTTGCTTGAAAAGCAAAGGTTAAGAATGTGTGGAACTATACTTGCACTATGCCATGTATTTTCATGGCATGCAAAGAGACAAATTTATTTTTTCCTTAGTTGGATATTACCTGCCATTTTTACTTACACAAATTTAAATAATAATTTCTCATTTCCACTTTGTGCATTACAATTCAATTATTGTAATTTAAACCAACAAATGCATACAATTGTATTAGATTTTAAATACTATTATAAAAACCACTAACTTCTACATGTTTTGGACCTTACTGGTCCATCATCAGAGAGTACAATAATTGTATAGAATGATTGCTTAATATATTGATCTCTTGCAAGTAAGAACTGCTGGAAATTCTTTGGTATGGAATGTGTATAGCAGACAGAATTGTGCAAGTAAGTTGGAGAAGCCTGTTGATAGATCAGAGGTGGTTCCTAGATTTTGTAAAATTTGAGCATCAATGATCTAAGTTATACAAACAAATTCAGCTCCTATACTGTAGAAAATAAACTCTGTCTGCACTACAGAGTTCAGTCACTTAATGCTGTTTCGGGAAGTATTCAATTATTTTTGTGAGAATAATGGAGAACATTTAATACAAAGTGTGGGCAAAATGCAGTGACAGAAATTTTACAATAGGTGGTTTACACCATGGCCAATGAACTTCAACAAGTCAAATGACAAACTTTGTTTACTAATACAACACACCCCTATATTCTCACATAATCCACAGCCTCTAATATTTATTTCTAATAATATTCCATAAAAATATTATGTTTTAACATGCCTATAAAAAATTATCACACAGTTTCCTTCAAAACTGTAATGTGACACAAAATATTTGCATTCAGATTTGTAATCAAAACAGATAAATTACTTTTAAAAGTCAGGTTACCACAACCATGTGACATGTGTTACTTCTAATTTGTATTATATTCAGTGACCACAGAGATGGTACTCAAAAGAAGGTAGATCTTTCAGACAGTTTTTTCAAGGAGCATGTTACTAATACCAATGACTACTTTTGCATATGCATGCATATACACACCCACAAAAATGAAGTGAATGAACTCTTCAGAACACAGTCTATAATGAATTCTTGAGTTTTTCAACAAGAATGCTTCATTCTAATGAGTTGTAAAGTGTAAAATCAAAAGTGAGGAAGATCATGAACTGTGAGCATAGAAGGATTATGAAGGATGCATAATTTCAGGCATTCTCCCAACACTCACAGAAAGGACTGAAGAAAATCATACAAAACTCTGTCAGAATTGGCAGTGCCAAAGGTGATAATGCTGGGTACCAAGTACCAGTCAGATTCAGCAATGCTACACCAACCTGCTCAGCCTTACTTCTGTGAATGAAATTCTTCAGTTATCATTTGTTTGAAAAAATCCCCATTGTTATGGAATCCATTTGTTCATTGCTATTATAACAAACAGATAATATGATGATGCAGTTATATAATGTTCATATATTTCACAATGACTTCATAAGCTCCAAGTTAATAACCTCTTCTTTTCAATGACACAGAATCCATGTGTCCTATTTTTCATTACATTCTCCAACCAAAATATGGCTTATGTGTTTACTGTATAACCTACATCAGGGTTGCACACATTCTGGGTACATGGTCGTCCAAGAGACCTAGATATTAATAAATATGTAGGTCTTTTATCATAATATAATAAAACTGCAAAACTATTATAGGATGCAGTCACCAGTGAAAAAATGAGATACCATTACTGTAATTGCTGGAAGGAATATGGTATATTTAATCACCAGAAAAACAGATAATCATACTTCCAATTACACTAAAACAAATATTTATAATGGTAAGTTACACAATCACAATCACTAACAAAACTGCTTCAGCTTCCAATACTAACCACATTCAGTTTGGAGCAACACTGTTGTGCATTCAGATAATCACATTCCAAATCTGATAAAGTTATAACCTGAATTATGAATTAGGGAAAAAATATAATAATTCGCAAAAACTCCATACAATTCATATAACGTAACTTCACATACATTTTCCACGCAGTGTTACCTATCACACACGCTGCAAGTTTCACAACCTAATGAGATCAAACGTTTCCCACAATAAATACTGAACAATCACATATACCATGCATTGAAAAGCATGCTACTCGTATGGGTGGTATTATTATTAATTCTGATACGCCGTACAAGAAAAGAACTTCTCGAAATTTAAAAAACGGGGCCTTACAACCTTCGGAATAAACTTTGAATTTCACTAACGAACATTTCATAATTTCCATAGTACAATCCAGCTCTAACATGCCACTTGTGTTACTCAGATATAGAAATTATTGACTTCAACATAACCATTTTCTATATGAATTAAAAAGGATACGAAATAAACGAGCAAGAAGAGGAGGAATCCAGTATCTAACATAGAGAAAGTAAACAGAAAAGGATCGGACACCATATCGATAGTAGACTTTGAAAAAATTAACGTATATATTTGCTACACCGCACTTTATTACTGGTATCTAATAATTTACTTCCCTGCGGAATATCACTGTTACAAAATAAAATTCAATAACACGGGTAAATAACGATCTTAAATGCCGCCATATTTATTTTTCTCAGGTTGGCTAAAGTCCAAGAGAAGTATGAATGAAAATATACCTTTCGTGCATTGACAACTTCATACTCTGACCACAGACCTAAACCAAGTGGCCTGTGAAAAAGAAGGACGAAATCATCGGGTTATGCATATATGTTGTTAGGCTCTTGCTGTGTTGATTTTTCGAATGAAAGTGTCACATAACCTAAAGTCTTCTGTCATGAGATGCTAAGCTTTCCGGTTTGTGCAGCGAGAACCATATTTATAGAGAAGGGAATTTCGTTCTTCGTATGACAATTTGTTCCAGCGTACGTTACGGTTGGGATTTCTATCTTCTTTGTTACACGTTATATTTGCCTGGTATAACAATATGGACTATGTAACACGATGATAATGTGTAATTGAAGAAAGTTGCAGTAAGTAATTAACTCCAGGAATCTATATAACGTAATCATCATATGTAGCTAAATATGTTTGTGGGTGGTATGTTTGGAAAGCACCTCACCGACTTTGATGTCGAGATTAGAAACTCACTGATATAGGATGGCAAACAAAACTGTACTGTTATCATCACTGATGAGGCGACGTATTCGTAAAGTGTACCGAAATATTGTACTAATTCCAGCAATGAAAGTGGCTGTAGATCCGTCGGTGGAACAGCCACCTCCTATTTTTACTTATATAATCAAAACATGCATGTGTATAAAATTTTCATTACATGTGATTAATTACCAGTATGTTTCCATCGATTTTGCGTTCATCATCAGGATAGCTTTACAAGAGTACGAACAATACAGTAAATTGCCACACTGAATATCAGGAACCAGTCAATGGTTTGGTTTGGTTTTTTAATAAAGAGAGACCAACTTGATGTCACTTGCTTCATCATTTCATTATTTAATGCTCAACATGATTCGGATGTTAATACATCCATCCTCAGGAGCTTGCGACTTATTTGATGAGTTATTTCATGGGTTGTATTGTTCTGATTCGATGTGTGTTGGTGTTACGTTGTGGTTTGGCTGGGGTGGTGTGGTATCCGGATGCAGGCAGCATCAAATCACCAAATACCGGTAATAATAAATCAGTATGATCTACTTAGTAAAAGGGAATATAATGAACTAATGGCATGTGAGTCAATGGGGACAGCTGAAGGCGAAAAATGAAAGTAGAAGCAAGGTACAGAGGGAAAAAAACAAACACATGCAAAAAAAAAACATAAAATTATATTAATTGGTGACAGCAATGCACAAGGATGTGTAGCTGAAATAAAATTAAACCTAGATGATGGTTTCGAGGTCCAAGGATTTGTAAATCGAGGTATAGGGGTAAATACTATCACAACCTCTGCAAAAATTTGATATTCAACATCAAACAAAACAAGATGTGGTAGTAGTATGGGGAGGCTCAAAGGATGCAGGAAAAATGAAACACATAAGGGTATTAACTGTATACAGAGTTTTGTTAAGACAACCATACAAATTTTATACTAATGGATGCCCCTCATAAATATGATTTAGAACTGATCTCATGTGTAAATAAGGAGGTGGAAAAGTATAATAGAAGGATATGAAAGCATATGAAAGTTTTTGAAAATACAGAAGTAATAAAGGTTGACTTAAATAGAAGAGGTTTCACAAGACATGATCAGCATATGAATGTAAAGGGAAAAGAATTGCTGGCAAAAAGAATAGCAGCAACCATAAAACATACATTAAAGGTATGTAAAAAGACACCAGTCAACATGAAATGGAAAGAAGATCCAAGTAAAGAATATCAAGGTTTAGGGGAAGCAAAAAAATGGAGTTGGAGAAAGAAGAGATCCCATTGAAAACCAGAACGAGAGTGTGTCAGTGAAAAATAATAATAGTAGAAGAGAGGAGGATGAGACAGCTATGATAGCTTTAAGAAGATGTCAAAAGATACCTGTGACA
>Ga0136643_10013647_pt1 | contig 12172 bp, 6 predicted proteins | sample TergutLab28metaG_FD_96883 | JGI IMG/M metagenome (GOLD analysis project Ga0136643, IMG submission 96883) | Labiotermes labralis P1 segment gut microbial communities from Petit-Saut dam, French Guiana - Lab288 P1 (version 3) (version 3) | ecosystem: Host-associated > Arthropoda: Insects >...
CACTCACACACACACACACCCACACACACACACACACACACACACACACACACACACACACACACACACACACACCTAACCATGAATTACATATGCAGCCACATTTACCAACATTTTATCATTACAACACACAACTATATTGTATTTTATCGTATTAACAATTCGTAACTTTAGCTAACACAACTTGTAAACCCCCTGAAGACGGCGTATTAATACCGAAACATGTAGCAGTAATTTTAATATTAATTTTACACCACTTATTTGTGCATATGTTGGTATTGTGATAAAACATTAAATTATCAGTATACATGGAATGTACTTAAAATGTGTTATTTAATTGAACTGCTGGGCGTGAGTTATACAGAAGTAAAGTACAAGAAAGAGTTTAATTTAGCTGCAGAAGGGACAAAGCAACGTTGTGTGTCAGCAAGAAATTTGAACTTTTGTTGTGCGTCTAGTAACACAAATATTTAAACAGTCTGAAATTTTGTATTTCATTTTAAGTAGCTGTACCCAATTATAAATATTACAGTCTTCAAAAACACAAAGAAATTAAAATTAAAAAGACACCCAAAAGCGCATAGCTTTTACTGAATTGGACCAGCTTTCTTAATATATTATTCAAGAACCAAATGTATTCTCAAACAGTATATTTATGTCTTTCCTATGAACCATCAGTAACAACGCCTAGGAAGATCCACAAAATATAGCACTTCAGGTGCACTATCTCTTTGTTGTCTCTGTACTTCCCCCCATCCCCCCCCAAAACAAATTTAAATACATCATCAGTGAAAGTTATGATTAGATCTTAAAATCTTCTTCGATTTCTGTTCGTTTCTCACGGAAAACATTGTCTCAGTTGCTACTTTTAAACCGTCAGTTGTTACTTCGGCCTCAGGCGCTACCTCACAGAGAACACAGTCAGTTACACTAGCGAAGAACAGTTTTGCACCTGCAGTGCGTGTTGTTTGTCAGATCCAACGAAACTCGACTTTTTCTACAGGTTTCATTACAAATATCTAATATACAGTTCCAGGAAAATCCTTCCATTGTGAGCCGAATTATTCCACTGAGACGGATAAATTAACATTATGAAGCTAATAGTCGACTTTGGCAATTGTGTTGTGAATTCGACTAAAAACTGATAATGATGAATTGACGGTAAGCTGAATATAACCTGTCTATGACTCGTATTCAGTGTTTATTGATGTTGAAAACGCAGTTATTAAACACAAATTGAAATATTTTCTTTGAATTTGTTGTCAGGGTTTTGTGTAAACCACAGCTGAGATATTCTAAGAAATAATATATATATGTATATTTCAATGACGTCAGAATTTATTCACACGGAAATGGCTACACGTTGAAAGTTTAACCAAAGAATTATAGTCTGTATTTATAGAAAAACGTTGATTGTGTTATGTTGCTTAAAACTGCCGAAAAACGTAGCTGCGTGACAAAAATGACGATTCGACGGAATGCACAGCTACTTCATATAGAGGGAATTATATCACTGCCCGTCATTCTGGTAGAATTAGCGGCACAGAGTTTAACCCGCACAGGTTGTCTTCCGGTCTCCCACATGAGAGATACAAACAATGCAACTTTGAATGTCGCATAGTTGAGTAGCGGTCATGTAGAATTAATGTGCTTAATTATTTCCTTCTTTTGTTTGTGTGGCTGGCCTTCGTTTTATTATGAAGACAATATTGGGTATTGTTTTAATTAATCAAAGCGGAAATTTCTGTTTGTATCTAAAAAGCTTCAGAATTATTCGAGAGAAAAAAACTTGGTATTTTAAGCTGAGGTTCGAGTTTGTTGTTCATGTGTTTTATTTCTGTATTTATTTTTATTTGTGTAATTTTAATCAAAGTTTGTTTTTTTTGTTGTACTCTGTACCTAATTATGCACCAAACTATAAAATATATGGGTGAACATGTACAGCTCTATTCATTCTTTACATCGACCCTAGATGGAATTGAAAGTTCAACATTACCCTCCACCAACCGCTTTACGCTTAGCCCAAGAGAAGCCTTTACATATAGAATAGAGGATGATTTGAGCCTAACAGTAGTTTTGGTGTTTTGGAGGAGAAAAGATTCGTGGCAGCCAGGATTCGAACCCAGTAATCTTGGTCGTTCAACTGCTACACCAATCGCTATACTGTCCCAGCTCCCAGTAAAGGTTAAGCAAATCCATTACAGTACTGAAGGGGCCCTGAGGGTTCCAGGAGTTCGAGGCACCCAGATTTCAAGACAATCGGCACATGAAGCCCTACGCACCCGCCGCCTTTACCCCCATTCCCAAGAAATATTTCTGGTAGTCACTTCTATCAGATTCTGAATCGACCCCAGGGCCGGAAGGCTTATGTCAATGAAAAATTCACATGACAGGATCGGGAATTGTACTCGATACCTTCCGACTTGTAACGGGCTGCCTCAACCAACTTCGCCACCGCATACCCCCCAGCTCCTGGTACTGTAAAGAAAATTCATATTCTTTAAGAAAGTTTCCTTTCTGTTCAGCACTAAGTCACGTATTACACTCTCTGTCTCACTACAAAATTTGCCGTACTCAAATGTGGCAATTGTCAAAGATCTAATATATGATAACAGGGTAGTTACATAATCATACAGTACTGAATGTTATCTTGAAACAGCCATAAGAAACCAGATATTTTGTGTAGTGTAAAATTTAGTTTAAATTTCCATAAAATTACATAGGCCTTACCAACAATTCCCAGGAAGACACACCATTTTCTCACGGTGGTATGATGATTGCTTTGCAAACTACATTTATTGAGTCTGCATTGTTCATACGATGCAATAAATAAGTACCAAGTAGAATTCACGTAGAAGCACGCGACAACGCAATCCGTTGAGACACCGTGCCCCAAGTCGGAAGGTAGCGCTTTCGAATACCGATGGTTTCACTATAATTTTTCATTGACTTATTCATTTCGGCCGCATTGATAGGCTCTTGTGATTACTGTAACGAACGTCTGATATGTAAAAAAAAGTTATTTTTTGACACTTAGGCACGGCGCTCTCCTGACGTAATTGTCAAGAGACTTCTCTTCAGCATGGAGTGGCATTCAACACAGAATACTCAGTGACGTCAGATACAATATGGCCGAGATAGCCACGTGAGCAATTGAGTGTTGTCAACGTTATACCCCATCGCGTTACATTAGATTTGAATTAGACGCGTCCTTGAACCGTGTGTAATATTCGCATTAAGATGCCGTTTCAGCTGTGAGGTACAGCAGCATAACTAAGCGGTTCTCCGCACCCTTTGGGCGAATTGCACGTGGCATTGCTCCCATCGGATTTCAGTGTAATTGTCCGGTACTGCTTCTCCGAGTTACGACGGAGCGGAATGAAATTAGGTACTTGTCTTTACTATCCGCCAGATATCGTTACGAAGTATAGTTTTGTCATGTTGAATGCCCAATTTTAGTTTTCCGCAAAATTGTGAAAAGCGACTATTAGCTTCGTCATGTCCGTCTGCCTGTCCGATTGTCCTTCCTCTTGGGAAAACTCAGCTCTCACTAGACGGATTTTCATGAAATTTGATCTCTTTTCCGAAAAATGATCAGGAGGTTTATCTACTATTGAAATATGACAAGAATAGCGGGTACTGTACATGAAGACATACGTACATTTTTGATCGTATCTCGCTCAGGTCATCTTGAAATGAAAAGTGTTTCAGACAAAATACTTACAGAAAATAAAGCATATTTTGCGTTCAATATTTTTTTTGGAAATCTTGCGGTTTATGAGACAGTGTGGAAAATACTGTACAGCTGGGCAGGCCACAGATGACAATATGGCGAATGCACATTGCATGATGGATACCTAAGGCTACAAACACACACTGAGAATATGTAGTGCTTATTGCCTTTCCAGTTACACAATGATTGCAAGAACGAGCCTTAATTTTATCTTTATGCGTGAATTGTCTCTCTTTTTCATATTTAGTTAATCTAACCAACCCCACAGACCAGGCCTTTTTATGTACAGCCAATAACTACCTAGCTGTCCAAGAAGTCGTTTGTCTTTTTGTGGAAAAAACGGAGTTCGTTAGCGTGTATTCTTAACCCTTATACGCTGGTGCCTACCGTACGCGTCACATAGTGAAATATTAATAAATTCCGCATTTTGCCCCTAGGATGCAATCATGTGTACATTTACAATTCTCATGGTGGAGAGAATTTTTTTCCTTTAACACCGTCAAAGGGATAGTCATGTGAGTTAGAAAATGGATTTTCGGTGTTATTTAGACGCAATTTGCACTAGAAGGGTTAAATTGGAGAATAAGTTGATTATCTCAAAATGTTATTTATTCTTACAGCTAATTAACATACACAACGTCTACCCATGTGTCTGTCCTGAATACGGAAGTTATGGGGGTCTGCGAAAAGTTTTTGGGCCCTACTTACCAAACTACGCGGCGTCACATCCGTTAAAACCGCCAATGGAACAACAAAACCCTTGTTATTTATACAATCACAATTCCTTTAAACCCCCCACCTAAATATACTCAGGCTTACAATATAACATCTTACCAATATTACTCGTTGACAGTGTCCACTGGCGTCAGGCACTGTGTGTTGGTTAAGAATTTTGTAACATTTCTCTGAGCACGGCAGCTTTGCTGGGTAGAAAGCCAGCATACTCCGAAACGCCCGGTGACAATCTGTGGTGCTCAGGGACACGTTAAAAGAAAGCTATATTCATAATTGTTTTTTAAATTTTGCCTTAAAATTTGCTCTGTCACAAGATTTACAATATTTATCATCCAATATTTTATAGGAAATCCTTCTATAATTTTTAAAACTAAGGATATAACACTTCTTTTTGAAATATATGATAATATAGTAAAATACATGATGTTTAATATGAAGGGGTTAATTTGTGAGGGTGGGAGGAAGATGTAACTGCATTAAGATCCCTTTCTGTGGCGGTCTGAATTCATTAATGACACTCGATTTACTGCTTCTAATTTCACATATTTATTTGCAGTATTTCATATTCACTTTTCTTATTGACTTCGACATTACACACGTTTATGTACAATTCAATAAGAGGAAGGGAGTGGAGCGTTAACGCTTTGGACTCATTTTCGAGAGGTACCGGTTTTGACCATTGCTTGCCACAAAAAATAATTTGGCTGCAAGTTCAACTCCCTTGGAGTGTGAAGGATTCATATACGGGGTCAGACAGTACCGAAGGAGAAGGCTTTACAATTCTCCGAAACGTCTGAAAATATATAACAGTCTACAAAAGTCACATCTCAGACGACTCGAGTCTTCAGAAACACCACTGCGAGAACATCAAACCTCATGTAATCTGACTGATGTCTATATGGTTTTAGTAAGTCCATTCAGGCGAATTTCTGGACAGAATTTGATCAGATCTAGGCCGTTTCATTCCACGTCATTTCTAAGACACTGTTCACCTTTCTTCCTATCATTAGGTGTTATCCAATGTGAGATACTGATAATGTTGAAAAGAAATTAAAAACAAACAAAAAATCGTGAGAAGAAACTTAGGTCAATGTTTTGGGTTACGCAGTTCTGAGACTCACAAGTCTGATGACGGTCGGTCGTCGGGATTTCTGCTTTTGCTGCTAGCAGAACACTTTGAAATCGATCTGTATGTTCATGTCTGAAGGACAAGCACGTGGCACTTGACTGGGGAGGCCACACTCCTGGGACATAAGCCCACCACGAGGAGCAATAAGGCGTATAGTCTTCCAGTCAAATATTTGAAATTTTGTTGTTCCGAGCCGTGCAACATACTGTTGACGATATTCGCCCCTGATGTATTTTATCTCTTTATTCCTGGTACTCCTCAGTCATTGTTCTTTTATTTTGAAATTGATTTAAAATATTCGGCATTTTTGGGATTCCAGACAAAGCAGTCTTCCTAGAGAACGTGAAGTGGGAAGATGAGAAGCCTAGCCGTTTCTTTCTTCCCTTGATGTCAACAGAGAGGTGTTTTTGAATGTAAAAACGGAACAAGCACAAAGAAACTCTTCCACCCGCACCTTAAGTTAAGGCTATGCCTTACCGACTTCATTTCGCTGACACTGCTGACTGGATTAGAAATTTATTATTGTTATTAACGTATATATTTTTCGCATTACATACATAACAACAAACATTCACTGGACCCATAATTGTGTCACAAAGACAGCGCGATATATAAAAAGCCATAAATACGCAAATATACACAAATTTTACAGTGTAAAATACTGAAAACATTTTACTAAACAGTATCATAGATCACATTTACGCATAAACAATTCAAGTACAGAGTAAAATGTGTTTGTATTTAATTATTTCCGTCAGGCTGGTTTTGAATTTTGCCTCGTCTTTATTGAGGATTATCAGATAATGTTAAAAATTCTGATGACGGTATAAAACATATTTGTTTGAAAGTAAGGTAGGTTGGTATTTGGTCAATTAATATGGTTCTTATGTCTTTATTGATACTGTGTATAGACGAATTTGTTTGAAAATTTTCCTGATTTTTGATAATGATGTTTATTTATGAAAATATGTTTACCGTCAACTCAACCTTATTGATATTAACGTTAGGCAACAAGCATGTTGCACAAGCTGCATGTCACTCTGTTCCTACGGCAGTAACTACTTAAATCTCAGCCGATCTCAGTGCCACGCGGTCTAAGGCGTGAGTCTGCGGTCGCTCGCCTGATGGGATTGTGGGTTCGGATCCCGCCCGGACATATCTGTTTTCATGTTTGGAGTGTTGTGTGTCGTCAGGTAGAGATCTGTGCGTCGGGCTGATTACTGATCTACAGGAGTCCTACAGAATGTGGTGCGTCGTTGTGTGTGATCTAGAAACCTCAAGACGGAGGAGGCCATTGCTGTCGTTGGGTCGCAGCGCCATATAAAAATAAATATATACGTAAATTTTAGTACTATTGTCTCAGTGTGGTCCATGCATATTTTAATGCTGTAGTAGTGTTTATACTTTATATGGTAACGGATGGCCTGAATTTCTCCATGATTGGTAGAAACATCTTGTCTTATGAATATGGCTAATGAACATTAATTCTGCAGCCACTCAATTGCTTGGATCGGGGTTTCGAATCCCGCTCACGTCATGTTTCTCCCTTGTGTTTGTTTTATGTTTTGTGAGTAGCGGCCCCTATGACTAGCCGATCACACTTCCAGAGTAGTCCTACAGTGTGTGTGCTTGTGTGTACGTGTTTGTGTGTGTGTGTGTTTCTGTGTGTGATCTAGAAGTCTCAAAAATGATATGGACGATGCATGTTTTGGGCCGTTGTTCTACAAAAAAAAAAATTAAAATTAAAATCAATAAGGTTGTGTAGATAGTAAACGAGTGTTTCTTTGTTGTCTTACATATCAGAACTCGATGTATGACACTGAATTAACAATTCAGTTCAGTTCTCATTTACTAAAATGATAGTTTAGCATCGTAATAATAATAATAATAATAATAATAAATTATTGCTTATATATGCCAAGTCTACAAGCAGATGGCAATTTATAGAAATAGCACAATGGTAAAGCTATCCCACTAAAGGCCTGGAACCCTACTCCAGGAGGTTGAGGCTTCTAGAATTCCTGGACATTCGGCACATAAAGGTGGCAAGATTCTCAGCTCTGCGCAACGGCAGCCTGTAAAATTGTTGGGCTGAGACTTTCGCAGACTGTGGATGGCCGTGGGCAGACAGAGGGATCTGCAGACGTGAGAACCAAGTCAAGCAGTCGCTAAGAATGCCTCAGGGAAGAGAGAGCGGGCGGTGGGAATTTGCGTGGCGGGGTGGAGGAGTAGCGTGAGAAATCTTGCAACTTTAGCGTGAAAAGAAAGCATCAGGAGCATTAAAGAGGAGGACCACGTTCGGTGGCGGTGCCAGAGGTGAAATTTCTCGGTGCTTTCACCACCGTAATAAATGTGTGTGATTGTGTGAAGGCAGCAACAGACAGAACGGCAACATTCAGTACAGATCTTCAGCATATTTCCCATTTTTCCTGCAACTAGCAAGGGGTCGGTATATTTAGATCGGTCTTGTGTTTCCAAATTCATTTGGAGAGGGGGGGGGGAGAAATTTTCTCTTTTCCGTAGAACATCAGACTGCCCCCTGGGGACCACCCAGCCTCCTTTACGATAGACACCGCGTCTCCCAGGGGCAGAGCGACAGGGGCGTGGCGTTGAACACCCACACACATGTAGCGACGAGGTTAAAGAAAGGGTAGAGCTATACATCTACCCTCCCTGTATGACTGAATGGCAAATTACGTGGAGAATTCCATGCGTACTGTAAGCTATTTGGTAGCAATTGAAACTTATCATAATTAACGCTGACGTTTGAGGTTTCGTGTCTGTGAAGGTTATTGCCTTTTGGCATTAGACGACGAACTGTCTGGTACACATGTGAAGATTTATGCCTTGAAGAAGCAGACACACCTAACTCCGAAACTTCGGCGATGACGATATTTCGCTTAAAAATTTCGAAGAACAACTATTGGTTGCGTCATGTTTGTATGTCTGTCTGTTTAGCCGCATGTTCTAGGAAGACCCCCGCCGGACAGAGTTGCATTGCGTATGATATTTGTAATGTTTTGCTAAAATTTGTCGCAACATTTCGAGTTCTTTTGAAGTGTGACTAAAATAACAGATGACGTACATGAAGACTTACGTACTTTCATAGTGTGTGGTTGTGATTGTCTTTAGAGCAGAGAGACTGAGTTCTGTATGAGGTATCAGCTGATTCTGAAGAAAGAGTATCGAACGTAAAGAAAAATCGATTATAAATCTCGATAACGATCGATGGTAAATCTGTTGCTAACATACGTTTATATATTTTAACATGTTTTCAAATTCACAGTGTTTGTGTGGCAAGCGTTGACTAATTTAACATCTGGGGTCAATAAGAAAGGAAAGAAACCAGAAGGGCGATGCTTTGTAGACTATTCATATATTATAAAATATCTAATAAAATTCTGACCGATATTTCATATACTCTTCTGGACTTTCCCATACTTCTGTCATTGTGGACTTACTTTTAGACTTAATTAAGTGCTCAGACTGTTAAAAGTTTAACTTTTGATTTAAGTCGTTGAACTTTAGAAATAAACTTGCTACCTTCTTCCGTTTTCAATGATAAAATTGTGGAACATTTCTGTGACACTGATTGTACCGTCAGAATGATTATCGACGAAAGGAATGCATACAAATCGTTGAGGAACTCTACTTAAAACTCGGAACTTTCTGAACCTGTAGCAACCGGAGTTTTCCTTTTTTTTCTGTCCGCAGGAATTGAAACGTTCGCTTAAAGATTCTTTTGAATTTGCAAGTAAAGTATCAGCCGTCGGGGCAGATTAATGTTCCGCAGACGAACCAGAGCCTTCTGTAGACGGAAGAGTGAAAGCGAGCGGCCATGGGTTCAGGGGGCCGTGGCATTACGTGTCGGAGAAATCAATTTAAAGCTTCGGGACATAAGTGACGTAAGTTGTAAATAGTTTATTCTGTGAATCTTATGTTTATTTGACCGTGCATCTTTGTAATAGTTGAAGAATAAAAGACCAACTTGATGTCACTTGCTATTTTATTTCACTTCTTATGTACTCAACATGTTTCGGACATTAACCCATCATCAGGAGCTTGCGACTATTCTGTTGAATTACCACATCGGTCGTTTTGTTCTTGGTTCGTTGTATGTTGGAGATTTGGTGCGGCTGGGTTTGAGTAGTTTCCGTGTTGCAGGCTTGAGCCAACACACAACGAACCAAGAACAAAACGACCGATGTGGTAATTCAACAGCACAGTCGCAAGGTCCTGATGATGGGTACATTAATGTCCGAAACATGTTGAGCACATAAGAAGTGAAATGAAATAGCAAGTGACATCAAGTTGGCCTTTCATTCTTCAGTTTATTCTCTGTTTAGGAAATATTTATTTTCCCTAGATATGGGTGGGCTTAGCTATGAATCCATGATCAAATGATTCGAGGCGCATTAATGCGAAGTCATATAGGAAGATTGTATTGGGTGATGTGGGCTTTTCTAAAACAATTTGGTAATTTGTAACAATGTTTCTGTTAAACCTGCTGACTCCATCTTCAGTTTAACCTTTTGAAGACAAAACTTAATCTGCTTTATATAAGGAATCAGTCCGTACGGCACAGTAAACATTTTCCACCACAGTTATAAAAAGCAATTAGTTAATGATGTATAGGGAAATAATGTCCTGTCTGTTCCTAGATTCGCACAAAAACACTCAAGGCAAAGCAAACAACATGTGAAATTTTTGAATGTTAAATCTGGCGGTACGTAAAGGAACCGCTAGGCTCTGAAAGGTTAAAATATTCGTCAACCTTGAACATGGAGGCAGCAAGTTTTGTTCACATTTCGGTAAAGAGCTATCGCGTTACACAATATCATGTGCCAAAAGTGATTATTCTTCAATATCATTCCGTAGAAGCTCACGTCCCTCAATTTAGACAATTTGATCCATATAGTGAAAAATAAAAACTATAATGCAGCAATATTTTAAGTTAGGATTATCAAATGAAACAGCATTGTCTCAGCGTTGTGAGCAGGCCACATGTCTGATGGCCGGTTTTTGGTTTCTGGAGGGTGCACACTTATTTTTTCCCTCGCCACTTCGGCTCTTCTCTCGAACATGCAAAGCCTAGGGCCTGAAAGTGACGGGTCTCCTCCGAAGGGTGTCGAGTTCATGAATGCATGTATCTAAAGTTACAGTTAACCACATGCCTTGGCGGCGTGGTCCAAAATTGAGTGCGACGACAAATTTACCTTCACCTTTCGTCATTTTGTCTAACAAGAATAAGCGTCCCTGATCTTTTGACGCTTACGTCTGAAGTTTGGGACGTTTTCTCTTTCACGCCGTAAAATTCAGAATGCATTAAGCCTTATTGTACTGCTATTGTCCTTGTGATTTTGTATTTGTTGAGCAAAATGTCCTTAGCGAAGGACGAGGTGACAGGGGAGTTGAGACAACTACATAATGAGGAGCTTAGTAATATGTACTCCTCACCCATTATTGTTCGGATGATAATATTGAGAAGAATGAGATGGAGGTGTCATATAGAAAGTACTGGGGCGAGGAGAGGCGTATAGAGGGTTTTGGTGGGGAAACGTGAAGGAAAGAGACCACTTTGGAGATCCAGGCGTAGATGAGAAGATAATATAAAGATGGATCTTCAGGAAGTGTGATGTGGGGGTGTGGACTGGATCGAACTGGCTCAGGATAGGGACAGTTCGCGGGTACTTGTGACTGTGGTAATGAACCTTCGGGTTCCATAAAATGCGGGGAATTTCTTGACTAGCTGAGTAGCGGTTAGCTTCTCAAGAAGGATTCTGCTCCATGGAGTAATTAAGCAATTTTCGCAGCTCCTGTTAAATCTTAAAAGACGAATCTGATTTATTATAAGGGTGAAATTTTGGGTTGCACCACCCACGAAAACACAGTACATCTATAATTTTGTTACTTCAACATCTTAAGTTATTTAGAACAAATTTTCTTATTTATTCTGCCAACCAACAGATTATGAAGAGTTTTACGTTTCCTTTAGGTACATTTTTCATTATCTTCCAGGTACCTCGTTTTTAAAATTGCATTTCAGACGAATATGTTTAATTTTCTGTCTGTTTAATACGCAAGCTTAATTTCCAGAGACGGCCTTCTTGCGATGATTAAAATTAGTGTTTATATTAATATTGATATTAATATTCTGCACATTCATTGAACTGAAACCTCGCTATTCGAGTAAATCAGAAAGATGAAACAATATGAGTGATGTGGAGCTGTATTACGTGGCACCGGGCTCAATATGGACATTTATGTGATATGGCTGTAACAATAGTTGTTATATTTTTTACATTCATTGTTCCGTGCATCATTGTAATTCTTTAAAATAACCAACACGATGTCACTTGTAGACTATCCTTTATTTTCATGGGTAGTCGTCATTCACTCTCTACATGTTTAGAGCTTTCTAGAAGCTCATCATCAGGAGATCATTCTTCCTGTACAGTCAGCTTTCTGGTATATAGTATTTGCTGTAGCCCTCCCGTTCTCCTATGTGTTCTGCTCCCGACTGTTCGTGTGTCAGACACACGAACAGTCGGGAGCAGAACACATAGGAGAACGGG
>Ga0136643_10013649_pt1 | contig 12171 bp, 12 predicted proteins | sample TergutLab28metaG_FD_96883 | JGI IMG/M metagenome (GOLD analysis project Ga0136643, IMG submission 96883) | Labiotermes labralis P1 segment gut microbial communities from Petit-Saut dam, French Guiana - Lab288 P1 (version 3) (version 3) | ecosystem: Host-associated > Arthropoda: Insects >...
AGGCCATACGGCCCATAGGGGGAGTAGAGGTATAGCTGTACTGTACAGCCACTGAGGGTCTGTACAGGCCGTACAGCCCACAGGGGGAGTAGAGGTATAGCTGTACTGTACAGGCACTGAGGGTCTGTAGAGGCCGTACGGCCCAAAGGGGCACTAGAGGTATAGCTATACTGTACAGGCACTGAGGCTCTGTACAGGCCATACGGCCCATAGGGGGAGTAGAGGTATAGCTGTACTGTACAGCCACTGAGGGTCTGTACAGGCCGTACAGCCCACAGGGGGAGTAGAGGTATAGCTGTACTGTACAGACACTGAGGGTCTGTACAGGCCGTACGGCCCATAGGGGGAGTAGAGGTATAGCTGTACTGTACAGGCACTGAGGCACTGTACAGGCTGTATGGCCCATAGGGGGAGTAGAGGTATAGCTGTACTGTACAGGCACTGAGGCACTGTACAGGCCGTATGGCCCATAGGGGGAGTAGAGGTACAGCTGTACTGTACAGGCACTGAGGCACTGTACGGGCTGTATGGCCCATAGGGGGAGTAGAGGTATAGCTGTACTGTACAGGCACTGAGGCACTGTACAGGCACTGAGGCACTGTACAGGCCGTATGGCCCATAGGGGGAGTAGAGGTATAGCTGTACTGTACAGGCACTGAGGTTCTGTACAGGCCGTACGGCCCATAGGGGGAGTAGAGGTATAGCTCTACTCTTTCTTGACCACGGAACTAGAAGGTAGGGAGGGGTCAGAGTCTGCCCCGGCCGATATTTACCCCTGGGAAAGACCTGGTACCCATTGTACAGGAGGCTGGGTGGGCCCCAGGGCTGGTCTGAATAGGTGCAGAAATCTCGTCCCCACAGGGATTTGATCCCCAGACCGTCCAGCCTGTAGCCAGTCATTATACCAACTATGCTACCTGCCCGACATGTGTAGATGAAGGGATTTATGGCGTGATGGATGATATCTGGTTATTATGCTGTTTGTACAGAAACATGGTTTTTATGTACCCACGGCATCACAGTTCTGTGTTCAAAACTGTGCCATCTGCAGAATTCAGATATAACTTAATTTAAAGTTGTAACTTCATAAATATCAAAGTCAAAAAGAAAAGGGGAGAGACATGAATGGGATAAAGGAATGGGAAAGGAGGTATGAGGGATGAAAATACACAGTAGGTGACTGTATGATGAATTGCAGTGGATTTTTAACTTTAGTACTCCTGGAAAGTGTGGGCCAGGTAGCTCAGTCGGTATAGCGACTGACTACGGAACGGACGTTCCGGGATCGAATCCCGTTGGGGACGAGTTTCTCCGCTCATCCAGACCGGCCCTGGGGCCCACCCAGCCTCCTGTAAAATGGGTACCGGTTCTTTCCCGGGGTTAAAGTGCGGCCGGGGCGTGCTGCTGACCACTCACCCCCTTCTAGTGCCGCGGTCATGGAAGAATAGAGCTATAACTCTACCCACCCTCTGGGCCAAACCGGGCCTGTAACGGGATCACTTTATTTCACTCCTGTAATGTATCACAGAGAAATGGCAGTGATGTGAACTGGATTGGATAGATTCGAATAATACACTTTTTTTTGGATGCTGTGTTGAACATGTGAATTTTATGACAATGTGTATAAATGAAAAATGTCCAGTGGAACTCTGTACCTCAGTGCTGGTAGTCCAGGTGAGCCACGAATGCCTTTGGAACCTCTAATTCCAGGCTGTCCATCCAGTCCTGGTAGCCCTGGGTTTCCTCGTCTTCCTGGTTGCCCTGGCAATCCTGTGACATGTGCCAGTGAGAAAAATTATATTCATGTTTTGGAATAAATTCACATACTGCATTCATTTCCTTAAAAACAAATGGAATTTCACAGTTATGGCACAAAATGTCAGCAGCCCACTTGCCATTACGGACTGTGCAAGCCCACAAAATACAGCTTATTGACTGAAGTAAATTACACATAGATTCCCACTTTATTTTCACATATACTACAAAGAAATGGCAGTTGCTGCTCAAATGAACACTGCCTCCGAGTACTAATTGTCAGTTGCTGCTCTACTGAACACTATCCCCAGTACTAACTGTCAGCTGCTGTTCAACTGAACACTGTCTCCAAGTACTAACTGTCAGTTGCTGTTCAACTGAACACTATCTCCAGCACTAAATGTCAGTTGCTGATCAATTGAACACTGTCTCCCAGCACTAACTGTCAGTTACTCTTCAGCTGAACACTGTCTCCCAGTACTAATTGTCAGTTGCTATTCAACTGAACACTGTCTCCTAGCACTGTCAGCTGCTGTTCAACTGAACACTGTCTCCCACCACTAACTGTCAGTTACTGTTCAACTGAACACTGTCTCCCAGTACTAACTGTCAGTTGCTGTTCAACTGAACACTATCTCCACACTAAATGTCAGCTGCTGTTCAACTGAACACTGTCTCCCAGCACTAAATGTCAGTTACTGTGCAACTGAATATTATCTCCAGTACTAACTCTCAGTTGCTGTTGAGCTGAACATGATCTCCAGCACTAAATGTCAGCTGCCGTTCAACTGAACACTGTCTCCCAGCACTGTCAGTTGCTGTTCAGCTGAACATTATCTCCAGCAATAAATATCAGCTGCTGCTCAACTGAACACTGTCAACCAACACTAACTCTCAGTTGCTGTTCAACTGAACACTGTCTCCCAGCGCTAACTGTTAGCTGCTGTTCAAATGAACACAGTCTCCCAGCACTAACTGTCAGTTGCTGTTCAACTGAATAGTCTCCCAGCACTAACTGTCAGATGCTGTTCAAATGAACACTGTCTCTCAGCACTAACCGTCAGCTGCTGTTCAACAGAACACTGTCTCCCAGCACTAAATTTCAGTTGCTGTTCAACTGAACACTGTCTCCCAGTATGAAATGTCAGTTGCTTTTCAGCTGAACACTGTCTCCCAGCACTGTCAGCTGCTGTTCAACTAACACTGTCTCCCGGTACTAACTGTCAGCTGCTGTTCAACTGAACACTGTCTCCCAGCACCAACTGTCAGTCACTGTTCAACTGAATACGGTCTCCCAGCACTAAATGTCAGTTGCTCTTCAACTGAACACTGTTTCCCAGTATGAAATGTCAGTTGCTTTTTAGCTGAACACTGTCTCCCAGCACTAAACATCAGCTGGTGTTCAACTGAACACTGTCTCCCAGCACTAAACATCAGCTGCTGTTCAACTGAACACTCTCTCCCACCACAAAATAAAACTAATAATTTTCAGTCCAGTCTCATCTTAAACACCCTACATGCCAAGTGTACAAATATCAGAAAGCCTTCCCAGATCATAACACAAATTCTCATTAACTATATTTCAGTTCTGCATTGCCTGCAGTAGCAGTTTTAGTCTTGTCACAACCTCAAATACATACATCAAATTTTGTTCATCAAGACTATTTATGCTGTGGAATTAAATAGTATTAAATTTCCTGGCAAAGAAAAACACATCAAAAGTTATCACAGTGTTTTAAACATGGACCAAACATGTTTATTTGATGCACGAAATAAAACAGTACTTACCCGGGGAACCTAGAACTCCTTTAACACCCGGAATTACACCACCCGGTCGTCCCGGTATTCCATATGGCCCATCAGGGCCATAGGCACCTGGAGCTCCCTTCTGGCCTAGTCTTCCTGGCTTTCCTGGCTGCCCATTAAGACCAGGTCTTCCCTGCTCACCTGATTCTGCACCCAAACCTGGTGGTCCTGGGAAGTACACATTACTCTATGTATTATGTACATTTAAATGATGTATGGGGGACCACGTTGGCACAGTGGTTAAGGTGCTGTGCTACAAATTGTAAGGTCGCTGGTTCGATCCCAGCTGGTGTCATTGGAGATTTTCGCTCACATAAAATCCTTCCGATCGCACTATGGCCCTGGGGTCGACTCAGCCTCTAACAGAAATGAGTACCAGGAGCACTTCCTGGGGGTAAAGGCAGCTGGTGCGTAAAGCTGACAACTTGACCACCATCTGGTGCCATTGTCATGAAATCTGGGAGCCTTAACTTCCTGGAACCCTCTGGGCCACTCCAGGCCTGTAATGGGACTGCTCTAACTAAACCTATAAATGAAGTATGTCCTGAACGTGCACAGTTTCTGTGTCAATGAAAATAGGCCAAACAGGGTGTGAAGTCTCTACCCTTTACCTTTATCAACCACAAACTCAGCTGGGCCATATGTGTTCCCCATGCTGTATACTGCAATGCTAAAATACATGATATGCTCACATTACAGCCTACAGCCCCTCAATACTTTCTGCCTTATACAGACTTCCCTCACATATTCTTGCTCTGAGTTACATGTAAATATTAGTCCCTCCATCCTACTCAGCCCCTACAAAATGGCATGGTTAATATGACAAGATCACTGTCCAGTGATATTATCATACAATTAACACTTGTCCAAGGTTCTGTCAGCTCCAACACAATAGCATGTGAGTAGTGAGAAATATGTACAGATATATGTATGTATATATATATACAATTTTATGATTCACACTATTTTATTTATGATTCACACTGTACAGTCTCCTCAATTATATATCTTGTGACCTGAAGATGGCCCAGTGCAAGGGCCGAAACATGTGGTCAGCTTAAATGAAGGTAATAACATAAGATAGTTGTGTTTTCACTCAAAAGAACCCCTATTTAGTTGCATTAAAAAGTATTTAACTTCAAAAGACTGTTCTGAATATGATTATTACAAGAGTGAAATATTGGTGTCTTGTTGGTTTTCTTATATCATATATGAAATGCTAAGTAAGAAGTGATGAAAAGGTTCAAAGTGCAACACAGACAGAAGGCACCAAATCAAGTGACAAACTAAATGGTTTATTCTGCCCACATGGCTACTAGGTACAATGAGACATGTTACTACTTTTTTCCATGACGCAACAGCCCCCAGTGGGCCAGGGCCTCGTCATTATCGGGGATTAATGATCATACTCAGACACACCAAACTCAGTACGATTCCTCTGAATGAGTGATCATCCTGATGCAGAGACCTCTACCAGAACAAAACACAACACTCGCCAGAGACAGACATCAATCACCCTGGTGGGATTTGAACCCACAACCCCAGAACATGAGTGACCATGCATCCATTCCTTAGAGCATGCAGCCACTGGTATCAGTCCACATTACTTATAGCATTCTAATATCTGGAAAATTACAATAGCTGGCCACCCTCTGGTTTCAGCGGTGCCATATATCACAACTGTTACTGTACTTCTGTCTGTCTGTCTCTCTCTCTTTTCAGGGTTGAAAAGTATTCAAGTCGGAAACTCCTTGTGACAACCTGCCTATTCATAGTTCGATATTCCCATCACCTTTAAAAATAGTGTAACCACAAACATGGCAAAGAGTTTCAGCTATATTTGACAATTTCAGAACTCAGACAGCTATCCAAAATGCTTTACCTGGTGGACCTGCAGGTCCAGATTCTCCTGGGTACCCTGGACTTCCCCTAATACCTGGAAGTCCCTGTAGACCTGGGGTACCAATTTCACCAGGAGGGCCCTGCAAATATACATTACACATGTGCAGCCCTGCAAAACTAGTAACTCACTCAGAGTAAAAGTAGTTGTAGGAATGTGTGAAATGGGTATTAAACTGTCTGCAGCGGACAGGATCGACTTTGACTTTGACAATGTTGGAAGAGTCCCTTACCTCCAGGCTAACCTTACAAAGAAAATATGTATGTCCTGGCAAAACCACAAATGTGTGTTGCAGCTCTAACTACACAGAAGACAACAGGAAGAAACAGTATTAACCTGCATGCACAAGACACAACTGCACTGCTGCATGTCTGCAGAAGTTTATCATCATTTATGAATATTTCAGTTACTGGTGATAAACTTCTAACATTCTGACCATTCCTGGTCATAAACTTCTAACAGTCTGACCATTCCTGGTCATAAACTTCTAACAGTCTGACTGCCAACTGCACAACCACTGTCACGGTCAAACCTTTTCTAATGGGTGTCCAGCAGTACCAAATATTTTAAAATGTTTTCAGGCTAGTACCACCAAAAATTAGGATAAATCAGTGTAAGTTTGTGTTCAACATTACATGTCAATTCTAAAAAATTACTGCTGGTGACCTGGAACTTGTTAGCCAATAACCCATCACAGCTTAAGTACATAAATACACTGATATTTTATCTCTGTATGCATTAGTAAGATGTGAAAGTTTCTTCAATTGCATATGCATGTTACACCTTGCATGATTGCAGGCTTCCAGTGCAATGTAAATGGGATCTTCACCCTTCTAGTGTGTTATGCAGCATGGATTGGTACTTACAGATGTTTTGGGACAACTTATTGGTCCCAACTTCAAGGGTTAAGCAGTACTTGAAGAAAGGACTGATAGGTCGTTCTGAAATGTCGGTAACTAACTACCAATCTACGTTGTGTACCAACCCAGAAGAGTAAAGATCTCATGTTACTCCTTTTTATGTGACCCAATTATGTGACATTTAAACACCTGGCAGTCGATGCATTAATTCGAATGCCCGATCATGCTCTTCCTATTCATAATGCTATGGTTCTGCTATTCCTATTTTATTTTATTACTCCCCCCACTGAACCTTAAGTTGATTTCTTCAGAACATACCGTTTTTCCGGGTAATCCAGGTATACCAGCTTCACCCCGTAAGCCCTGATAGCCCTTTATTCCATTCAGTCCAGGTACTCCAGGTTCACCTTCAGAGCCAGGTTCAAACTGTTTGTACCCAGGGTCACCAGTCAATCCCTTGGGTCCTGGTGAGCCTGGAACACCTCGCTCTCCCATCGGTCCAGCATCTCCAGGCAGACCTGCATAACATTACAGAAGGTACCAGGATCACAAACACAGTGAAACCCATTACTTTTATTTTTGTGTCCATTCTGTGCGTTTTTATTGTTTAATAATTATTTGTGCCAACAAACGCACAAATATAATGTAATAAAGTAGGGTCTCGTTTTCCGACGGGGCTACGTTCTCGAATATTTGGTCGTAAAACGAATCGTCGTAAAACTAATACAATTTAAATGGTTTAAACTGAGACAGGTTCATGGCCAAACAAATTAGTCAAATAATTTTATAATTTACATTATTTCTTTACATTAAGACATACAGTTTTAATTTAATGGAGAAGGTATATAGAAAATTACACAGATAATTGAAAAAAAATCTCAATCAAATCACTTTTTATTTTGCTGAAGAAGGCCCAGGCCGTGGTTCAGAAGACATCAAGACAGAATGTAATGGCAACTGTTTTGATTTTTTCTTCTTTTCTGTCCTTTTGATGGACGTCATGGGTGGGAAAATTACAATGAACTTAAAAAAACTGGACTAAAATAGAAAAGGAAGAAACACGTGCACACCGGAAAAGAGCTAGAAGCACATCAAGTAGAGAAAGGACACTTGAGTTGCGACAGTGATGCACCACAAGTCGGAAGTGCTCGGTCCGACTGGACAGGGGTCGTTAAAGTGAATCGTCGTAAAAGAACCATCGCAAAACGAGACCCTACTGCATAATTTAATATTTTAATACAAATATGTGCATTTGTTGGTATAAATAAATAATAAAACAGTAAAACTCTCTTCTGTACTTTAGGCAGGCAACTAATATTTCTGAACACTATTCAACAGAAAATATTCTGTGTCATGGGGACAGTAAGATCAAAATTTTGGGCACTGAACTCCAATGCAGAACGACCTGGGTTTCACACACTCTAGATCCCATAAGGTCCTTCCCAAAATTTCTCATCTCCCACCTTCAGTAAAGTGAACTTTGTAACTAGGAAATTCCATGTCCCCATAACGGTTTAAATGCTATACTGATTTCCATCCATTTACTAACACTAACTGCTTGCTTGGCACAAAATACTTTTCCTTCTCAGCGATGATACACTGCTACACACTGCGCTACACACTGCTACACACTGCTACACACTACTACACACTGCGCTACACACTGCTACACACTGCTACACACTTATCTGCATGTGGAACATTACATTCTACTTCATTACCGGCGGTTGGTACAATTACAACCAGAATGTTTGTTATTCTCCCACTACTGTGCATTTCAAATTCCAATGCCCCTAATGCTCCCACTACCACATTTCTAATTTTACATTAAACAGAACTGTATCTCAGTACATAAGCAGTCTACATAGTGAATAATGATAGAAGTACATGTGAATATAAACACATTTTTACCCGGTCTGCCAAATCTTCCAGGTTCTCCTTCCATGCCTCTCTGTCCTTTGAATCCAGGTGGACCGGACAGACCTGGGTTCCCAGGTAGACCTTTGATTCCTGGAATTCCATTCTGACCCTTCAATCCATCATATCCTGGTGCTCCTCTGGTACCAGTTACTCCCTTTGGTCCTCTAGGACCAATTTCACCAGATGGTCCCTTAAAACATAATGGTCACAGAAATAATATAAATGCAGGCATTATTTACTGACAGATCATTAAGTACAGCTGTATAATATAAACCAAAAAATGCACCTTTGTTAAACAAATATTCTAATTTTTGCAATACCTTCTACAAATTTAAAATATGAGGGTTCATCTGCAGGAAGACTGTTGTATGTACAGGTATTGTGTAATGTGTTTACATGCCAATGGTATAAGCAGTCTACCAGAAGCAGTCCACTAGACTGCTTACACCAGTGGCACATGTACAAATTGTACCATAACTGTGCATACAACCATCTTCCTGAAGACAAACCCTCGGGTTTGAAACATGTAGAAGAAATCATAAAGATTCCTATATTAAGATCTTATGTATATTGGACTGTGCATCATTGTGATAGTTGAAGAATAAAAGACCAACTTGATGTCACTAGTTATTAAGATTTATTTCACTTCTTATGTGCTCAACATGTTTCGGACATTAATACATCCATCATCAGGAGCCTGAGACTTTTCTATTGTATCACCACATTGGTCTGTGTTCTTGTTTCGATGTGTGTTGGAGTTTCGGTGTGGCTGGGTTGGGGTGGTATCCGTGTAGCAGGCTGGAGCTGTGCTTCAGCCTGCTACACGGATACCACAACAGAAAAGTCACAGGCTCCTGATGATGGATGTATTAATGTCCGAAACATGTTGAGCACAGAAGAAGTGAAATAAAAATAACTAGTGACATCAAGTTGGTCTCTTATTCTTCAACTATTCCAATATTAGTCTAACAAAGGTGCATTTTGGTGATTAATATTGCACGATTATATTGTGATGCACGGTACAAAAAAAGCATAAAGAATCATTTAATATCTCACATCAGTTACAACTTCATGAGTCGCAATGAACCTTGCATGATCACCCATTTTAGTACCATTGTTTGAATGTCTTGTGACTGGTTCTGAGAAACTGCAATGAGTCCACAAGATTGGCAAGTCAGCCTGCACCAATTTCCACAAAATTCACAAATGCCCACCACAAATTATGTCCAGCTCTATTACACCAAATTTCAACCAAATTCAACAATAAATTTTGTAAGTACAAAAATAAATTGATTTACGTTCGTAAGTAAATGTAACATTCCTGAATTTTGCATCACCCTTGATTTAACAGACTTTTTATACAGCCCCAACCAAATGCCCATAAGAATGTTTGCCAGATTCTACAATTTCCCAGATTTTATATCCTATTAGTTGGTCGCCACAAAAACATAACATTATGGTTTTACTGTATTAGTAGCCAATTTTCATGAGACTATGCTTGCTTGATGACTTTTTGTGATGAACTCCTATACCAAATTTCATGAAAATCTGAAAAAAAAAAAACCATTCCCTCTGATACTAGGTCACAGGTGGATGGACAGACATGTCCTCCATGTTAAGGTGTTCCTTTCTTTTACTTCACAAAGAACGCCCAGCAGTAACTACTCTTATTTACATACATATGCCTATGTGGTATTAGCTAAATGATACAAACTCATATCACTTCTAAACTACAGAGTAATGATATATGTATGCAGGGCACGTGAGAAGACCCACTGCAGCTGCTGGACACAGAATACAGCTTACTGTGGAAGTAACAACAACGAATATACACTACCAAATTCACAATAAATGTTGAAAGCGGCTCCCATGAATGTGCAGACAATGTTCTCCACCTCTTGGGTTGTAGGAGAAACCTCAGTCTGTTTCATTGTGTGAGATGCTAGTTACATTTATGAGTAATTTATTTGACTACATTCATTACTGTAACCCTACACATACTGAAAAAAATTCAGACTTAATCATGAGCAATTACTGATAAAAATATATCAGAGTTGTCTTAGTGTTGATGAGTCAGATTGAAAGGTATTTCTTTCTAACATGATACACCTGTATTCCACATATGCAAAAACAATATGCAGTATGACAGTTCAGATTCGAGAAGTTGGCAAGCAAGTAATTTAATTTTCATGAACAGAACTTACCGGCAGTCCAGTGAAACCATCCTTCGCGTTGAAGCCAGGTTCACCCCTTTGTCCAGGCTCTCCAGCACTACCATTAATGATCTTACCAGGTTCTCCTGGCTCTCCCTGGAGACCATCCAAACCAGGGATTCCATTAATCCCTGGTTCCCCTCTAAAACCTGCAACATTGCACAGATGGAGGTAATTAATTTGTAGTTTATTTAATGACGCTCTATGCAAGTCTAACTGTATATGTATGGAAGGTTACATGGTACTGAATTGTGAATTGAAAAGAATGTGGAACAAAGTGATAATGCCTCAAGAGGAGGTGTTTGCTTAGAGAAATTGAGAAAAACCACATACAACCACAGTAAGGAGAGTCAGTGTCTGCCAAGATATGAACAGCATATCTCTTGGGGAGCCTCAAATTAGGCAAGCACTACATTGTCTCACCTGGTTCGCCTGCTTCTCCTTTGGGACCACTGAATGTTGACTCTCCTGGGAGTCCGTCAATTCCTGGAGGGCCTGGATCACCATGAGGACCCTGCAGCAATTAAACGTACGTAAAGCACAAGACAAGAGAAATATAAGATGTGCGTTGTGTGTAGCACAGTGTTTCTAAATGGTGGTTCATTTGTGAGGTTTAGGCATTCTCACAGTAGTACAGCTGACAATTCAGACCTCCTGGGATTTTACGCCTTGTCGCTGGGTGAGTGGTTCTTGACACTTGGGACAAACACGATGCCTACCCTTACAGGGTTAAATGGTCCAAGCAGGAAGGCCTGAATCGTCGGTGGCTAATTTGTTTAGACACAATAAGGAACAATAAAGACATTAAAATATGCTTAATTTTTTATGAGATTTGAAGATATTATACCAGTGACATAACAGACTGTAGTGTTCACCATTTTTATCATCGTGTAGTTTCCCAGGTGGACCAACTTTTTCAAAGGGACTCCCCACTTCCCCACAGGGAGCATTCATAAGGAACTATGTCCTCCATTTGAATTGGTTTTTTTTATACCAAATCAGAAGCAGTGACTCCCTACGCTCCAGGACATAGTCATCTCCCATACTACAGAGAAGTGACAGGACACTGATGCCATGAGTAGAAGACAACCTCTAAATAGTGCTGATATTTCAAAAGCTGTCAAGCTTCGGCTGAGGATTTTGGAAATTTTGGGTCACCCATCATCAAGCCACATTATTGAAAGTGTGGAAAACTGCACCAACTCATCCATAAGGAAAGGTAATGTACAATTAATGATATTTGTAAAATTCAAGGCTTATCATACACCACATGCTGATGTATTGTCACTGAACATTTAAACATGACCATTGAACAGTTTTGAAAGGAAAGTATATGGAAGAATTTTAGGCCCAGTATATGACCATGAAAGAGAAAACTGGAGGATATTAACCAATAAAGAAATTTATGGAAGTGTTAAAAACCCTACTATAATAGAGACAATAAGGTTAAATAGATTATGTTGGTTTGGGTATGTACAGAGAATGGAAGGAAATAGAATTCCCTAAAGGGTATTATATATGAATTTGGGAACAAGAAGATTGAGAGGTAGACCAAGAAACAGATGGCAAGATGAGGTGAGAGAGGATGGAAGAATTGTTGGTGGAGAAGGGTGGCAGGAAAAAGTACATAACAGAGAGGAATGGAAGAAGCTCCTCAGAGCGGCAAGGAATTGTCACATTCTGTACATGCCAATGGAATGAATGAATGAATGAATGA
>Ga0136643_10013650_pt1 | contig 12171 bp, 8 predicted proteins | sample TergutLab28metaG_FD_96883 | JGI IMG/M metagenome (GOLD analysis project Ga0136643, IMG submission 96883) | Labiotermes labralis P1 segment gut microbial communities from Petit-Saut dam, French Guiana - Lab288 P1 (version 3) (version 3) | ecosystem: Host-associated > Arthropoda: Insects >...
AGCGGAATGCTCGGAGAATACGAGATAAAAGTTGTAAATGCAAATGGTGCGAAAAGCCGGGAAACACGTTACGGCCTTCGTGCGTTCTTCCCGCTGGCACGCGGTTACAACTACTCGCACTTCGATGACTTCGGCGAGAGCCGCTCGTACGGCTACAAACGCAAGCACCTCGGACACGACTTTATGGCGAGGGTTGGCACACCTGTCATTGCTGTAGAAGATGGCTATATCGAGGCACTTGGTTGGAACCGATACGGCGGCTGGCGTATCGGGATACGCAGCGTTGACCGCAAGCGATACTACTATTACGCACACCTGCGGCGCGACCATCCGTTTCACAAATCTCTTGAAGAGGGCGCATTTGTAAGCGCCGGAGACGTTATCGGATACATCGGCATGACAGGCTACAGCACCGAGGAAAATGTCAACAATATCAATGTTCCGCACCTGCATTTTGGGCTGCAAATTATCTTCGATGAATCGCAAAAAGATGGCTACAATCAAATCTGGGTTGATGTTTACGACATCGTCAAACTTCTCTCCAAAAACAAAATGCCGGTGCAACGCAACGAGGAAACCCGCGATTTCGAGCGAACATTTGAGACGAATAGTGTTGTTATTGATTAAAACAACGCGGCCACGATATATCGTGGCCCTACGCGTAGGATAACATATATGTTATCCCATATATGGCGTCCGTTTACAATTCGGCACATACTTTTACGTTATCACGGCAATATCACCGTAGCGAGGATGTCAGCCAGCGGCAGTGCCGCGTTTAATGCCTCTTCGAGGGTATTTGTCTGCGCACCGACTTCGACGAATAATGACTTAGGCATCATGTGCAGTGAGTAGCGGAACGCGTTGAGGTAGATTTTGCGGGCGATTCCCGGGTGCATTGCATTTGCGGCAAGCTGCATGCGGAAACTGAACGCCAGATTTGTGTGCAGGTATGGGTTCGGCAGATGATATATCTCGGCAAGTACCCCATCGCGGTATCTGCGCGAAAGCCCGTTGAAGAACATTATCTGCGCGGTTGGTCTGCCGTTAATCGTCGTTACCAGCCGCCTGTCTTCGGGAACGCCGTCACGGTGCAGGTCTATCACAACTTCGATAGATGGATTTTCGGCCAAAATTTGCCGTATATGCGGCTCCATGCGTTCGTACGCCCCTGCCCGCTCGTAATCGAATATTTCCGTAACATGCAGAGCACGTATGCCATGCCGCAACTCAAGCACGCGTGCAAGCTCTGCGCCTACCGCCATAATACCTTCATTTATATCACGCGAATCTGCAAACATCTCATGCGCGTGTGTATGGAAGATTAGAATCTGCGGCTTGCCGCTTACTGAGGGTTTCGATATCCGCAATTCCTCCGCCATGAACGTATCGACATTGAATAAATCCGGTGTCATTCTCGTTCGCTGGTCAACTGTGTAAAAGTTATTGCGGAGGCGGTTAAAATCGCGAAATTCCGCAATGTCGTCTATTGTGTGAAACACACTTGTGAAATGGTCATCAATACCCAAGTATGAGGCGGTGTCATACCGGAAGATGATATCGCCGACACCCAAGATTGGCGGCAAACCGCCCGTTAAGCTTACATCGTGGAGCTGTACAAGCCGTCCTCCCACTTGAACTGCATGGTCTTGCTCTTGCGCGGCGTTAACAAGCGGCTGTATATTGATGAAACGCAGCATACTCTGCATCGAGTCGCGCATATTATAGTTTGGCATAGTTTGGTTTATGATGAACCTGTCGACCAGTGCGTTATCGCTTACCGCAAAGAGTATTCCCACCGCCACCGCCGACATCGCAACACCTTGCGCAACTTTTCTTAGGTAGAATTCAACCTGCTTTATTGCCGCCGCCTCCTTGTAAACACTTATACATAACTTTATGCGGATACAAACAAAATCATTACCGGGTTTGGACAAGACACACCTCAATGAAACGGCGCGCCGAGGTCGTCACTCCCTACAAAAAATAAAATCAGACAATCTCGCAGAACCATCGTAATTATGTAAGGAGTTAAATGCACACCAATATATCCGCCAATTTTTTACATATCACTGCAAAAGTTTGACTTTTTAGGCGTTATATAGTAAACTAATTTGTTGTGTTAATATTTAAGGAGTGAGTTTATGAAACAACATTCGAGGTACAAAATAATGGCAAGCCTGCTGAGTTTGGCGTTCCTTACGGGTTGCGCCGCAATCGGCGGAGCCGGCAACGGCATACAAGAAGAACGCGTTCTTGTGCCTGTCGAGGCAATGCGTGTCGTTCCGCAAGATATAGTAAACGAACTTGGATACGCAGGACAGCTTACACCCATACGCCAATCAATTGTAATGCCGCGTATGCAGGGGCGAGTCAGCGAAGTTTTCTTTGATGTCGGCGATACAGTAGAAGAAGGCGACATTCTCTTCTCTCTCGACGAGCGCGACATACAGAATCAGATTAGGACGCTGCAAGCCCAGCACGGTCAGGCACTTTCAGGCGTTGCCACGGCGCAAAACGCGCTTGCCAACGTAGCCGGCGGGCAGTTTGAATCGCAGATTATGCAGACAGAGTCGCAAATTGAAAACTTGAATGTCCAGCTTGAGACTAACGATATAGCACTGCAAAACGCCGCTTCAGCCTATGAAATGGCGGCCGATAATCTTGAAAACGTTTCCATATTATATGAAGCCGGTGCAATTGCGCGTACAGCTTACGACCAAGCACGCTCGGGCTACGAACAAGCCGCAAATGCACTTGAGCAAGTACGCTTAGGGCGTGAACAAATTAACCTAAACATCGACCAAGCTCAGCGCAGCCGTAACCTCCTCACAGAGCAAATTGCCGCCGAAAACAGAAACGCCGCAGCCTTAGGCGTCAGCGCGGCTCAAGCCGGTGCCAATGTTGTAGCCGCCCAGCTTGCAAATGCAAGCGAACAATTAAACGACCTTAACGTACGCGCACCGATATCGGGCGTGGTTAATGTCCGCAATGTACGTGTGGATGAATTCGCCACAATGCAGGCACCGTCGTTTGTAATAATCGACACTTCAAGCCTTCATGTTGAAGTCCGAGTTTCAGAGATAATCATCAACCATATAAACGTTGGCGATTCTGTCGATATAGTAGTATCCACCCACTCAACCGAGCCTATCCGCGGCGTTGTCCGTACAGTATCACCGGGGGTCGACCATACAAACACATTCGGCGTAACAATTGAAATCGACAACATCGACGGGCAACTGCGCCCCGGTATGTTCGCTGAAGTCCGCTTTGTGCGCGATGCAGCACGCGATGCCGTGGTAGTCCCGGTTAACGCCGTCCGCCGCAACATACAAGGCGAAGAATTCGTCTACAGGCTTAATTCTGATAACACAGTTTCGAGAATCATTGTAGATACCGGCATATCTAACGGCCGTGAGATAGAAATACTTTCAGGCGTTTCATTTAACGATGAAGTCATCGTCCGCGGGCAGACCTATGTCTCCGACGGCGAAGAAGTAAACGTTGTTGCCAGAAGCTAGAGTATCTATACAGATACGAGAAAGGACGAATCATGAACTTTGCTAAATTTTCCGTCCGCAGGCCAATTGCAACACTGATGGCAACGCTTGTTGTCATGGTCTTCGGGGCGATGTCTATAACCAACATAAACCTCGATATGATGCCCAATATGGACATCCCAATCGCGATAGTATCCACACAATTTCCGGGCGTAGGCTCTGCCGAAGTCCAAAGCCTTGTCACCATTCCGCTTGAGGGCGTACTCGGTACAGTTCCGGGCGTAGCTGAAATCACCAGTAATTCAAGCTACGGCATGTCTGTGATTATCCTAGAGTTCGAGGACGGTATCAATATCGACTTCGCCGCGCTGAATATGCGTGAACGTATCGACATGATAGCTCCGATGCTCCCCGATGGCGCAGGCACTCCTATGGTAATGCAGATTGACATAAACGCACAGAATGCTTTCTTGTTTGGGATAACATCCCACAACGAGGACCTCGTCACGCTGCATAACGTAGTTGAGAGCCAAATGATTAGCCGCCTTGAGCGTCTTGACGGAGTTGCACAAGTTTCAATGTTCGGCGGAATCGAGACCGAAATAGAAGTTTTGCTGCATGAAGAACAACTCCGCGGTTTCGGAATATCTGAGGCAGCCGTTGTGCAGACACTGCGCGTTGAGAACGCATCCTTCCCTGCAGGCTCTATACGGGAAGGCGACCGCACAATGAGTTTGCGTGTCTCCGGCGAATTCGAGACCCTGATGGATATCGAAAATATCCCGTTCATGACGCCGACAGGCGCATTGATATACCTGCGTGACTTTGCCGATGTCAACATGGTTTTCCGTGACCAATCAAATATTTCATTTCTTAACGGCACTCCTGCAGTTGGGGTAGAAATTCAATCTCAGTCTACCGCAAACACCGTAAACGTTTCAAATCTTATTCTCAGAGAACTTGGCAGGCTTCAGGAAGACTTCCCTAACTACGATTTTGCAATTATTATTGACCCTGCCGAGTTCATCAACCTTTCGATAAACAGTGTTGTAAGTGCTGCAATGTGGGGCGGTTTATTCGCTGTACTGGTTCTTTACTTCTTCCTCAAGAATGTAAAGTCTACGTTAATCATCGCTGTTGCGATGCCGGTGTCAATTGTCGCAACATTTGTTATGATGTTCGCCATGGGTCTAACCTTGAACATGATGTCGCTCGGCGGCCTTGCCCTTGGTGTCGGTATGCTTATCGACAACTCGATAGTCGTACTTGAAAGTATCTTCCGCAAAATTGAGGACGGCGAAACCAAGATTAAAGCCTCGATTGAAGGCGCGCAGGAGGTTGCGGCGGCTGTTACCGCTTCTACTCTTACTACTGTAGCCGTATTCTTACCGATTGCATTCGCCGGAGGGCTTGCCGCAGAAATATTCAATGAGCTTTCAATGACAATCGCGTTCTCGCTGCTTGCCTCTCTGTTTGTTTCGCTTACATTCGTACCTATGGCCTGTGCTGTAATCCTAAACGCGGATGAAATTCTGGGCAAAGCCGAGCGCACGAACATAATCAGCAGGGCACTTGGCAAAATGCTATCCATATCGGATAAAATACTTGCCGTAGTTAACAAAATATATGCAACGATGTTGAGGTTTTGCCTGCGTCGCAGACTTACTACGTACTTTATAGTATTTGCATTCGTTGTACTTACAGGCATCAGCCTTATGTTCGTCCGCATGGAATTCATGGCTGAATCCGACATGAGCTTAATACAAGTTGATGTACGACTTCCGCGCGGAACACTGATCAGTGAAACCGAGGCAGTAATCCTTGAAGTATCAAGCCGACTTGAACATTTTGAAGAAGTTGAATCTCTTACCGCAATAATCCAACAAGGCGGAGCATTTGGAGGCGGCGGAGCCGACAGAGGAGATATATGGGCAAACCTCTCCAGTGTAAGGTATCGCGACCGTTCCGCCAGTGAAATTGCAATCGCAATGCAGCAAGAATTACAAGATATCCCCGGTGCGCGGATAACCGTATCAGCCCTGCAAATGATGGGCATGGGAGGCGGCGGTGGCGGAATATCCTTCCGAATCTACGGTGATGATATTGAAGTTTTGCGCGATATAGCCGTAGACGTTGTTGCCATTGTCGAACAAATCCCGGGAACTCACAACGTCACAAGCTCGGTAGAAGTTGCCAGTCCACAGGCAACTATCAGGGTAGACCGCCAGCGTGCTTCGGCATTTGGCATATCCCCGGCGGCAGTATCGAATGTTGTCAACACTGCTATTACAGGCACGGTTGCAACTACGTATCGTGTTGACGGCCAAGAATTCGATGTTCGTGTGCGCCAAAACCAAGAAAACTTTGACTTTATCACAGATATCCAAACTATTTTAATACCTACAGCAACCGGAGTAACCGTGCCTCTCTATGAAATTGCCGAGGTTGTTATCAGTGATATACCTCTTACAATCCAGCGTCAGAACATGCAGACGTTTATCTCCATCAATACACAGTTTGCCGATGCAAACGTCAACCCGAACGAACTCTCAAACCTTATAACCGCCGCAATGTCTGAGTATATACTGCCAAGCGGTTACACATGGACTTTCACAGGCGCAATGCAACAAATGGATGAAACGTTCACAAGCCTGCTCTTCGCGCTCCTCATGGCAATATTACTGATATACATGATAATGGCGTTCCAGTTCGAGTCGTTCTCATTCCCGTTCATTGTAATGTTCTCGATTCCGATTGCCCTCACAGGCGGAATACTCGGCCTGTTCATCCTCGACAACACCTTTGACATAACATCCTTCCTGGGTCTGATTATGCTCGCGGGTATTGTTACCAACAACGCGATTGTAATCATCGACTATATCAACTTGCTCATACGCGAACGCGGTATGGAAGTATACGATGCGGTAGTACGTGCAGGAACACGAAGGCTGCGTCCTATCCTGATTACCGCAATCACGACAATTTTGGCTCTCACACCTATGCTTGTCTCTAACGCCGACGGCGCGGAGATGATGCGCAGCCTCGCAACCGTAGTTGTATTCGGTCTGGCCTTTTCCACTCTTGTAACAACGCTCTTGATTCCAACAATCTACATGAGCATCGAGAACAGAAAAGCCAAACGAAGATTACGCAAAGAAAGAAAAGCTCAGCGCAAACTCCAAAATACCCCTGTAACAGAAACACCTGTTACAGAATAATATCACTAACCTACAGAAACTGGATTCGTTGCAACGAATCCAGTTTCTTTTTATTATCATGCCGTTAAACGGACTACCGCCTAGTGCTTTCGCTACGCGAAAGTGGGCTTTGCCCGGTTTGCCAAAGGCAAACCACCACGGGTCGTCCCTACAGCTCCATCCATCAAGTGTAGTTGTAGGGCGAGGGCTTGCTCCCGCCGAAACCAAATTAACCCATGAAAAAAGAAGTGAAGGCTTTCACCCTCACTCCTCTTGAATTTGCAATATTTATCTGATTACTATACCCGTTTCCGGGTCGAACACATGAATCTTTGTGCAATCCAGAGCCAGCTTGACAATATCGCCTACGTTTATACCTTCTATCGGCGGTATCTTTGCAATGAGATTTATATCATTAACGTTGCTGTAGAGGTAAATCTCCGCGCCCATCAGCTCGGCCAGGTCAACATTGGCGTTGAGTGTGACATAGTTGGTATGCTCCATATTAGGCTTTTCAATGCTGATATGCTCTGGCCTGATTCCGATGGTGACATCCTTGCCGACATAATCCGCAAGCTTTTCCATATCCGCACGTTCAGATAATATCGGAATCATTGTGTCGCCAAACTTTGCGGAGTATCCATCGTGTGATTTCTGTACCTGCGCAGTCATAAAGTTCATTTGCGGCGCACCGATGAAACCGGCCACAAATAAGTTTATTGGGTAGCTGTAGAGATTCTGCGGCGTATCAACCTGCTGTATGAAACCGTCCTTCATAACGACAATACGGTCGCCCATTGTCATGGCTTCTATTTGGTCGTGCGTAACGTAGACAAATGTTGTTTCGAGCTGCTTATGCAGCTTGGATATCTCGGTGCGCATCGATGTCCTAAGCTTAGCATCAAGATTTGAGAGAGGCTCATCAAGCAAGAATACCGCAGGATTTCGCACCATCGCGCGTCCAAGGGCTACACGCTGTCTCTGCCCGCCGGACAGTGCCTTTGGCTTACGCTCCAAAAGCTGCTCGATATCGAGGATTTTTGCGGCGGCATGAACCTTCTGCTTGATAACTTCCTTTGATTCACCGCGCAGTTTCAGCCCGAAAGCCATGTTGTTGTATACTGTCATATGCGGGTAGAGTGCATAGTTTTGGAATACCATCGCTATATCTCGGTCTTTCGGAGCAACATCGTTCACAAGCCTGTCACCGATGTAAATTTCGCCGTTGGTTATCTCCTCAAGGCCTGCAATCATTCTGAGCGTTGTAGACTTTCCGCAGCCGGAAGGGCCTACAAGGATGATGAACTCCTTGTCGTCAATCTCAAGATTGAAATCGTGTACCGCCGTTACATTTCCGGGATACACTTTGAATACATGCTGTAAAGATATTTTTGCCATTACTATCCTCCATTATCAAAGCTGTTGACAAATCTCCGGTGTTATGGCTGCTTGCCGATATAAGCGAGTATCCCGCCGTCGACATACAGTATATGCCCGTTTACAAAGTCAGAAGCTTCGGATGCCAAGAACACAACAGGCCCCGCCAAGTCTTCCGGCTTGCCCCAGCGGTTTGCCGGAGTTTTCGCAAGTATGAATTTGTCGAACGGATGCGGCGAGCCATCGGGCTGCTTTTCCCTGAGCGGCGCGGTCTGGCTTGTGGCGATATACCCCGGGCCGATACCGTTGCACTGAATATTGTACTGTCCAAACTCGGAGGCTATGTTCTTGGTAAGCATTTTAAGCCCGCCTTTTGCCGCGGCATAAGCGGAAACCGTTTCGCGTCCAAGCTCACTCATCATCGAGCAGATGTTGATTATCTTTCCGCCGCCCTTTTTAAGCATTGATGGGAGTACGGCCTTGGCTACTATAAACGGCCCTGTCAGGTCAATGTCTACAACTTGGCGGAAGTCTGCCGCGCTCATTTCTGTCATCGGTATGCGCTTGATTATCCCGGCGTTGTTCACGAGAATGTCTATTGCGCCGACTTCACTCTCGATCTGCGCAACCATCTTGGTAATTCCGGCCTCGTCGGTAACATCGCACAGATAGCCGCGCGCTTCGATTCCTGAAGCTTTATAAGCATCTGCGCCGCGCTGAACCGCTTCTTCGCTTATGTCGTTGAATGTGATTTTTGCTCCGGCCTTCGCCAAAGCCTTGGCCATTTCAAATCCTATGCCGTGCGTCGCGCCTGTTACCAGCGCAACCTTGCCGGCTAACGAGAAAAACTCCATAGTCAAGCCTCCTCTATTTCATGTCCGTAACGTTGAGCGTATCCATGTCGGTGAATTCTTGATTTTCTCCGCCCATTGCCCAAATGAAGTTGTAATTGGATGTGCCGCAGCCGCTGTGAATACTCCAGCTCGGGCTGATTACCGCTTCTTCATTCTGCACAACAATATGGCGCGTTTGCGTAGGTTCGCCCATCAGATGGAATACAACACTGTTTTCAGGAAGCTCAAAATAAGTGTATATCTCCATACGTCTCTCGTGAGTGTGAGCAGGCATCGAATTCCAAACACTGCCTTCTTCTAAAATAGTTAAGCCCATCAAAAGCTGAGCCGTTTCAAGCACTTCAGGATGTATGAACTGACAGATTACACGCTTGTTTGATGTTTCTACAGCACCCAGCGGGACTTTCTTCGCGTCCGCAATACTGATGCGCTTTGTCTCGCAAACCTTGTGAGCCGGCGCACTGACCATGTAGAATTTTGCAGGGTTGGCTTTGTCCGCACTTTCGAATGTCACTATCTTTGTGCCGCGGGTTATATATAAGCAATCCTTGTAGCCAAGTTCATAACGCACACCATCGGCAGTTACAGTACCTGCGCCGCCAATGTTGAAAATACCCAATTCGCGGCGTTCCAAGAAGAACTTCGTACCGAAACTCGCCCATACGTCCATATCTTTTTCAATCGGCACAACCTCATTTACAGGCATGCATCCCATTGTGACCATACGGTCAACATGGCTGTAAACCGCTACGATTTTGTCGGGTTGGTAAAGCCCTCTCACCAAAAACTCCGCACGAGTTTCTTCTGTGGTATAGCGGCAAAAATCCTTTTGATTAGCAGAATATCTGATATCCAATTCAAACAAATCCTCTCTATTTTTAATTTATAGTTGATAAATTCTTCATTGCCTCGATGTCAATCTTGAAACTTTCCGGCTTTACATGTTCGCGCAGAGCCGGTATATCAGGCCTGTGTGTCGTAAGCCATTTGAAAATCGGCAGGTAGCGTATGTCGCCTGCGCCAATGTTTCGCCATATTTTTTCACTGCCGGTAAGTACGATGTCTTTTACATGCAAAGCTGCTATGTCCGCCCCGACGACTTCAAGAAAGTTGCCGAAGAGCTGTTCTTGGTTGTTAATGTCGTACTGTGTGAGAATCAAATTTACAGGGTCGAATATGACTTTTAACCGTTTGGAGTTTACTTCGTCAAGCAGCCTTCTTGTAAGTTCGGCTGAATTCAACGTATGATCTGCAACCGTTTCTATACCGATATCTACCCCAAGCTTTTCAGCGCGCTCTGCCATCCGGAGTACACTGTCTTTCAGGTTTTGATACGCCGATTCGCGCTCAGAACCCAAATCCGGCGGGAAGTTAGTAGTCTCAGTGCCTGCAAGATTTACGCCAAGTATTTTAGCATGCTCAAGGCCGCCCAGAAACTTATCGACCTCATTCAGACGCGCTTGCTTGTCGGGAAGACCAATCTCTACGTAACAGCCTAACACCCCGATATCTACAGCATTATCGTCAAAGCCTCGGCGTACTTTCTCAAGTAGCGGTGCATCAATATCAGCAAAACTGTTTACACCTGCAACCGCCTTGGTAAGTGCTAATTGTACCGTCTCAAAGCCTGCGTCCTTAATCATCCTTGCAAGTTCATGAGGTTCTCTGCGCCCGAAATCGTGCGCCCGCATTCCAATTTTCATTAATCGCAACCCTTCTTCCGCAAAGTTTCGGCAAACGCCATAAGAAACGGAGCGACACCCTTGGCGTCATTGTCAACCTTGGGCTCGGATATGTAGTATTCAAATGTTCCGTCGCGCTCTTTGTAATCGCCCTTGCCTGAGTAAACGCCAAGCCCTGCTACCAGGCATATATCGCTGAGTATCAGGCCATGCTCTGTTTCAACAAGTTTATTGTTAACTACTGAGTCGAACACTTTCTTGCCTAAATCAAAATAGTATTCCGGCAGATACGAAAGCCTTGCGCCTTTCATCAAAACATATGCGAATGCTGAACTCGCGCTGGTTTCTAAGTAGTTGCCTTCTCGCCCGCCTTGGTTGGTAACTTGCCAAAGCATTCCGGTAGTATTATCTGCCGCCGCAAGCATACTGTCAACGACTTCACGAAGGTAGCTTATGAGCATTTCTTTTTCGTAAAACTGACGTTCGTCGATTTTTTCAGCGGTATCAAGCAACGCCATAGAGTACCAGCCCAGAGAACGGCTCCAAAAGTTCTTGCTGAGCCCTGTAGCCGAGTCAGCCCAAAAACACTCCAATGCCTCGTCACGCCCGTGATACAACAACCCCGTCTTTGCGTCGCGCATATGTACGTGTACATTCTGAAATTGCTTGAATATATCACGGATTTTCTCGCTTCTGTTGAAGAGTGTCTCATACTCCGCGTAAAACGGTAATGTCATGTACAAACCATCGAGCCAGACTTGATTCGGATATATCAGCTTGTGCCAAAAGTTGCCCGAACCAGTGCGCGGATGGGATAGCAGTTGATTGTGCAAGGTTTCGATGCCTTTTCGGTACTTCTCCTTGCCTGTGAACCTGTACAGTGTAAAAAGCACCTTGCCGCCGTTTATGAAATCGCTGTTATATGCTTCCTTATTATATCCGAGTATCTGGCCGTTGTCACTAATAAAATAGTCGGTGAAGCTGTCGGCGAAGGTCAGATACTGTTGTTCGCCTGTTGCGTCGTACAAGTCGAGAATCGCTTTGAGCATGCAGCCGTCAATATAATTCCAGCCCGGTTTTATATGCCCCATAAGAACCTCTTGGTTCCACAATGGGCGTTCGGGCGTAGAATTTGCTGTTAAATTGCCGGCCAGAGCAAGTATTTTACTATCCATAGTATTCTTCCTTATCATCAATTACGGTTGTATGCTGCCCGGCAAAGCAGTTGCCTTGCAGTGTTATGCCCTCTGTGTTGTACATATACACGCCAAGGTTTTTAATCAGCACTTCATCGTCCATCATTTCAGGGCAGGCTGTTTCACGCTCAGGCAAGAACGAAAATGTCGAATTTTCAACTGTTATGCCTCGGATTGGGCTTTCCGGCAGCCCGCTAACGAATATTGCCGCCCCCGAGATATCATGTGCCGCAACATTTGATATGCGGATGTCTCTGACAACAGGCGTTTCATCGCCGACAGGCAATAAATCTTTGCTGCGGACGTATTCGCTGTGGCCGTCGGGGTCACAGTTGTAGAACATGTTCACGGTAAAACAATTG
>Ga0136643_10013652_pt1 | contig 12170 bp, 5 predicted proteins | sample TergutLab28metaG_FD_96883 | JGI IMG/M metagenome (GOLD analysis project Ga0136643, IMG submission 96883) | Labiotermes labralis P1 segment gut microbial communities from Petit-Saut dam, French Guiana - Lab288 P1 (version 3) (version 3) | ecosystem: Host-associated > Arthropoda: Insects >...
AGGGGGGGTTAAGGTGGCCGGTGCGAAGGGCTGACAACCTTGTCACCTTCATGAGCCTCTACTTCCTAGGGATTGTTTTACCTTTCTGGTTTCTAGCGACAGAGTTTAGGTTAGTTATCAACGTTATCCTCTAAACCCCTGAACATTGAATTGTAGAACCTATCTGGCGACTTCCATGTGGCATGAAAGTACACTATTTGGGGCATTTCACTCACAGATATGAATCACTGTCTGCTCGAGTGTTTAGAGCAAAACCGTTTAAGGAAACTAGGCGGCGTAAGTTATTCCAGAACGTTTTGTTACATAAGCCTATTACCCAGTTAGCCTCGAAAAAGAGTGTAAATCCGTGTACGGGAAAATAAAAGTAGATGCTGTCTTGCTAGAGCACTCGGTAATGATTAGACTGTATGGTCCGAAGGTCTAGCTTTGAGTAGATTAAAAGGGCTGGCCTTAAACTACCTTTGCAGTGTGTCTTCGATCTGGCCTTCGTATTCTCTACTCGTACTTCACTCCCGTCTCACGTTTCTTCAACAACACTTTTGGGATTTAGTTGGGATGAAAGTAACACTTGGCTAGTTAAGGAAAGACACAATGTAAACAGCTGGGCAAGTGGCACTTGCTCTCAGATTTAACGAAAACGTCCTTGGTCTGAGGATATTTTTACACCTCAGTTCCGAGCTGACGTGTACGGTCCGAACGTGTAACATATTCGAAAATTGTAGGCCTGTATGCCGATCAATTTGGCAATTGTTTACGTATTTTTCCGATCTTCTTCACTCCCGTTTATTTGCATAAACGCAAGTCACGGTAGTTTCTACGTCTGCCCCCAGAATAGGGTTGGTCTTGTTAAAGTTAAAGGGTTCTTGTTTCTGAAGAGGCGTTGCAAAGTTCATTTTCCGTAGTTCTGCGAACTTTGCCTCCCTCAGATTCCTGTCCAGTGAAGCTGAATTATTATTTGCCTTATAGCTGTTGTCCCAGCACGTTGATAATAAAGAATTAATTGAATTATTCTGCTGCGGCGATATATAAATAAGAAATGACTAAGAAGCCAAACAAAATGTCGTTTTCAGATTCACATCACTATTCGTCAAGATCATTCCCATAATTTTCTGTCCAGTAAGTTTTAACGGAATATTCTCCAGATTATTATTTCTAATTTATTTTTTCTTAGAAAGTAACGTCTCATATGTGAATCAGCTTCTTTCATATTCGTTTGGTTCTATTGTGTTTCATTACATATACGATTGTGTGTTTTTTTATGCTTCTATTTAATTTTGTGTATTATGTATTCTTCATATTGTGTTTATGTATTCTTATTATTATATACGTTCCGTCCGAGGTGTTGTGTTTCCTTGTGTTGTTCTGTGTATTGTTTGTGTGTAAATGTGTACTGCGCTACTGCCACCGGCTGGCTACCCAACTGCAGTTAACGAATATGTCATATCATATATAAATGTAGTGACAGCTGTTGACTTTCATGGAAACACTGCTGACATTAATCTCTTGAGGCATTTCGACTTCGAATATTCATACATACGCTGACAGTATCGGGTGTTCAGTTTAGTTTAAACCCGGATTTCTTGCCAGAATTGCTTCCAGTTTTAAAAACACTTGTTACCCCGAACCTTCTTTTAGCAATATTCACTGTATTCTTCGTGCGAAAGCAAGGACTATCCCTCCACGCAACGCAGTTCTTGAAGCGTCCAACTTTTTCACATAAACTGCCAAGAGTATGAAGCTGAAGCATATGTGTTTCAAGTTTTGTGTCCCATCTCACCAAGGACATTTCTGGATAAATATATTCGAGTAACGACGTAACGTTTACTGACGCAAGGGCATTTTTTCTCTCCCTCCCGTAAAAATTGTAGGCTACCTTGGCGGTGCTTGGTCGAATTATCTTTACGTTTTACATTTTCCTCGTGCTTGGTCGTTTGTTCGGGATCAACCAAGCAAGTGGTGTCTTTTTTTATTCGGAATCTAAAATTGCATTAAAAAATTACGTCATGCTCATGAAACGTCAATGTGTCGTAACACACAATTCGCCAAGCTGAGTTCTCCGCGTTACTAGACAGTTGGGTTACAAACAGACCATCTGTCAAAATGTTGTGTCTACAAAAATTCTTTGTTTTTACATTTTCATTAAAACATAACATGCTTAGATGTTGATCTTTTGAGGATCGATCAAGTTTTTCTGTCTCCTGTAAAGATGTGTATCCGTGGGGTACGACAAATTGCTGTTTCATGAAGGATAAGTACTATACTGATTTCAACCAAGTAGAAACACAGTGCTAAGTGTGAAACGTAAGGTCAATCCTAATGGACGAAAATACGTTGCTTACTGAGGTGTCCCAAGGATAGGGTGAATTTGTTATTTGTAAACACAAACACACACACACACACACACACACACACACCGAAATACTTATAGATTAATTAACGAAAATGACTTGATTTAAAAATACAAGAAGTATAACGAGGAATACATATTGCCACACCATACTGTAGTGCTTCTATAGCATAATAACCCATCTCCTTGACACATAGTTGATGCATTGCAGTTTATTCATCCTCTGTACACGTGGGGAAATCTTTGACTCAATGTCGAATAAATATGTTTTTACAAACAGCTCTTGGTCTCTTGATTTTCTGTGTAGTACCCACCTGTCACTTCAACTTTACCTGGACAGTAGTGAACAGAATTAATTCATGCCGGTAGAAAGGTAATGGAAAACAAAAACACGGACCAAAGCCTTGCTCTGTTGATCCAAGAGTTCAGCGGGTTCAAAGGATTAGGCGTGGGGATTGGTGAAATTATGTACATTGTACCTGAGAAGACGGTCATCGACCACCAGTGAAGACGTTATGTTATAGTGCTTATGAAAAACAAAAATGTAACCGAGGTCATTCAGAAGTTATTTGGAATCGACAAACTTGCGGGCGGTATTGTATACACAATTATTTTATTTGAACACACGAAACGTCAAATTCACCCTGCCACTCTGCAACAGTCCCACACCTCAACTTAATGCTGCTTGTCACTCGGTGCACCAAACTTCGTTACACTTGTCCTTCGTTCATTATATCTCTGTGGAGAATGAACGAATCCCAAGGAACGGGAAGGGAAATACGACCGTGCGACGCGGTGAGCTCTCACCTGTAGTCGAAGAAGTGATATTTGCGTACAAAATCAATTCACTTCGTGAAACAAACCCCCACAAGTATATTAGCACATTTAAGCTACGTTCCAGTTATCCACCATATTCTCAGTTTCTGTGTGCATAGGTAATTAACGCTGCAGAGATGGTGGCCGATTAAGCTTCACCGAATGTTGTATGGGTTTCAAAATTTTCAGGTTGCAGATTAAATGTCTCCACTGCATAAGAACCAAACGAAAAATGAGTGACAATGCCAAGCCCGCTCCCCTTTCTAAGAGCAAAAGTTAGTAGGCACCCGCATTTCTTCTTACGTGTTTGGGATCTAATCCTTTCTGTGTATTAAACTGGCACCGACGTCGGCTACTGAAGGCGCCAGCTTGTCGCCTTGCCCCACAGGCCACGCTTTCAGAATTTTCTTTTCCGGTGTCTCATATTTTACACCCAAATGTACTTTAAGTTAATGTGGAAGGCATTTGTTAATTAAAATGTTCAAAATGCACTCCTTTCAACTCCATTGTTGTGATCGGACCAGAAGCCAAATATCCGATTGTTCCCACGCCCCAGAAGAGCTTTTCCCGGAAATTGTATCATGGAGAGCCGGTTACAAAACTAATTGTTCATGTTTAATGCATTGTTGCATTACGTAAAACTTCTAGCATCTTAATGTTGTTTTCTTTAAACATTTACTTGTCCGGTTTTTAGACGCGTCCGCAAAACTGCGTACATCGGCTGTTAGCTTCGTCATGTCCGTCTGTCTGTCTGGATGGAACGACTCGGCTCCCAATGGGCGCATTTTCGTGAAATTTTATACATGAGTGTTTCTAGAAAATCTGTCGAAAAAATTCAAGATTAATTAAAATCTAACAAGAATAACGGGCACTTTTCATGAAGGCCAATATTCTTCTTCATCATATCTCGCTCAGTTCTTGTAAGAATACAAAATGTTGGAGACAAACCCTGTAGAGAAAATCAAAACACATTTTATGTTAAGTAACTTTTTTTTTTTCGAAAATCGTGCCGCTTATGAGATGATTTGGAATAATACTGTAGAGCGAGACAGACCACAGGTGACAATAGGGGCATGCTCATTGCGGCTGGATACCTAAGGTTACAAACACCATCAGAATTTGTAAAACGCTTTCTAGTTTATAGTGTCTTTATTAAATGAATTTTACGTTCTTAATTTCACGACTTGTTGCAGTAAAAAATGCATGCTTCTTGCGTCATAGTATTTCTCGTGAAACACTGCCGCTGTATTTTGAGTTCTAACTCGCTGCCCTTCTTTATATTTCTTAGTTCTCAGTATCCGCAAACAAATTATAACATTTCCTTACAATATAAACAAAAGATTTAAAAATACTTACAGGCACAGAAAGGACTACTACCATCACAAAAAACATTTGAGGTACAAAAATCCGCCAGTGTTATTGTTTTAAAGAAAAGTGTGTATTTTTTTGTATATTTGTAAAGGAACAACGCAGGCACTTGCATACAGATTCTGTGTGTAGCAGGCTACTACTTTTCTTTTTTTTAAGATGTTAAACTAGCAGAGGCAATTTTCTCTTTTCATACGAAACTCTGAATATACTTTAATGCCCATCAGGTTAGCCCTGCTCACTGAACCAACAAACATTTTCGTCCAATGAGGTCCAGAAGGTTTTATGGCGTGTGTGTGTGTGTGTGTGCGTGCGTGCGTGCGCGCACACGCGTGTGCGTGTGCATGTGCTGATGGTACAGTGAAGAGTGCTTTGGTGTAGGATAGCTGTTGCTGTGTTCGTGATGTTTGTAAGTGGGCAAGTGCTCGGTGGACCGAGATACAAACGGCCTAGAGTTTGCCTCCAGGCATCCAACATGCTTTTACGGCACAGGACCAGTCAGTGCTTCCTATTTGTGCGTCTCCTCAGACCACTCTTGCTCTCAGACGCGACGCGACAGTAGTGAGTCCAACTTTAGGGAACCGAAAAAGCTGGCACACGACAACGAAATGATACTGCCGCAGCAGACACGTGACGAAAACGCATCTTCCTTCCTCTCCACAAAACTCACCCCACACACTCCAAATTTCCCCTCGAGGGGGAAAAAAAGCACTCAGAAGTGTCCCACCCACGAATGTGAGGCTAATTTATTGTTTCTATTTCTGTCCGAAAGATATCATACTGCAAAGCAAAGTGTTTCTAATACGAGTCTTGCAGGCGTGGACACTACGGTCCGTTTTCACAAAGCGAGGGTCCGTACAAGGTCTATATCTTTATCTTTTTTTCGGACGCCATCAAGATCAAATACCATGGATCTTAGAGAAACAGAGTATGAATATTTGGTCCGGATTCATCTGGCTTATGATAAGGTTTAATTCCAGCGTCTTGTAAAAATGTTACTGAACTATTGTTTTTAATAAACGTGAGGAATTTCTTGCACAATAGAACATTTCCCAGAACATAAAATCCTCTACGTAAAACCACGAGTTTCGTTAACATCACGGTTTTATATAAATTTAGTAACTAGGCAAATTGTCTAATTCACGCCCGTTCTGATCTAACTTTTGTTCCTGAAAATGTTGAGATTTGAAAACATTCAGTTTCGTTCTGTTGTTGAGGTTACTGGTTCGCCACATATCAAAATTAAGTGTTCTCATCTTCGCCATGCATAACAGAAATAAAGATTCAGGTTTTCTGAGATGGCAATGCAGTATCGAGTTAGCAGTTATCGGCGTTTCGAAGGATTGTAGTGCCTTCATTTTCAGGGTCAATCAATCCCACCTTTCGAAGGCACTACGACCCTTCGAAACGTGAACTTCTGACCCAAAGACACTACTTCAAGTCCCAACACATCTGAACTTCCAGCAACAATGCTGTGAGATTCTCCGATCTCGCATAATAACAGTATTTGCGTGATGTGGTAAACCTAACACGCTGACCGCCAAACGCACTATTTCGGGCAATCAAATATTTATTTTGTCGTGAAGAAAAAGTAAAGAAAAGCTCCGTTACGTAATCGATGTCTGTTCGGAAGCTCCGATGACTAATCGATATCTGTTTGTTGTCCGTGTAGCCTACGTGTAGCAGCTAAAATAATTAAACAAGGATATCGTATTTGTATTAATTGTTATCTTGTTGCCAATACATCCATTGTAATGTTGCCTTGATACAAGTCCTCCCTCCAGATCAGAGATACGGTTGCCCCACCCAACAATTCGGCAGCGGAAATGAGGGAATGCTAGCGGGTTCAACAGAACTACAGTCGAAAGCGTTACAAATGAAACTTGCCAAGATGCTGGCAATGCTTTTTTTTTTTTATGGACGGATTTTTCCTACCTCACTGTAAAGTTTGATTGGCACTTTGAAGTGGAATAAACTTTAAATTGAAAAAGAATACATGTTATTCATGCGAAGCGTCTGAAGGGATTTGCTAAGATGAAGTTCAAGCCTAGTATTAATTCATCGTTCCTCAAATAAAACAAGACGAGCAACGTACGTGTAAAGTAATGTTGAGGCGTTTTCGCTTAACAATTTTGCCACGGTAAAGTAACAAGTATTGCATATTGTGTGTGAGTGTGTGTCTTTAGTCACAGTTATCCAGCCTGCAAAGCGCACGCACGGTATTATATTGTCATCTGAAATCTGTCTGGCCCTACCATATTTTTTCACGTTATTTCATAAACGGCACATAAATGTGTGTTTAATTTTTTGTACAAATTGTCTGAAACATTTCTTATTCTAGGAAGAGCGAGATATTGTCAAAAATGTGAAGTATCCTTTATTTATGTCATATTTTAATGAAAACCGCAATTTCGCGACAGTTTTTCGAAAAATACTCAAATATCAGATTTCATGAAAATCCGTCTAGTGGAAGCCGAGTTTTTTTCCATACGGATGGACAGACAGACAGAGAGACAGCCACGATGAAGGTAATAATGGTTCCTATTCGGAACTTCGGGAAGGCGCCTAAAAGTGGGTTCTGCATTTTACACACTTTCGAGACATGACGCTTTGTTACTTGGTAAATAGTTGCCGAACTATCGGAGGCGCTTCTGCCTCCATATTCGGGATAGATTCCAATTCACTCATTATGAACTATTTTGAAGTTGGAGGCAGCACGCTGCTCTGAAATAGCTGTAAATAATCATCAGTAGACAGCACATCGTGTCACAGAAGACAGTGATCTTATCACAAGGCTGTGAGAAGCTCAAATCTAGCTTAAAGGATTGTTTCATAGTACAAAATATTACTTCGGAATGTTGGCTAACAGAATGTAGTCGCAGTTTTTAGATCACTTTGCAGCAAACTGAGAATTCGATGTCCCTAGAACATAATCGGAGGTTAAGTTAGAAGTTGCATTTTTGAACCGAACCTCAGAAATCGAAAAAGCATAAGGCATGGCTTTGTTTCTTCTTAGCATAGGATGTCTGCTAGAAACGGTGAGAGAATTTGTGGCTTTGTTAAAGTTCTCGGAGGTTCTGGACCGAAGCTGCATAGAAGCTTACTGGATAGTGCAATTATTCCAATTTATTGATTCAAAGCCAAGACATTGACAATTTTTGGGCTTTCGGCTGTATCCCTTATTCCATACCGTTCTTAGAATGTGTTAGGTGCAGCATTTAATCAGTAACAATCAGTAATCAGAATTTCAGACATGCTTTCTCACAGACTGATGACGGCCGTTTTTGCGAAGCACTATGCACGAAGGTTCTTGAAATGAACTAAGATTAGCAGGGGCGCTCAGACTACAGTTCGAGAGCGTATGATTTGGAAAAAGTTTGTTCCAAAATTAAACCTAGGTTGGAGTTTCCTCTGCCCGTCCAAGTGTGTTTCCCGCGCTAGTTCCAAGCACAGCCGCCGGCGTCTCTCTTAGTTTACTCGTGTATGAAAGTTCGACAGACAGTTTGCAGACAAAAACGCCCGGAAAGTTTACGTTTTGCGTGTTCCGTCTATAGTCTGTTTCTAATGAACAGTGCTGTGATAAACCATGTTAAAAATGCCTAATTTGACGTTAAAGGAGATGAAGTGAAATGTGTGTATATTTACTTGCGGGGGCTTTGATTGTTTATCATCATCTATTGCTTATAATGGTGTCAAAATAATCATTAAACTTATCTGTTGTTAGAATATTCACACATGTTGACATATAACACGTGATATCAGACTATAAAGTTAGGTGTTTTTTTAACTTTTCTTACCTATATGAGTCTGTTTCGGTTCAGTTCTTAGTAATGAGGTCTATAACCCTGGAGAGAAGTTTGGTTAATAATTTATTGTTAAAGAGCCTGGATGAAGAGAGGTTTATTTTGGGTGCAAACTGAGTTATATGAAACACGTAAATCCAACAGGCAAATTAGCAGGCAGTATATTTATTTGTTCTAGTGGTTTTCTTTTGTAAGGTTATCGCTAACATCCTTCACCCATCAAGACCCTTATTGTGGTAGGAGGTATCCGCGTTTTCTATTGGAAGGAAAAGTGAAGCTTGATAAACTAATTATATTTGTGACAGTTGTTTTGATCTTTTGCATTCACTATAGTTTAACCCTTTAAACGCCGAGTTAAATCCCATCTGCCATTTGCTGTCATTATTAGAAGCTCACTATATTTTCCATGTTAGCGGGTTAAGGGTTAAACGACAAACATGCTAGCATATTTCTTTTGGAAACTTAGTGTTTTATTCTAAAAAAAAAAGAGTTCAAAAGAGTAAGCCAAAGTGCGCTGCATATTATTTGTTTCACGTAAGATCGTGAATGCGAATCGGCTAATGGTAGATGGTTTAAAACGTATACGCAGCAAATCCTCCGCCTAACCTGGATGGTAATTTGTGATAATGTTTCACGTTTCAATTTTGTTCACAAAGAATTTCAATGTAGTGTGCTAAAAAATGAATGTAATTCATAGCAGAGTCTTTCGCAGAACGTGACTATTTGAGCCATATTTCTATGAAGTGTATTATTCATCACATGAACAATGAAGGCACAGTATAAACTACAATAGAACTGAAGGTATAATGATTAGTTTGAGTGAGCCTGAAGAAGAAATTAAAAAGATTATATCATATGTTCCTACAGTAGAAGATACGAAATTTCTCACAATTAATGTGATTATAGTACAATAGCAAAGGAAACTTCTTAACTCATAACGTAATATTAGATTAACATAACTGTTCGAAATGTATGCCGTTACCTAATTTTCGCAGACGGTGTCAATTGAACATTTTATTTTAGACTCTTACATACAATATGCTATTAAAAGACTATTAATTGATCACTGCCCTATTTAAAGCATTAAGAATGCTGTTTGGTACATTCATATACAGATGCATTGATGATAACCCATTACAGGTGGTGATGATAAAAATATCAGAGCTACTCGACAATTTAAGAGTCTTTAGTTTAAGCTAAGTAAAACAAAAATACAGAGCGTCTCACTAATCTTTGCCTTCGGCACTTCAAAAGTCGCAGGATCTTCATCGCATTCGAATCCTGCATCCGCCCCGAGTCTCTTCACTTCAGGATCCGCATTCAGCTTAATCGTAAACTCACTTCCTTGCTGTCAGAGTGCCGATAGCGCATGGAGATGACTGGGAAGTCCAACTATCATTTCCTTAACTCCTGTGTTCATGCTTAGATTTCTTGCCATGTAATTTGCTTCGAAGAACGATTTAAGTGACATTAAATTTCCTGCTTAAGGAGAGGACGAGGGTGTCGCGTGGTCCCTCAAAAAGTTGAGTTCTATGTTAAATGTTAAACCACCTGCTCCGGAATTGATTCCAGAACTTTCATAAGGCGAAAGTATGTTTAATCTCCTATCAGTTCAAGAGCTTCGCATGGTTCGAATTGTCTTGTAGAAGTGCAACTCGAAACCCGTTTAAGAAAACGTATGTCATGCTTTATTTTGTGATTAAGCCATTTTACATAACTGAAGAATAAAAAACCAACTAGATTGCACTTGTTATTTTATTGTACGTATTATAGGCTTAACATGTTTCGGGCACTACTATGCCCATCATCAGGAGCTCGCGACTAGAATGTTGATTACCACATTGGTCGTTTCGTTCTTGGTTTGCTGTAGGTTGGAGGTTAGGTGAAGTTAGGCTGGAGTAGTGTCGGGGCTGCAGTGTCCGAAACATGTTGAGCCTATAATACGTACAATAAAATAAAAAGTGCCATCTAGTTGGTTTTTTTCTTCAGTTATCACAATGATGCACGGCCCAATAAACACCATTTTACATGTAACTCCTCAAAGTTCTATTCGTCGCCTTACTTCGAAGCAGTTCACGATTCCTATTAAGGGAATATGCGTTAACTGGAGGTTGTGTGCCGAAAAATCAGGACTGCAGTTTGAGGAAAAGTATTTATTGTTAAACAATGCGATTCCAAATTTTTATGTTTTGCTGACCGTGCATCTCAGTATAATCCTGCTAATTAACCAACATTATGCACAAAATCTTGTTTTATAATAAGTTTATCAAATGTCTCTACATGTTTCGAGCACTATGTTATAATGCGATTCCATTCTTCTTTATGACAGTTTTGCCTTAGTGTTGGATTGGCAAAGACTGTACTGAATTAGGACGCAGGTGTAAATGGTTTATGGGTGTGTGTGTGACAGTACTAATCGTATAGGTTTCATTGCTTTTGTTATAATGGTAAAGAAGTTTACTTTTGCGTGTAGCAGGAAGAGTAATACACAGTTTTCCAAATTTTATATTCGTGGTTCCGTACATCGTAATTCTAGGTTGAAGAAATCCAACGAGATGCAGCAGTATGCAGATATTTATTTACTGCTAAATTACTCTACATTGTTTCGGGCTTCCATCGCGCCCATCATCAGGAGTACATAAAACTGTAGTTGCAGCCTTTGGTGCACATCATGCTATCTGGGGAGCAAGTTTCCTCAAACGTGACCAAATTTGGTCACGTTTGAGGAAGCTTGCTCCCGAAACATGTAGAGTAATTTAGCAGTAAATAAATATCTGCATACTGTTGCATCTCGTTGGATTTCTTCAACCTACAGTTTTCCGAGTTTCTGTTCTGAAGTGATCGACTTTTGTATTTACACAAATCCACTATCATAATTACACTTGGAGGTATAGAGCGTAATGAACAGAAGGATGGCGTTCGTGAATTGTGTATAATATGCTAATTATGTGTTTCTGTAAAGTGCGTGAATAGTAAATATCAACCTAAGAGCAGACGGCAAGCAGTTACAAAGAACATTCTTCAATTGTCAAGATAGACATGGACCCATTACGAGTGTAGCAAGTTTATATTCTCTTTTACAGTAACATTTCGAATGTGATGTGTTAGGAGTTTAAAAATGAAACGTTTGGATATTTAACGGTAGAAGGAGTGGCTGATGATGGAAACTGCCTTTTCCCAAGTTTGTCAGTATTACTGGAAGGCGATGAAAGTCAAAACACGCCACTGCGTAAGGGAGCCGCGGAGAATGTGTCTATGAATTACGATCAGGGTTCTTTGAATTTGTGAAGGAGAACTATGGGTCTATATATAGCTTTCTGCTGAAATGTCAGCGGGGATTATATTACCCATTTTTATAACCCACAATACTCTTACCGATTCTAAAATATTGCTTGTTCACTCATAAAGCTATCTTTTACTCGTTTGTTTTCATGGTTTCGAAAGGAAATGCAGCCTAGACGGCTTGTCCTTCCTTTTCTCAGAACGTGTTCTCATGGCTTCAGTTTATAAATTTTATTACGCCATTTTAAATTCGATATACATTTTCCCAGTTCTTCTTCTTTTGTTGGCGTTACAACCCACTATGAGTTTTAGCCTTCTCAGTGATTTTCTTCCATTCCGTCCTTTCCTTGTTCACTTTTCTCCACCCTCTTATTCCCATCGTTTCGATATCTTCCTCAACGTCTTCAATCCATCTTTTCCTTGGTCTTCCTCTAATTCTCCTACCCATTGGCTTCCATTCTGGTATTCTTCTAGGCATTCTCATTCCATCCATCCGCATCACATGTCCTAGCCAGGCTATTCTTCTGCTTTTTATGAATCTTACTATGTCTGCA
>Ga0136643_10013653_pt1 | contig 12170 bp, 4 predicted proteins | sample TergutLab28metaG_FD_96883 | JGI IMG/M metagenome (GOLD analysis project Ga0136643, IMG submission 96883) | Labiotermes labralis P1 segment gut microbial communities from Petit-Saut dam, French Guiana - Lab288 P1 (version 3) (version 3) | ecosystem: Host-associated > Arthropoda: Insects >...
AAATAACTCAACAAATAAGTCGCAAGCTCCTGAGGATGGATGTATTAACATCCGAAACATGTTGAGCATTAAATAATGTAATAAAAAAGCAAGTGACATCAAGTTGGTCTCACTTTATTCAACATACGCATAAACATACGCACATGTACAGGTGATCGGTGAGGAATGATTTTGAGAGACAAGAATGAAGGTGAGGGCAGTGCCACGTGGCTGAAATAAGAAGCAGCCTATGAAGTCTCATGGGTGCGGTGGGGAATCCCCTTCCTCCTGCCTGTTGTGGCCCACCACAAGCCCACTGACAGTTGTCTGTTCCCTTCGTCCCTTACGCATTTTTCATTTTGAGTGGAGCAAAGAGGAGGGAAAGAAAGATTTTTACGCTTATCATCGTACATGACTTGTGTTCGTGATCATGTCTGTCCCCAAGACCCGACGTCTTTTGCTATGTGTCACAAAAATGACCCATTGTTTTCTTGTTTTCTTTTTACTCTTTCCGAAGGTGTAACATTAAGATTGCATCCGCCTTTAGGGACTGCCTGGACAGGCAAAGTACTTATAACGTAACTGTGATGCGCGTTCATGCAACCATTGTTGCAGTGGAAAAGCAATTAATGCTTCATATTGTGAGTGCGTGATTGTAGCCAGTGTGCAATGCTCATGCGCCATATTGTCATATGTCGCCTGTCCGACTGCACAATATTAATCCACATTGTCTGATAAAAGACACGATTTTCTAAAAGGGGTAATTGAATATAAAATGTGTATTTAGACTTTCTCTCTAACTACTGTCTGAAATAATTCTCATTCCAAGAAAATTTGAGGGAGATATGATCAATTACGTACATTGACCGCCATGTAAAGTACCCTTTATTCTCGCCAGGTTATAAGGAAACTTGAATTTTCTCGACAGATTGTTGAAAAATACTCAAATTTCAAATTTCATGAAAATCCTTACTGTGGGAGCCGAGTAATTCCATGCGGACAGGAGGACGAACGGGCACACAGACAAGACGAAGCTAATAATCGCTTTTCGCAATTTTGCCTACGCGCCTAAAAAAGCCATATAAACACTAAAAAAACTAGGCCCCAGGTTCAGAATCGAATCCAAGATTCTGTAAACACTCGGCCGTGACATGTGGTTGAATATTGCACGTACTGTAACACAGCCAGTAATGCAAAATGTTCTGGCAGCCAGTGGGAAATTATAGGTGTTCTTAAATTCTTTCTTAACCTGTAAGCTAGATGGTTCTAGTGAATGTATGTTTCACCCCTGGAGAAAGAGCCCTCGGCGTTTTCTGAGTAGGAGCTTGTGTAGGGCCTAGAGCAGACCTTCGGCCAACCCAAGTTTTAGTCACAGCAGTGACTGTGCTGTTTCCAATTCCGTATAAAACTGAGGCTAAACCCTGCCTCATACAGACACTGTCGTGTAGAAAGGAAGTTAGGAGGATTTAAATTCTGGCTCGCGGAATAATTTGTCTTTCCTCAAAGAAACGCTACAAAGAGTTCTGAACACAGGAGTTCACTAAGTGTCTTTTTCTTTAGTTTATGTAAGGAAGCTAGAAAATCATTAACGTTTGTTACTCAAGTTTGAAAAATGTCTCGGCTCAGCGCTTGCATTCTGTGTCATCGTTTCCTTTCCTGCAGTCGAGCTCATTATTTATTTCACTTGTTATCAGCCTTCTTCTGTGGCGCTGCTAATATCCCAACAGGCGTCCCGACGCCGATAAGCAGCTGTGTGACGTCACAAACAAATGTCCAAGGGAAGGCGTCTGGAAAACAGAGTGGACTTCTTTTAACTTCTCTGAATAACAGAAAGTTAGTACTCGAGGTGGATAAGTGCAAATTATTAGAGTACTGCCCAAGACACAGGTTTTGTGTACGAATTAGTCTCTGTTGCAACCCCGTTAACAAGTCACTTCGCTTAGGCGAAATATTTCGCTTCGCACTATATTTTTAAACGTTTTTAATACGGATAAGATAATAGAGAATTAAGGAAGAAATAAATCAACGATTGAATAAGGATAAAAGAAGGAAATAATACTGTAGAGCTGAGGAAAATATTTTTAAGTGTAAAATTATGAAGTAAATTTGTCACTATAAAAGGCCAGTCCGCAGCGATTTTGCGACACTGTAGTTATGCTGTACACAGTGCCGTTATGAATGTTATGTTACGGAAGTTCTGACAGCTTTTTGTATTCTCTATTCATCAACAAATCCGTGACAACTTGAAGTCACAGGTTATGATTGCATTTCTATATTTTTCTCTAATAACCCGGCGAATAAATCGAAGGTATGTTAATCCGTATTAGGCTACTCGTGTGTGTAGATCTTTGTTTCTTTTTTACTTCCTGGATGTGTCGACTTTATGGTACGCAGCTCATAAGTGGCGAGTCATTAACACACATTCACGAAGGTAGACTGTGGTAGATGCACTCTTCTGGGACTGGACGCAGGGTAGAATGGAGGTTTCTTACCCACCCTTCTGAGACAACCTACTGGTTGCATCTTCAAGGGTAATCGGTTTAAAAGAACTACTTGACGCTTGAATATGAGACCAAGAGTTTGTAATAAACTGCTGTGCTAGGCTGCGTAAAATCCCGACAGAGCGCTCCTCCCATCTACAGCACGGAGGAAGCCTGAGCTCACACACCGTGATTTGTGTTTCAAGCCGATCGTAACTGCACTGAAATTTGGTCGATAGTTACGTATTGTGGTAAACAACATTTCGGTATGAAATTTCACGAATGTTCGCACAGTTACAGCCGAGTTGTTCCGTGCGGGCGGTGAGACATGGCGAAGCTAGTAGTCGATTTTCGTCGTCGTTTTCCGGACGCGTCTCAGAGGAAAAGAACTTAGAACTAACTTTCAGTCTTTACCTCTTGGAAACACAAATAATTATCTACGAGAAAATGTGTAGCGAGGGAGATTTCAGGCTTCCACCGTGAAGTAGATAAGAACTGCAGGCTTCTGCTATGTTACGCAGCATGTAGTGGTAATTCTTTACCGGCCTTTCGGGACAAATTATCGGTCCCGACTTCAAAGGTCAAGAATCAATTGAGAATCAATTCACCTTTGAAGGTGGAACGGATAGGTTGTCCCGAAACATCGGTAAGGAATTATCACTACTTGCTGCATAATATCCCAGAAGAACGCAGTTCTCAAACATATAGCGAGTTTTTGTTAACAGTAAAAATGTTGGAATTTTTTTATAGCGTAACTAACATGGCTTATTGCTTCCTGTTTGTAATTGTATCGACCAAAATAGGAAGTACTGTAGGAAAGAGCGCGCAACAAATTTTGTTTACAAAATTTTTCTCGTGATGGCTGTGTAAGTAGTTCAGCATGTGTGATTCTCGATATACAAGTAAAACCGGGTGTTCACCTATATCGACCGTTATTTTTATTGTACTATGACAGAATTTGGATATTCTCAGAGGTTTTTATGTAATTCAAAATATCAGACTACAAAAAAGAGTGCCTTCCTGTAGTTCTTTAGTTGTTACATGTGGATTAACACACACACACACACACACAAACGTGACGTGACCAATAGGTGCGTGTTAACAAGTGCTTGTTGTAAACGCGCCAAATGGCCAAGTTGCATTTAAGTTACTTTTTTTTCTCTTTCATTTGTTTGTTGTTTTGTCATTGTTTGTTTACTTCCTTAACCAAATCCTCTGTTCCTTCCCGTTTCTACTTCTTCTTATCCGTATTTTCCCTTATTCCTATTATTCATTTCTTCTATTCTCGTAGTGTGGTTCATTCTTGTGGCCTGAGTAAGCAGCAACACTTAGGGACACAGACGCCTGCAAAACTTGCGTGATTTTGTGTTCAAGATCATGGAGGTCTCTAACAGCATTTCCAGTTTTATTGCTCATGTGGAGAAACAGCGGTTGCACGGAGCCGTATTTCTGTGTATGAAATTAGATTTACACGAAGTCTGCATGATAAACAAATGTACTCGCTTCCCTGCTTTCGTTGATTAAAAATAATACCTCGCCTTCCGAATGCCATAAAGCCCACCTACAGGCGTATTTGTAACATGTCCAACATTAAGCTACGTGCGACTTCAGCACCACCACCATTTTCGTTTTCTCTTTTCTTATAAGGAATTGTAAAGTTAAGTTAGGTCTACCCGTTTAATGTAAATAATTCATGCCCATCCAATTTCAGAACAATAATGCGTGGGGCTTCACATCGAAGCTACTTATTCAAATTTGTAACACGCTTCTTAGGCTTAATCTCATCTCCAGTTTTGCCATATTGAGACACATAATTTATTTCCTTTTAGAGATAATAAAGGAATATATTTGCAAACACAGCAAAATCAATTTGGGTAATAACTTCGACTACAGTGTCATCACAAATTCGCTGTCCTATCTAATAGATTTTTTTCCCGCGTTTTTCTCTATTACGTTGTCTTGTGTGGATAGAGATTTTGCGGTTCAACGATTCCCCTCTTGAGGAGTTTTGCCGATAATCTAAATGAGTCCGTGTATAAGCTGAACTAGAATATACACATTTAAAATAATAATAATTTAAGAATAATAAGAACAAAACCGAAAACCTTATCTTAACAATTTAATTATTTTCTATTTATCAACTGTTTGGTACCAAATTGGAGGAAGACTGAGTAGGATACGGAAGGAATATATCGTGGCATAATTTGAGGTTAAGTCCGGTATTTGTCTGGAAGGGGTGCGGAAACAGGTTCAAATATAACTCATTGTAACCGGTAACCGGAACGAGAACCGAACTCACCGACTCCCGACTACATAGCAGGAATACTAACCACCCTCCCGCGAATTGTAGCACCCCTCTTATGCGTTACATTTAGGTATTTAGCTGAGGTATGGTAATTCCTGAATGTCATCTCTCTTAATTTATTTTTAACCTTCAGCCCTTTTTAAATTATTAAAGCATTCGTACTATATTCCCGTGATGTTGTTTACATTACATTCTCCTTAATGAAATTACGAGTAAATGTGTGTGTATATATACATACATAGGCCTATATACTAGTAAAATAGACTTAACTCAATCTCCGTCGCTCATCAGACATAGTGTTGACTCTGTAAACATTACTGATTTTGAAAAGAAATAACAAACAAGGATGGACTCCGCTCTTGCGCTTCGCGTATCCTTGTATGAAAAACACACATGGGAGGATTTTAAAGGATATATCATTTCAGTTTTGCAAGCAAAGCATGCTAGATTTCTCTTCTCTTAAGTTCTGCTCAATATCTAATTACCACGGTATGGTATAATATATTACAGTGTCGTATACTGCAGCATATTATATTATATTATGTTATGTTATGTTACGTTATGCTATGTTATGCTATGTTATGCTATGCTATGCTATGCTATGCTATGTTATGTTATGTTATGTTATGTTACGTTATGCTATGTTATGCTATGTTATGCTATGCTATGCTATGTTATGTTATGCTATGCTATGCTATGTTATGTTATGTTATGTTATGTTACGTTATGCTATGTTATGCTATGTTATGCTATGCTATGCTATGCTATGTTATGTTATGTTATGTTATGTTATGTTATGTTATGCTATGTTATGTTATGTTATGTTATGTTATGTTATAGTAGAGTTTGGTGTTGGAGTGCAATTAGTTTGCTTATATTTGAATCCGATAGACATCAGTCTTCGACTGTTTTACGTAATAAAATCATCAATAATTTTGAAAAATCGTTTGTTAAATAATTCCTAAACCTTAGGAAAAATTACCATAATTTTCTTCGTTTTGTATTTCGTATTTTATTTAGTAACTGTCGGTTGCTCGGACTGTAAGACATCTAGTGTTTCGATTATAATGAATATTGAACTGAAAATTATGTGGACGGCAGCAACCGCAGACTATATTAGGAATAGTGTCCCGAATTGTTTGCAAGTATTGGGAAAAATCCACGAGAGGACCTGTCAAGATAACCGATTTCGCAGCGTAATTTCGAAGAAGACATTTTCCAAACAAAAGTCATTTTCCCAACTAGTGTAATTTCTTCTTTCTCGAAACGCGCTTCTTGTTCGGCCAGTCTCTTTTTCATCCGTGTTATCACGCTTTTGCTTGTTCAGTGCCACAAAACTTGGAATTTCATAATTTTTCTAGTTTTTAAATTCCAAATGATGTCTCAGCTTATAGACAAACTCCGAAGCCTTGTACAGTGCGATGCCAAACTTTAAACTCATATAAACAATAAGGAAAATAATTTCTTTTCGCTATTGGTTATAAAATGTTCTTTTCTAAACGATACTGTAGAAATATGGCAGAATTCAATTACATGGTATTGCGAATGCGATGTATAGTGCTACAAGTGATGCAATTAGCAGGTATTAATTTGAACAGATACTGCCATTCATTTCTGAGTGTTTTATTGCTCAGTATCTTCTCTATAAAAGTAAAAATTAAGTATATGGAACTATAACATTATATGACTTTTCAGATGAAAAACTGAACTAAGAGAATTAAAAAAAACTGAGAGCTTTAACTTACTCTGGTAAAACGTTTATCCTTTTATTAGCGTCCTAGTCACGTCTAGACGTACTCTGTGCTTAAACACTTCTTAAATTATGTGTTGTTTTATAACTCGAATCTTCCACTTTTTGGATGGAGTATTTATTGATAAAATCAGCTTTGCACACTATGAGGTCATACGAGAGTGATACACATAAATTGAGGGAGTTTGAGAATAAAGTGACTGTAAGATTATTTGTCCTAAAGAGAGATGACAAATTTACGTGTTTTATATTAAGGACGATGTATAATAATAATAATACGTAAATAATATTCCGACTTAGACGTCTGTGTAGAACTCATTTTTTGCTGAAGAGCAAGAACGTGATTGATAGTACAAGAAAACTGGGAACACAAAAGAAAATTTGGATCTTAGCAGGAACACACTGACAGGAAGTAGAAAAGAAAGATCTCCTTAATAAAGAGCTTAAAAATCTTTAGTTGCTTTTCCTGACTAAACGTGGTTGAGATGATGGGAACAAAGGGACTGAGATAAATTGTACGTGTGGCAGGCTTGTGAAAGATAGGAGGGTAACAAAACTTGTGAATCCGTGAACTAAAGAGGCCAATTGGAAGGCCTGAACAGAGATGGGAGGATAACATTGAAATCTGTGCTGAAGAAATAGAGTGTATTTGTGTGAGCTGGATTTGTCTGGTATAGGAGGGATCTAAAAGCTGGAGGTTCTGAACACAAATATGAACGTTATGTAATATTTTGACGTTTTGTTGACCGTGCATCTCAGGTTATTTATCTCAGTATTTAACCAACTTGATGCACAAAATTTGTTTCACAGTAAGTTTCATTTCATGCCTCTACATGTTTCGAGAACATGTGCTCATCATCAGGAGATCAAAATTGTATTATACAGCCTCTGATATCATCACACTGAAACAAGTGAGTGGTCTAAAATTACTAAAATACAATTCTATAAATATGAGCACATAGTATATATATATATATATATATATACACAGTATAAATTTTAATAGTACATTTTTAGCATATACGTATATATAAACACACATATATATACAGTATAAATTTTACTACTATGTGTTCATATTTATGGGAGTGTATTTCAGTAATTTTAGACCACTCACTTGTTTCAGTGTGATGATACCAGAGGCTGTATAACACAATTTTGACCGCCTGATGATGAGTACATGGTGCTCGAAACATGTAGAGGCACGAAATAAAACTTACTGTGAAACAAATTTTGTGCATCAAGTTGGTTAAATACTGAGATAAGTTATTTGATAGTCACAAATCAATCTGTTCCGCGGGGCTCATTATTTCGATGGTTACACGTGCAATATCTGTGGTGAAGGCCGTAAGATCGTGTTTGCTCGCCAGAATACAGTACGCGGTATGGAAATAACTATTGACGCTCAAACAAATGTAGGGTTATTTTCCCGCCTTAACTGGCAGGTTTAGTCAACTATATACCTGCATACTTCCTGTTCTTGCTGAGCCCATTGTACAGGGATCTAGTACAGGTGTTAGTTAAGTGTGTAACAATGGGATCGGGGTGCATGTTGTTTTGAAATTACCATAATATTAAGTAGAGTGAAAACCCTTAAAAGACGGAACGTAAAGTGTTTTATTTAAAACCCAATTCTTACCGCGTAGTAAATGTTTTTCATATTGGTTTTAAAAACAATCGGTTTGTCTTATATAGGGCAAAAGTTGCTGTTTGTTCTTAGATAAATTCAAAAGAAGTAAATACAATGTGGGCACAAAGTGCAATTTTGAATGTTAAACCTGTTGTTGCATCACGTAACCAGTAGTCTTTAAAAAGTTAAATTTCTTGGAATAAATGATATTCCTTATTGAAGGGGGAACAGGAACACCCAAATAATGTGCTGTCTCTTTTGGTACTAAAATGGGTCTTATACTAACCGAATGTTACAAAGTGAAGTTTGGTAGATAGGTATAATTTTTTAGTGTTCTGCTGCCATCAGCTTCGGAGAGGAATATGGAAGCAGCATGCTCTCCGGATTTTGGTACAAACTTAACGAAACTTCGCGTCGGAACATTCCCTAATAGCGCATTTTCGACATTCACCACCATTCCTCACTCCATTTTATTTGGCTCAGGATAGGATCTAGTGGCAGGCTGTCCAGATCACGGTAATGAAACTTCGGGTTTCATAAAGGGCAGAAAATGCACTGTCTGAATGCCTGCTAGATTTTCAAGGAGGACTGTCTAACATGGGGCTGATTATTTCGGATTTAACGCAAAAAGGGCCCTAAACGAAATGTAACGAAAACACATTCTATGGGATGTATTGGACTTTTACCATAGAGGCTGGTGTCTGGCTGTTGTAAGCATGGTAATGAAACTTCATGCCCCATAAAAAACGGTAATTTATTGACTGAATGTCAGATGTCTTATCAAGAAGAATTATTTTTCATATGGTGGCAGAATAGTTTACTTTATGGTGCAAACTTATATCTTTAAGAAAAAGGGTGCGAGGTTGCGGACTGGATTAATCTGGCTGTAATTAAAGACCAGTCGTGCACTGCTGTGAACGTGAAAGTAAATGTTACGACTCTGTAAAAGGCGGGAAACTTCATAATTACCTACTCTAGTAGGAGCTTCTCAGAAGGACTCTGCTCCGTGTACTTAGTTAATTAGAGTTTCTTTGCAATTTGATGTTTACAATGGCAGCTATATTAATGTATATCGAAACGTAACTGACGTACGTAAAAGCACAAAGTACATAAATGGATGTGTCTACAGAAGCAGTAAAGCACGCACGCCCATGTGTATGTACGAAAATGTGTATGTATGTATGTACGATTTATGATTATATGTATGTATGTATGTATGTATGTATATATGTATGTATGTATGTATGTATGTATGTATGTATGTATGATTGTACGTATGTATGTATGTATGTATGATTGTATGTATGTTTGTATGTACGTATGTGTGTGTGTGTGTATGTATGTATGTATGTGTGTTTGTATGTATGTACGTAATGTATGTATGTAAGTATGTGTGTGTGTGTGTATGTATATAATGCATACGCTATATCTAATACATAGATAAACGCGTACGTAAATACGTACGCATATACATATACACGTACATACACACACACATACACGCATACATACATACTTACGTACATACATACATATATACATACATACGTACGTACGTACATACATACATGCGTGCAACGTACATACATACATACATACACAACAATACATATATGCATACATATATACATACATACACACACATATATACATAAACGCATACATACATACATACATATATACGTACATACATACATACATTCATACGTACGTACGTACGTCTGTACATACATACGTGCGTGCATACGTACATACATGCGTACATAAATACACACACATACATACACACATACATATATACATACATGCATACACACATATATACATACATACATATATACATACATACACACATAGATACATACATATATACATGCTTGCAAACATACATGTATATATACATACACACATACATACATACATACATACACATAGATACATACATCCATACATATGTACACACATATATACATGCATACACACCTACATACATATATACGTACATACATACGTTCATACATACATACATACATACATATATATGTACATACATAAAGAACAAGCAATAGATTTAGGAGGGGAATTCACCATCCACCTGTACATTCACCGTGGCTAAAAAGCATAGGATATAATCTTCACTTTTTTCAAGTTTTCATATTGTGGTGCTTCATAACCAAAACTGTGGTTGGAAACAGATTTTCCAGCAGGAATTTACTTGTTTCACGATGCCGTATGCTTTGCCTGAGTATCGTTTGCGGCGCGATTCTGAATTTTCAGCACGAACGGATGACTAATTCACGCCAACTCTCACTGCGATTGTGATTATTGAACCGACCAATATTTGTCCGTATTTTGGCGTTTGTCCAGCAGTTGGTTTCTGCACGCTTCCTTTGTCTTAAGGCCTCTCCCCTGTGGAATGAAACAGCATGAGTCGTAGTAAAACAGTCGGGTAGAGACTATGATTTGTTCATTATATGTGTGGAAGGATATGAACAGGAACTTTACGGCAGATGGAAGGCCTAGTTCGCAATAATCTGATGAGCATACACTTTTCATTAAGAAGACCTGCTACCGATCTTCTACCACACCCCTCCCCCCCACCCGTGTACCGGGTACCCTAAGTTTTGAACGATAATTTCAATACTTGGTAATACGTCATCCCCGTTTTGTGTGTGTGTGTGTGTGTATGTGTGAAAACAGGAAAGGATATGTAGTCAAACACAACTATGTCAATTAGGATGTTTTAATGACTATACTAGACAACTACATGTTTCGGCCTTTACTGGCCATCTTCAGGTTGTCTTCAAGAGAACTAAGGTCCTACTATATATATTGTGCGCGCACGTGATGGAGAAATCTCTACATCCGGGTTTTGTTGCGTAATTTCAATAAATAAACTTCTTAAACGAAGTTCATAGAATAGATCCTGAATTCAATAAACGATTATAGATCTATATCCTATTTGCAGTTTTTGCAGAAGTTGATATATTAATAAGAATTCAATTTAATTCAGTTTGAAGTTTCTTTGTTTTTATGTTGTTGTGAAAGTCTGTGGTCAGTAACAGAATCACCTGAAATAGAGACAAAAACAGTGACAGTGGAACAATGATGCAGAAACATATTTACAAAGCATAGAGAAAAACACTGACACAATACAAAGAATATAGATTACGTAAATCACAAATGGAACAAAAATTTGATAAATCTAAGGAGACTGACGTGGAATCTGATTAAAAGTAAAAAATTTGTTTCTAAAGATACTGATACTTCTGAAACGTCAGTTCCTCACTGATGCATAGCTGCCAGAAGAGTAGGTTTTTTACGCAAGGCTGACAGAAAACATAAAGATGTCTCGGAGATTCCGAACAGGACCTCGTAGAACTGCCACGTTCAATGTAAGATTAACGAAATTAAAAAAAACAAATAATCATTAATTAAAAATACTTCGTCACGTTGGAGCTTTCTTTCCTGTAAGACACATAAATTAACCTTTTGGCGCCGGAATTATTTTTTTAATTTTAGCACACCTGTATATAAAATGTGAATAATACAGGAACCAAATACATTAGAATTATGAAACAAACTGCATTTTGAAGAGAAAAAGACCCAACTATATACCATGTTTAAAATATTCAGTACCTATACTTGTTGAATAAATATATGAAATGCAACTTTAGAGGTTAGCTGTGCGGTACGACCACTATAGTTGACATTAGGCGTCAAAAGGTTAAGAAGCTTAAATGCCTTAGTGTAACTACTCTTATAAAGATTCGGAAAGAAAGTGTATAATGCCTGAAAGATTCCGCTTACGCGTTCAATTCCAGCAACATAACACGTAATTTAATATCAAATAACGTGTCTAACTTTGTGGTGGTGTTGTTGCTGGTTGTGCTGATGGTGGTGGTTGTGGTGGGGGTGGTGTTTTTGGTGTTGGTGCTGGTGGAAGTGGTGGTGTTGTTGGTGGTTGTGCTGATGGTGGTGGTTGTGGTGGGGGTGGTGGTTGTGGTATTGGTGCTGGTGGAAGTG